>ORJL010747258.1_pt1 | contig 22990 bp, 23 predicted proteins | sample 1779941 | NCBI WGS metagenome assembly ORJL01 (sample SAMEA104232317, study PRJEB22302) | groundwater metagenome | biome: forest; feature: aquifer; material: groundwater | place: USA | collected 2011-08-07 | depth 5.8 m
ATCGGCGCCCTGGGGCGGCTGGCGCCGAACTATTACATCCTGGACGGTGTGGTGCCGCGCACGAAACTGCCCGAGGTGCTGCGCCTGGTGGGGGAGATCGGGGCCCGGCACGGTTTCGCCATCGCCAACGTCTTTCACGCCGGCGACGGCAACCTTCACCCCAACGTCCTCTTCGACGAGCGCGTGCCCGGTGCCACGGAGAGTGTGCTGCAAGTCGGCGCGGAGATCATGCGCCTCTGCGTCGAGGCGGGAGGGACGCTCACCGGCGAGCACGGCATCGGGGTGGAGAAGCAGGAGTATATGTCGTGGCTCTTCACCGAGGCCGACCTGGCGGCGATGGGCAAGCTCCGCCGGGCCTTCGGCGCGGAGCAGCTGTTCAACCCCGGCAAGCTCTTCCCCAACGCCAAGCGCTGCGTGGAGGTGGGTTTCCGCATCCCCAAGGTTGCCGGGCTGGGGCCGGAGCATTTCGTCTAGCCTGGTATGCTTCGACAGGCTCAGCACGAGCGGAGCACCCGTTCGCCCTGAGCCTGTCGAAGGGCGCTTTCAGCAGCCTAGTGACCCCCTGAGCCCGCGCCAGGTTGTAGGGACTTGAAGACCTCGGGCTGGTCCGGCCCCTCGGCGACGAGCAGCCCGGCGGCGCCCCGCAAGAGGCGGCTCAGGCTATGGTCCACGAGAATGTAAGTCCCCGGCGCGTCCAGCTTGAACTCCACTATGGTGGCTCCGCCGGCGGGCACCATGGTGGTCTGGACGTTGGGCACCCACTGGGTCGAAGCCTCCAGGTACGCCCGGTCCCAGATCTCACCGATGAGGTGGAAGCTGGAGGTCTTGTTGGGGCCGCCTACGCCGAAGAAGAGCCGCACCCGGTCGCCCACCCTGGCTTTCAGCGCCCGCTCGCCCACGAGGGAGTCGGTGGCGCCGTTGAAGACCACGTACTCGGGCGTCTCGGCCAGCAGCTTCTCGAAGGAGAAGGGCTGGAGCCCCTTCTGGTTCAGGGCGCCCTGGGTGTAGAACTCCCCCTGCATCAGGTAGAACTCCTTGTCCACCGGGGGTAGGCCACCGGCGGGCTCCACCAGGATGAGGCCGTACATGCCGCTGGCGATGTGGTGGGGGATGACAGGGGTGGCGCAGTGGTAGACGTAGAGCCCTGGGTTCAGGGCCTTGAACTGGAAGGCGGTCTCGCCGCCCGGGGGGGTCTGGGTGACTGCGCCGCCGCCGCCCGGCCCTGTTACCGCGTGCAGGTCTATGGAGTGGGGGAAGAGGCTGTTGGCCCGATTCTTCAGGTGCAAGTCCACGGTGTCGCCCTCGCGGATGCGGACCAGGGGTCCTGGCACGCTGCCATTGAAGCCCCAGAAATCATATTCAACCCCGTCGGCCAGGCGGCCTCGCCACTCCGTCGCCTCTAGGCTGACCCGCACCTGCCCCGCGGCCCGCGTGATGGGCGGTGGGACCTGGGGCGGCGACACCAGGGCGAGCTCTGCGGTTGACGGTGCCGCGCTAGTGGCGCAGCCCGCCAGCACCACGCTGCTCCCCACGGCGGCGCCCATAATTTTCGCCCATTGTTCCCAGATGCTCATAGCTCCTCTCCTTCTTCGCGATGCCTGGTCAACCTGACTTTGCACCAGAACTCTTGTTTCCTTCCATCTGGCCTTGCCTGAGCATCCCCTCGACCATCCCCCTAGCCCCCTTCCCTTCGGCAGTCTCAGGGCAGGCTCTGGCCAGGAAGGGGGTGACTTAAAGGAAGGGAAAGGGGGACACCCCCTTTGACCCCCGGCCCTTCCGCTACGCTCAGGGTAAACTCCGGGGCGAAGCCTCTCTGAATTTCCTCTATTCCGGCAGGAACGCCATTTTTGTGCAAAGCCGGTCGACCTCGGATGTTGACGCCTAATAATGGCCTGGGCCAGGTCCGTCGCCATGGGGCATGATAACTATTAGTCCTGGTGAATTGTCACTAGGGGGAATCCCCGATGCGGCTGCCCAAATCTGGCCTGGGTGGGTTTGAGGAGGGTTAGCGTATCAGGCGGCTGGCCCCGAAGACCTGGCGGTTAGCTCAGGCTCCCTTCACCGCCGCGGTCAGCGCCAGGACCATCTGCTTGGCGTCGCCGAAGAGCATCAGGGTGTTGTCGGCGGCGAAGAGGGGGTTGGGGATGCCGGCGAAGCCCGGGCTCAGGCTGCGCTTTATCACGACCACGGTCTTCGCTGCGTCTACGTCGAGGATGGGCATGCCGGCGATGGGATTGGCGGAGTCCGTGTCGCGGGCCAGGGGGTTGACCACGTCGTTGGCGCCGACGACGAGGGCCACGTCGGTCTCTCGGAAGGTAGGGTTGATGGCGTCCATCTCCCTGAGCTTCTCGTAGGGCACATCCGCCTCGGCCAGGAGCACGTTCATATGGCCGGGCATGCGCCCTGCCACGGGGTGAATGCCGAACTCCACCACCACTCCCTTGGACTCCAGGAGCTTGCAAAGGTCCCCGAGCGCGTGCTGGGCCTGGGCCACCGCCAGGCCGTAGCCGGGCACCACGACCACCCGGCTTGCCGTTTCCAGGAGTGCAGCTACCTCCTCGGGGCTAGCCGACTTGACCCGGCCGCTATAGACTTCCTCCTCTTTTTCCTTAGAGGCCTTCACCGCGCCCACACCCCCGAACAGGACGTTGAGAAAAGACCTGTTCATAGCCTTGCACATAAGCACGGCGAGGATAAAGCCTGACGATCCGTCGAGGGCGCCTGCGACAATCAGGAGCTTGTTGTTGAGTACCAAGCCGAGGGCCGCTGCCGAAAGGCCGGCGTAGGAGTTCAAGATGGCAATAACCGTCGGCATGTCGGCGCCGCCGATGCCGATCACCAGAAGGATCCCAAAGACAAGCGCAGTCGCCGCCATCAGCGGCAGGAGCACCGTTTGCGACGGGTCTAAGACCAAGGCTACGGCCAGGGCTAGGGCAATACCCAGGACGGAAAGGGTGATGATATTGCGGCCCTTGTAGGTGATTGGTCTATCCAGAAAAAGCTCTTGCAGTTTGCTAAATGCGATGAGGCTACCGGTGAAGGTCAGGTAGCCAAGTATCATTTCGACCGCGAGGATAGACATGGTGAAAGAGTTGATGTCCGGGGACTTCTGGTAGAACTCCGCAGTCCCCACAAGGGCTGCGGCTAAAGAACCGAAGGCGTGGGATAAGGCTGTCCGCTGGGGGACCGCCGTCATCGGCATGAAGAGGGCGATGGGTACGCCGATAAGGGCTCCGATAGCCACGGCGATGACAAGGAGGTCGTAGCGGCCCGCTTTGAAGGCGATCAGCGTCGCACCGACTGCTATGACCATCCCCAGGGCGCCAGCCCAGTTGCCGAAGCGTGAGGTCCTAACCCCGCTCAGCCATTTAAGGGAAAGAATAAAGAGCGCGACCGAGGCGATGTAAAGGTACGGGACCAATTGCACGCTCATCGCCCGGTCTTCTCCTGCTTGCGGAACATCCTCAGGATTCGCTCCGTGATCATGAAGCCACCTATCGAGTTAGAGGCTGCCAGGGCTACTGCCGTGGTAGCAAGCACCGTGACAAGGGTATCGCTCGGGCGTGCCAGGACAACCAGGGCGGCGACAACCGAGACCCCCGATATTGCGTTGGTAAGCGACATCAGCGGTGTGTGAAGCAGGCGCGAGACGTGCCGCACCAGCTCCAGGCCCAGAAAGGTCGCCATTACGAAGATAAGCAGGTTTACCGCAATGTCTGTAGAGGACAACTCTTCCATCAAGAGCAAGGCCTCCTCTGTTTCCGAGTTGTAACGGCCAGCTAGTAACTAGTTTCAGCCCAACTCAAGATATGCTGTTGACCGCGAGTTAGGGAATTGGGTGGCTGTAGGTAAGAAAGGCGTCTAGCGGGGGTGGGAGGTGGATTTCCACAACGCTTGCAGAGGGCTCCCCATAGCGTGTGCTGGGCCTGGGGCACGTCGACTCCCTCTCAGCGTCCCGTGGGCACGGGCTGCGCCTGCCGCGCCTGTAAGCGGGGGTGCACAATCTGGCCCCCGCAGGCAACCAGGGTCCCTTTGATGATCTCGTCCTCCTGGTTTAGCTTGAGCTGGCCCTTGGGCGCCAGGTGCAGGAGGAAGCTGGTGATGTTCTTGGAGTACATCTGGCTGGCATCGTGGGGTATGGTGGAGGCGAGATCGACGGGCCCCATAACGCTCACCCCGTTAACGACCACCGTCTCACCGGCCAGGGTGAGCTGGCAGTTGCCTCCCCTCTCCGCTGCCAGGTCCACGATAACCGATCCCGGCCGCATGGCCCGGACTGCCTCGGCGGTGATCAGCACCGGGGCGCGCGCCCCGGGCACATTGGCGGCGGCGATCACCACGTCGCTGTCCCTCACCTCCCCGGCCAGGATCTCCTGCTGGCGGCGGTGGAAAGCCTCGTCCATGGGGCGGGCATACCCGCCCTGGGTTGTCTCCCCGGACTCCGCGCCCAGCGCCACAAACCTGGCGCCCAGGCTCTCGGCCTGCTCCTTCACCTCGGGCCGCATGTCGTAGACCCGCACCATCGCCCCCAGGCGCCGCGCCGTGGCGACGGCCTGAAGCCCTGCCACCCCAGCGCCCACGATGAGGACCTTGGCGGGGGTAATGGTGCCGGCCGCGGTCATCAGGAGGGGGAACATGCGGGGCAGGGCGGCCGCCGCGAGCAAGACTGCCTTGTAGCCGGCCACCGTCGCCATGGATGTCAGGACATCCATGGGCTGAGCGCGGGTGATCCTCGGCATGAGGTCCAGGGCAAAGAGGGTAACGCCCGTCGAGGCCAGCTCCCCCACTTCCTTGGTGGCTAGGAAGGGTTCCTGGAGTCCGATGAGGAGCTGCCCGCGGCGCAGGAGCTCCAGGTCCATTCTGCCGGCCCGGCGGTTTACCCCCAGGCCGCGCACCTGCACAATCACATCGGCTTCCCGGAACAGCGCCCCTCGGCTCTCCGCGAGGCGGGCCCCCTTCTCCTGGTAAGCTTCGTCCCGGAACGTGGATTCCGCGCCCGCCCCCGCCTCCACTGTCACTTGAATCCCTGATTTTATAAGCGTGGGCGCCACACTCGGTACCAGGGCCACCCGGCGCTCGCCGGGAAAGGTCTCCTTGGGCACGCCCACAATCATCCTGTGTTCCTCCCTCACTGTGATCCTGCGACTATTGCCGCACCAGTTTACTGGGCTGGCCCTCTGCCTGGCGACCTCTTTTTAGCTGGGGGCGCGCTGCGCCAGGGCGCCATTGCCCTGGCCCGCCCGTTGTCTGACCACTCGGGACTGGAGGATGAGGACCGGCGCCAAGCTGTCGCGGGCGACCTTTTCGGCTACGCTGCCGAGGGCCCAGCGGCTCAACCCGGAGCGACCGTGGCTGGACATAACCACCAGGCTGCCAGGGGTGTTCTGGGCCAGGTCGGAGATGCTGCCCCCGGGCAGGCCGTTGAGGACGGCAGTCTCCACCGCAAGCCCGGCCTTGGCAGGCCCAGCGGCCAGAGCTATCAGGTAATCCTTGGCGGTGCGATCCAGGGAAGTGTAGAGGTTCTGATAGGAGCCGCTCATCTCCGGCCCCACGTAGTTGAAAATGCGCGGGTCCACCACCTGGACCAGCAAGAGGCTCAGCCCTAAGCTTCTGGCAAGCTGCTCCGCTGGCTGCAGGGCCGCCTCCGCCAAACCCGAGCCATCCAGAGGGACGATGATCTTGCTTAGGACGGAGGTGTGGTCCGGAGCTCCTCCTCCCGCTTTAGGCCGTATGAGGAGGACTGGCACCGCGGCGGCGTGCAGGACCTTGTCCGCCACGCTCCCCAGCACCCAGCGGGTGATCCCAGAGCGGCCGTGGGTGGACATCACCACCAGGTCACACTTTTTGGTGGCCACGGCGTCCAGGATCGCCTCGGCGGCATTGCCGGGCACGGCGGCGATTCTAGAGGTAATGCCTTGGGCGGAGGCCCGGCGCTGCACCTCTTCAAGATACGCTAGCGTCTCTCCCGGAGCGGCCACCCCTTTCGCCGGTACTCCCCCTTCCGCTGGGCCGGGTGGCTGCGCCCGCAGCAACAGAAGCTGGGCGCCGAGTCGCTTGCCCAGGGTAAAGGCATAGGGTAGCGCGGCCTCCGCCAGGGAAGACCCATCTAACGGGACGAGCAAATGGCTGAACATGAGACCCCCCCCTCGGCCCTGTGCTGATGAGAATAGCTGCCGGCGGTGCCCAAGGAATGGTCAATCCTCATCAGTTGCCGTGGGCAACTTGCATCACTCTGATGACCGGCGTCGAGGCTACGCCGACGGAGAGGGGCGCCTGCGGGGGCCGCCAGGTCAGCGCCCGCCCACATTACGCCTGAAGGGAGCGCCCAGAGCTTGAGTCTGGACGACCAGGTGACGGGCCCCCTATAATCGCCCCAACGAGGCAGGGCCCAGCAAGGCAGGGCCCAGCAAGGCAGGGAAGGACGCCATGGACTTCGAGAGCATTATCTACACGAAAGATGCCGATGGGATTGCCACCATCACCTTGAACCGGCCCGAGCACAATGACATGGGGGGCAGCCTGATGGCCGATTGGGCCCGGGCGGTGGACGATGCCGAGCAGGACGAAGCGGTGAGGGTGCTGATCGTCACCGCCAACGGCCGCCACTTCAACACGGGCGCCAACCCCCGGGACCTAGCCCGGCGTCACTACGGGCCCAGCGCCGGACAAAGCGGGCCGCGGGGGGTAAACCAGGCCCTGCGGATGGCCCAGTTCCCCAAGCCCTATCTGGGCGCCATCAACGGGGCGGCCGTCGGCGGCGGCCTCGACTTCGCCTGCCTCTGCGACATCCGCATCGCCTCCGAGCGCGCCCGCTTCGGCATGGGTTATGTCCGCATGGGCGTGATCCCCGGCAGCGGGGGTTGTTATCTGCTGCCGCGCATCGTCGGCATCCAGGAGGCCCTCAGGCTCATCTGGACCAGCGAGGTCATAGACGCCCAGGAGGCGCTGCGCATCGGCCTCGTAGCCCAGGTGGTCGCCCACGAGGACCTGCTGCCGACGACGCGGGACCTGGCCTTGCGTCTGGCCAAGGCGCCGCCCCTGGCCGTCCGCTCGGCCAAGCGCCTGGTCTACGAGGGGCTGTACCAGCCGCTGGGCGAGGCCATGGCGGCCACTCAGAAGGCCTTTGAGCTGCTCCAGGCGACCGAGGATTCCCGGGAGGGCCCCAGGGCTTACGTGGATAAGCGGGAGCCGGACTTCAAGGGCCGCTAGGTCCGCCCGCGGACGGCTCTGCGCCCTCTTCGAGCCACTGCTTTAGCTGCGCCCCCCAGTCTGCCCCTTCCTGGGGATAGCGCCCCGCCAGCAGGGGCGTATGGGCCTGGCTGAGGAGAGGCAAGGGGAGACCCGGCCCCAAGGCGGCCAGGCCCGCCACCCGCTGGGGGTCGTAGCGGAGCCCGTCGAGCCCCCCCTCGGGGAGCCCACGCCCCTGGAGCAGCACATTGAACCCGCCGAAGCCCTCGGGCCTGACCAGCTCCCTGAGGCCAAAGAGGTTGGCCCGCTCCTGGGCCTGGGGCAGGCCCCGGCGCGGCAGTTGCGCCTCGAAGGCCTCCCATCCCAGGTTGCGCAGGAATTTGGCCTGGCTCAGCAGACCCAGAGTTTGGAGCCCTGCCGCCACGCCCGCGCGGACCAGGGCGCTGAAATCCACGTGGGCGGTGATGTCCTGCTGGCCGAGGCGCCGCAGGAAGTCCTCGTTGGTGCCGTGGCGGTGGTAGCACAGGGCGGTGCCACGGCGGCGCCGGGGGGAATGGCGCTCGGGGGCCAGCTCGCCGTAGTCGATGGTGATGAGCAGCCCACGCTCCAGCAGATGGCCCAGGCGCTCCAGCAGCGGCCCCGCCTCCAGGCAGACCTCCGTCTCTTGCTCCTCCTCCAGGGCGATGCCCTCTGCTTGCAAGTAGCGCGCCAGCGCCGCCTCCGCGGGCGCCGCCAGGTGCTCGGCCAGCTCCTCGCCCTGGAGGGCCACGTAACGCTCCAGGAGCTGGCCGTTTTTCATGATCAGGCGCTGGAAGGGCAGCGCATCGAACAGCTCATTGGAGATGATCGCGCCCACGAGTGGCGGTGTGGGCCAGGGGCGGGCGCTAGTCCCCAGGTCCAGGGCGGTGTAGCGCAGGGCCTGGGCACAGCCGGGTGCGAAGCCGCCCAGGAAGCCTTGCAGATCGTCCCGCAGCAGGCCCTTGCCGGCCCCCACCTCTAGCACCTGGAATGTGGGGGGGCGGCCCAGCAGTCGCCAGAGCTGCTCCACCTGGAGACCCAGCAGGGCGGCGAAGGTGGGATGGGCCGCTGGGCTGGTGTAGAAGTCGCCCTCAGGGCCCACCCGGTCGGCGCCGGCGGTGTAGTACCCCAAGCCGGGCTCGTAGAGGGCCAGGCGCATGAAGGCGGCGAAGGTCAGGGGACCGTCGCGCTGGACCCGCTCGCGGATACGGCGCTCCAGGTCGTTGCCCAAGGTCGCTTATCCTCCGAGCCAATCCTAGCTCGGATTGGGCCTGGGCTCAATCCGGTCCTCGGGTGCTCTTGGAGCTGTCTCTTGGTCTTGGCATCGTGCCTGGGCCATAGCGTGCTCGACCGGCTAGGCGTGGCTGGAGGAACGGCGGCCGGCGGCCTTGCCCCTGGCAGCGCCCTTCGCCTCCTGAGGGGCGGGCGGCCAGTCCCACAGGGCCCGCCCCATGGCGTAGGCGATGCAGGCCTCGGCGCCGGCCCTGACCGCGAAGGCGGGGCCACCCGAGCCGGTGACGATCATCGGCGACCGGGTCCACTCGGCCGTGCTGATAACCAGGGATACATCCACGGGGAGGAGGCTGAGGCCCAGCACAACGGCGCGCACGAGGGCGTTGGCGCCCAGGACGAATACCAGGAGCTTCACCGTCCGCTCGGCCAGGGGGCGGCCCGCGGTCCAGTCGGCGGCGTTGAATAGGGCCAGGGAAAAGAGGGCGACGAAGCCGAGGGTGACGAACAGGTAGGTGGCCTCGCCGCCGAGCTGCTCCCGGGGCAAGATGAGGATAGTGGTGAGGGCCTCCAGGGCGCTGGCCGCCAGATAGACCAGGGCCGCCTGCCGGTATTTCATCGCTCCTCTCCTGCGTCCACGCTGGCGTGGGCCTCCAGGACTCTCTGCAGCCCTCGCCGCATCAGGGGGATCATGGCCAGCCCGTTGAGCTCCTGGCCCGCTGCCCAGCGCAGCTCAGCGTAGGCCTCGGGGCGCTTGTTCTGGGGCTCTCCCGACCAACGCGTGACCAGGAAGATGAAGTGAGTGGCCGGGGTGTCGTCCAGCACGTCCGTCTCCAGGGTGGCGAAGTGCCGGTACTCCTGGGCCTCCACGCCCAGGCCGTCCAGGAGCTCGCGCCGCAGGGTGGTCTCCGGGTTCTCGCCACCCTCCATGCGGCCTCCTGGGGCGTCCCAGGGATATTCGCCCCGCTTGCGGCGGGCCAGCAGCACCCGCCTCTGGCCGTCGATGAGGATGCCAGTCACCCGGTCGGTGAGGGAGCTCACTAGGTTAAGTGCCATAGCTCTCCTTGAGCGACAAGTCCTCGGTGTGGACGCAGGTCGCAGTTAAGGCTATTGTACTACAAGTTCAAAACCGCGTTCTTAACTAGTGTCAAGGAGCGGAGCGGGTTTGCTGGGGTTGACTAGGACCTTCTCCTGGCCGCGGTGAGGACCTGCTGGGCGGCCTGGTAGTTGCGCGCCCCGCCGCGCAGGATGGGCGGCACCAGGTAGATGGTGGGGCCGCCCGCCGCCAGCAGCCGCTCCAGCATCTCCAGCGCTAGCTCGGGGCCTGGGCGCCCGCTATCCACCTCACGCTGCATGGCCTCGGGCACGGCGCCAAAGGACAGGCCCTCCTTCTCCAGCACTTGCAGCCCCCAGAAGACGGGCGAGGTCAGGTCGCCCCCGGCCACGGCCCGGTACCGTTGCTGGAAGGCGGGCACGACCGCCACGTCAAAGATGGGCTGGGCCAGGAAGAAGTCAGCCCCGGCCTGCACCTTCTTGTGGGCCAGGCGGGCCTCCTGCTCCAGTCCTTTGCCCAGGTCCAGGGCGGCGCCGATGCAGAAGGCGGTGGGAGCGGCGAGGCGCTGGCCCTTGTAGTCGCTCCCCCCGTTCAGCGCCTTGATGGAGCGGATCAGCTCCGTGGGCCTGAGCTCGCTTACGGGGCGGGTAGCGGCCTGCTCCTTCTCGCTGAAGGGGTCGCCCTTGACCACCACGACGTTCTGGAGCCCGAGGAGGGCGGCGCCCTCCAGGTGGCTCTGGAGGGCCAGCTTGTTCATGTCCCGAGGGGCCAGGTTGAAGATGGTCTGGTGGCCCGTCTCTCGCTGGATGGCGGCGGCGACGAAGGCGGAGTCCGCCCGCACCGATTTCCCTGGGTTATAGGCGACGCAGATGAAATCGGCGTCCAGGGCACGGGCCTGCTCCAGGACAGCGGGCTCAGGCCCCCTGGGCGGCGAGAAATCGCAGATGATGACGGGGCGGTCGGGCTGTTGCTGGACCCGCTCCCTGACCGTTGCCATGGCTAGCTTGCCTCCGTCATCAGGGCCGCCTTCCCGCTCTGCCCCGGTTATAACAGGTCCAAGCTGCCGTCCAGCATCACCACGGCGAAGAGGAGCGCCAGGTAAAGCAGCGAGTATATGTAGAGGCGTCTGGCCCGCGCCGGGCGCAGGTCGAGCAGCAGCTGGACCGCATAGAAGAGAAACAGGGCGCCCAGCGCCAGGGCGGAGGCCAGGTACACCCAACCCAGCACACGGGTGGTGAAAAGGAGCAGGGTGAGGGCTACCACGACGAGGATGTAGAGCAGGATCTGCCACGCCGTCGCCCGCTCCCCCTGGACCACGGGAAGCATGGGGATGCCGGCCCTGGCGTAGTCCTCGCGCAGCAGCAGGGCCAGCGCCCAGAAATGGGGTGGTGTCCAGAAGAAGACGATGGCGAACAGGTAGAGGGCGGGCAGGGAGAGCCCGCCGGTCACCGCCGCCCAGCCCACCAGGGGCGGGAAGGCCCCAGCGGCCCCGCCGATGACGATGTTTTGGGGGGTGGACCGCTTTAGCCAGCGGGTATATACCAGGAGGTAGAAGAGCGTGCCGGCCAGGGCGAGGGCGGCGCTCAGCAGATTGGCCAGGGTCGCGAACAATAAGAATGCCGCCAGGTTCAGGGCCAGCCCAAACAGGAGCGCATTCCTGGGTGGGATGCGCTGGCCGGGGAGCGGCCGCTGACGGGTCCGCAGCATCATTCCATCGAGGTCCCGCTCCAGGTAATGGTTAAGGGCGCCCGCGCCGCCGGCAGCCAGGGTCCCTCCCCCTAGCACGGCCGTCAGCACGGGCCACGAGGGCAGGCCGCGCGCAGCCAGGAAGGCGCTCGCCACGGCGGTGATCAGCAGCAACGTGATGATGCGGGGCTTGGTGAGGGCCAGGTAATCAAGCAACGGCATTCTGGCACCTCACGACCCAGGCCCGTGCGCGCCGGGCGGCGGCTGCTCCAGCGGGGAGCTGGTCGCTCTCCAAGCAAAGGCCGCGAGGGCGACGGTGCTGCCCCAGATGGCGGTGCCCAGGGCCAGGTGGGAGGCCTGGGCCCAGGGCGCGCCGTGGGACCAGGGATTGGCCGCCCCGATGAACACCTGGGCCAGGAACAGGGCCGCCAGGAGCCAGGCCGTGCGGGTGAGGGTGGGCCTGGCGAGGCCGGGGGCTCGCCAGGCCACGAACAGCAGGTAGAGGGACACCGCAGCCGCCAAGAAGCGGTGGGCCATGTGGAGCAGGGGCAGCTCACCGCTGGGGAGGAGCGCTCCGCCGCATAAGGGCCAGGTCGCGCCGCAGGCCAGCGCCGCGCCCGCACCCCTCACGTAGGCCCCCGATAGCAGGAGCAAGTAGACCGCCACCAGTGCGCTGAGGGCAAGCCAGCGGAAGCCCGCCAGGCGGCGGGCGTCGGTCGACACCCGCGTTGCAGTCCCAGGGAAGATGGCGATGGCGATGAGGACGCCCAGGAGCGCCAGGGCTACCCCCAGATGCGCTGTCACCACCGTCGGCGGCAGCTCCAGCAGCACCGTCACGCCGCCCAGGATGACCAGGGCCACCAAGAGGGCGGCGGCGAGCAGCGCCGGCGCCAGCACCTCGCGGCGGCGGCGGTAGCGGACCACCGCCAAGGCGGCGACGGCGATCACCAGGACGCTCACCAGGGAGGCCAGCAGCCGGTGGGAGTACTCGATGAGGACGGGGCCCTGGAGCGGGGGTATGATCCGGCCGTGGCAGAGGGGCCAGTCGGGGCAGCCCAGCCCCGAGCCGGTGACCCGCACCACGCCCCCCATCACTATCTGGGCGAAGGTGGCGACTATGGCCGCCAGGACAAGGATGCGGAAGGCGGTGCCAGTTCCGGCACCGCGAGTCTCAGGCTTTTGTCCCCCTCGCGCCACGGCGCATACCTCCTGCCGGGCTAGCGCAATTCCAGGATATCGTGGAGCATGGCCGGCACGTCTTGGTTGTCCAAGGTAAGCAGCATTCGTGCCTCTCCGCGTCCGTCCAACAGGTATACGGGAGCGCCATGTTCGATCAAGGAGTGGGCGTCGCCCTCTTGGTGCGCTTCGACGAAGTAGTGGGACCACACCTGTGTCAGCGCGTCGCGACCGCCCACCAGGTACGACCAGCGGCGCTCCATGCCATAGTGGCGGGAGAACTCCAGGGCTGCCTCTTTCGTATCTCCCTCGGGGTCAACCGAGACCACCGCGAAAGCGACGTTTGCAGCCTCCTGGCCTAGGGCTTCGTGGAGCCCTTGCAGTTTGCTGGCGAGGAGGGGACAGACGTCGGGACAACGGGTGTACATGAACGCCAGTACTACCACCTTGCCGCGGAAATCGGCCAGCGTCGTGGCCTGACCATGCTGGTCCTCCAGAGTGAAAGCGAGCGCAGGTACGGGGGGCTCCAAGAGGGTCCCCTGGAAGCGGGGGCCAGCCGTGCAGGCCAGGCTGAGAGCTAGGGCTAGCAGCGGCGGGCTGAAGGCGCCGCGCCCCCAGGCCGCCGCTTTAAGGGGCATGTCCTGATTTGGTCCGCCCCGCCGCTGCCCAGACCAGCCCGAGAAGTATCCCGCCGGCGATACCTGAGAATAGCAGGAATAGTCCTAGGTTGCCGTGGGCCTGGGGTGGCCAGATGAGCACGAGACCCAGCGCCATGAGCGCCGCCGACAGCGCCCCCCAAATCGGGAGGGCGAGGCCTTTGAGCAGGGCCGTGACAGCGGCGCGGTCGAGGGCGTACCGCGCCCGCTCCTCGCCCTTCGGCTGGGCATCGGAGAAGCCGTAGAACCGGCGCGCCGCCAGGTTGGACTTGCTCCCCAGATCGGCGGCCCAGATCATCCCTGATACGATGGCAACTGCCATCCCCGCGAAGATCAGGAAAAAGCTCGCCCCGCTGTGCTCCAGCGGCGGCCGGGTGAGGCCGAGCCCGATGACGAAGAGGGCTAGGCCGGCGCTCACCATGACCGGCGCCCCCAGGCCGCGCCGAGGGGTGAGCGCGGCTTCCCCGGCTGCGACGGCCGTCGCCAGCGCGGGCACAGGCCCTCCCGACCACAGGCGCTCGCCGACCCCGTGATAGGTGCGCAGACCTTCTTTGTAGGTGGCCAGGTCGTCCTTGTCCACCCCGCACTTGGCGCAGAACTCCCGCGAATAAGGCGGGAAGGGCAGGGTCTTGAAGACGTGGGCCTTGCCGTCCACGCAGGGCCCCTGGTTGAAGCGGATGAAGGCGTCCTCCGCCCGCTTCACTACCTCCTCCAAGGACGGCGGCTTAGGGGGTTTGGGGGGCTTGAAACGCCGCTTGAGCGCCTGCAGGTCTGGTTTGGAGAGCTTCGGTAACCTGGGCATAGAAGGTCAGCATCCTCCGGCCTGACTTCGCCCGCTTGACTTCGCCCGCTTGACTTCGAAGGTAGTTCCTACCTGTGGAGCTGCTCGGCAGCACCAGCGTACTATACCACAGGCTGCGGGGCTTTCGGACCCCGCGGGCGCGGCAAGGAAGTATCTACCTGTCGGGGAGTGAGGGTTAGTACAATGAGCGCTATGGAGCTCCTGAGTCCATTGTCGCTCTCTCCGCTGCCGCTGGCCCACGAAGGCTCCGCCAGCCTTCCTCTGGGCTGGGGGTTCGATCCCTTGGTCTGGGTTAGCATTGGCCTGGCTGCTGTTTTGTATGCCAGGGGTCTGCGCCGCTGGCGCCCGCGTAGCTATCTGTACTCTTGGTGGCACCCCATCGCTTTCTACCTGGCCCTGGGCCTAGCCTTGGTCGCCCTGGAATCACCACTTCACCACCTGTCGGAGGAGCTGTTGGCCGCTCACATGGTCCAGCACATGCTCCTGAGCACCTGGGCGATGCCCCTGCTGGTGCTGGGGGCGCCGCTCACCCCCATCTTGCGGGGCTTGCCCTCCGCTCTGCGGCTGGGCGTGGTGCGGCCCCTGGCGCGCAACCGCCTGGCGCGGCGCCTTTTCCCTGTCCTGGTCCGCCCGCTGCCGGCGTTCGTCCTGATGACGGGGGCCTTGTGGGCCTGGCACCTGCCGGCCGCCTACGAGTTCGCCCTGGGCAACGGCGCGGCTCACGCCTTGCAGCATGTCACCTTCGCACTGACGGCGGGGCTGTTCTGGGCGGCCTTGATGGATATACAGCCCCTGCACTCGCGGCTCTCCTATCTTGGACGGATACTGTTTCTGCTGGCGGCGGCGGCGCAAACGACGGTGCTGTCGCTGTTGATCCTGACCGCCGAGGGGGAGCTGTATCCCTTCTACGCCAAGGCCTCAGGAGCGTGGGGCCTCTCTCCGGCCCAGGACCTGCAGGCGGCCGGCCTGCTCATGCTCTCCGATGGCCTCATGATGTACCTGGCGGCCATAGTGGTCTGCGCCTTGGTCTGGCTGGGGAAGGAGGAGCGACGGGATGAGGAAGAGGAGCGGGCGGCGGCGGGAGCAGGGGCCCCAGGCCCCTAAGGGTCTTTTAGACCCTTAGCGAGCCACGGAACGCCCTGGCACCATAGTAAGATGGTGCACTATTGTGATACACGAAGACATTGCCGTAGCGGAAATCAGCAAAGAGGGCACCGCCGAGTTTTCTAATCTCAGAAGGTGTTTTCACCCAGCTCGATGTTTTCGTATCGAAATTTCCAAGTTTCTGCAATTCTCGATATTGTTCTTCCGTTAAAAGTTCAATGCCCATGGCAGCAGCCATACCAATAGCGTTATTTTCTGGTTTATATTCTTTCCTTGACTCCTGCCCTTCACGGTCGTAACAAACACTTCTGCGGCCTTTAGGACTTTCCGCTGAACAATCATAAAAAATGTATTCGCCCGTCTTTTTATCATGACCAACAACATCCGGTTCACCGCCAGTTCTTTCCATTTCATTGAGCGACCACAGTTTTTCAGTATTAGCTTCCAGCTTTGCTTGTACTTTAGCCCATTCAAGACCTTTATGGCGGTTCATGTGTTTCTCAAATCGGGCTTTTAATGCTCTGAGTAGTTCTTCACGTTGTTCTGGTGACAACTCCCTTTTATTTCTCTTTATCATAATGTCTTGCAAATGGTTATGTGCCATGTCGGGCTTAGGTCGTTTAGCCTAGCTGCCAACGACCTGCGGGTTGGGCTTCTAACGTATAAAAGCCTGGAAGAGTGCCATCAAGGCCACGACTACGCTGATGGCCAGCCATAGCCCGCCCACGAAGAGGGCCCGGAAGAGAGGGTGGTCGAACTTCAGGTGCATGTAGAACATGACCACCAGCGCGAACTTCACGGACGACAGGACAAGCAGGATGGGCACCAGGGCTGGCTTCAGCGCCTCGACGTAGTACACCGCCACCTCGATCATCGTGATCGCGGTCAGGACCAAGGCTATGCCTATGTATTGCTTGGGCCCTGGGTGGGGCCGCTCGTGGACCTGGGAGTGTTGGCTCATCGAGTCCTTCCTGCTTTACCGAGCTCCGTGGCCTAGCCCACGCCCGGGGGGGGCGGCTGGAGCAGGTACACCACGGTGAAGATGATGATCCAGACGATGTCCACGAAGTGCCAGTAGAGCCCGGCGATCTCCACGTTCAGGCTGTTCTTAGCGCTGATGGTGCCGGGCCGGAGCAAGGAGATCACCACGACGGACGTCAGCCAGAATACGCCCAGGGTCACGTGGGCACCGTGGAAGCCGGTGAGGGTGAAGAAGGTGGCGCCGAAGAGGTTGGTCCGCGGGGTCAGCCCTTCCGTCACGAAGTGGCTGAACTCCCAGCCCTGATTGGCCAGAAAGTGCGCCCCCAGGAGCGCCGTGGCCAGCAGCCAGATGCGCCCCCACTTGGCGTTGCCCCGCTGCACCGCCGCCAGCGCTAGCACCATGGTCAGGCTGCTCATCAGCAGCAGGAAGGCGCTGTAGGAGGTGAGGGGGATGTCAAAGACCTCGTGGGGATAGGGCCCCACCAGGCTCTTGCCCCGGTACAGTAGGTAAGTGGCGATAAGGGTGCCGAAGAACAGGCAGTCGGAGGCCAGGAAAACCCACATCAAAAGCTTGCGGTGGTTCAGGCCCGTGGAGGTGTGCTCCACCTCCGGGATGTGGCCTAGGGCTCCGGCTTGCTGCACCTGTCTCTCTCCCTACTAGCCGTGCTCAGGGCCGGCAGCCGCCGGCTCCAGGGACCAGCCGAAGATGCCGATGACGGCCACGAGGCCGCCACCCAGGGTGACGATGAGCCCGCTAATCAGATTAACCGACGAGAACACCAGCAGTCCGCCGGCCATCACGCCCAGGCCTAGGGCCACCACTATCGGCCAATAGGAGGGCGAGGGCATATGGATGCCGTGGCCCTCGTCCTGGCCCTTGTTCTCATGTGATCCCGCGTTGCTGCCGCCGGCCACTGGTGCAGGAGCCCCGCGCCTCTTCTCCTTCTCCTCCCACCAGGGGTCGCGGCTGTGGACGGTCGGTATGGTGGCGAAGTTGTAGACAGGCGGTGGCGAGGGTATGGACCACTCCAGGGTGCGCGCGTCCCAGGGGTCGTTCCCCGCCTCCTCGCCCTGGCGCAGGCTGCGGAAGAAGTTGAATAAGAAGACCAGCATGGAGACGGCGATGGTGAGGGCGCCGATGGTCTCCACCAGGTTCCAGAGGTCCCAGCCCATCCCCTCCGGGTAGGTGTAGATGCGGCGCGGCATCCCCGCCACGCCCAGGAAGTGCATGGGGCCGAAGGTCAGGTTGAAGCCGATGAGCATCAGCCAGAACTGCAGCTTGCCGATGCCGTCGTGCAAGAGGCGGCCCGTGACCTTGGGGAACCAGTAGTAGATCCCCGCGAAGAGGCCGAAGATGCTGCCGCCGAACAGCACGTAGTGGAAGTGCGCGACCACAAAGTAGCTGTCCTGCTGCTGGGTGTCCACCGGCACCGAGGCGTGCATGACGCCGCTCAGCCCGCCGACGATGAACATGGCGATGAACCCCAGGGCGAAGTAGAGGGCCGCCTTCAGCTGGATAGCGCCGCCCCACAGGGTCGCGATCCAGTTGAAGATCTTCACCCCGGTGGGGATGGCGATGAGCATCGTGGTGGAGGCGAAGACGGCGTTGGCGACGGCGCCCAGGCCCACGGTGAACATGTGGTGGCTCCACACCATCCATCCCAGGAAGCCGATGACGATGCCCGAATAGACCACCACCCGGTAGCCGAAGAGGGGCTTGCGGGCGAAGGTGGGCAGCACCTCCGAGACGATGCCCATGGCGGGCAGGATCAGGATGTACACCTCGGGGTGGCCGAAGAGCCAGAAGTAGTGCTGCCACAGGACCGGATCGCCACCGGCCACGGGGGCGTAAAAGTGGGTCCCGAAGAACCGGTCGAAGAGCAGCAGCAGCATGCCTACCGTCAGCACGGGGAAGGCGGTCACCAGCAGGAAGGAGGTGATCAGGGTCATCCAGACGAAGAGGGGCATCCGCATCAGGCTCATGCCGGGGGCGCGCATGTTGATGATGGTGACGATGAAGTTGAAGGCCGCGGCCATGGACGAGATGCCCAGCACCTGGAGGCCCAGCACCCAGAAATCTATGCCGCTTCCCGAGAAGGGCCTCTCGGTGAGGTTAGCGTAGCCGAACCAGCCGGCATCGGGAGGTCCTCCCACCAGGAAGCTCATGTGCAGCAGCAGGGCGCCGCTAAGGAAGACCCAGTAGCTGAAGGCGTTCAGGCGGGGGAAGGCCACGTCGCGGGCGCCGATCATGAGGGGGATCACAATGTTGAAAAAGGCGGCGCTCAGGGGCATTACTGCCAGGAAGATCATGGTGGTGCCGTGCATGGTCATAATCTGGTTGTAGGCCGCGGCGGTCAGGACCGTGCCGTCGGGGCCGGCCAGCTGCAGCCGGAGCAGGAGGGCCTCGATGCCGCCCACGAGGAAGAAGATGAAGGCGGTGACGCCGTAGAGCACGCCGATGCGCTTGTGGTCAACGGTAGTGATCCAGCCCCAGACCCCGGAGTAGCCCGTGGGCCGGCGCAGCACGTCTGCGATCATCGCCATCGCTTGCCTCCCCGCTTCAGCCTAGGCTGAGGCGGCAAGTGGTAGCCCTTCATCGGCTTGCGGGCAGCTTCATGCTAGACAGATAGGCGGTCAAAGACGCTATGTCGTCCTCGCTCAGGCCCAGGTTTGGCATCTTGGCCTGGGGCTTGAGTGCCGCGGGGTCGTGCAGCCACTTGGCAACGTTCTGCGGGTTGTTGGGATACATGCCAGCCGCTATGGTGGCGCGGCTGCCGAAATAGGTCAGGTTGGGCCCCACGGCACCCTTGGCTGTTGTTCCCTCGATGGTATGGCAGGCGCTGCACGCGCCCTTGGCGAACACCTCCGCCCCGCGCTGGGCGTCGGCCGCCGCGGGCGCGGCAGGCGGCGTCCGCATGGCGGTGGCCCAGGCGTCGAACTCCGCCTTGGTGTGGACGATGGCCCGCATGCGCATGTTGGCGTGGGAGGCGCCGCAGAGCTCCACGCACTGCCCGTAGTACTCACCTGGAGTGTTGGGGGTGAACCACAGGCGGTTCGTCCGGTTGGGCACCATGTCCATGTTGCCCGAAAGGGCCGGCACCTTGAAGCTGTGGATCACGTCCACGGACTTGAGGGTCAAGGCTACGGGCCGGTCCACCGGCAGGTGGAGCTCGTTGGCGGTGACGATGTTGAGCCCCGTGTAACGGAACTCCCACCACCACTGGTGGCCCACTACCTCCACCTGAACTACGTCTGGCCCCTGGGGCTGGTCGTAGATTTTGAAGATGGTGGCCCAGGTCGGGACCGCGATGACCACCAGGATGAGGGCCGGGGCGATGGTCCAGGCGATCTCCAGCCGGTTGTTGCCGTGCACCTGGACGGGCAGGCCCTGGCCGGGCTTGGCGCGGAAGCGGAGGACCGCATAGATCAGAAGGCCTTCGACGAGGACGAACACCACCACCGAGAGCCAGAAAAGGAGCACATAGAGGCTCTGGATATTGAGCGCCACGTCGGACTTGGGGGCGATGGTCGTCATGGGGTCCCGCTGCTGGCAACCCGCCAGCAGCATGACACCGCCTACTGCGAGGAGTACCAGCAGCGGCAATCGGCAGCGCCTGGGCAGACCGTTACCGCCTCCAGCAGGTGCTTTCAACGTTGGCAAGATCAGAAACCCTCGGTGAGCGCGAACTTGCCTAGTAAACGTGGGCAAAATTGCCTGGTTAACGATAGGCGAAGTCATCTTTCTCGTCAAGGGGTGGCGGTTGGGCACTCAGGTCTAACCGCTCAGGGAAACCCCTGATTTCTCCCCGGCACCCCGGCATCTGGCGTCCTCTTCCCCGACGCGTCCCTAGCTGGGAGGCGGCCCCCGCTGCCGCAGACGTGCCATCCAGGCGCCCAGAGCCATCCCTGCCAGGACCCCGGCGATGCCTATGGCCAGCAGCGGCACCCAGGTCGAGGAGCCCAGCCGTGGCGCCACCGCGAAGCTGTAGCTCCCGTCGGCTGACCTCTCCCCGATCCCTGCCGTCGCCCGCCAGCGCACCGTATATATGCCGGGGTTCAGGGGACCGAGCCGCGTCGCCAGGACCTCGGGGGATGGCGGCGTCCCCTGATAATGGTCGGCTGGCCCCAGGTCCACGCGCTCGCTGTGCCGGTCGTAGACAACGATGAAGTTGTAGCTGGCCAGCGGGGTGGCCAGGGGGGCCGCGAAGCGCAGCCGGACCTCGGTCGGCGGCACCGTTAGCACCGTCCCCGGCAAGGGCCGCAGCTCCAGCGGCTCTGGGGGCGCCTGGGCCCGCGCCAGTCCGGGCGCGGGAAGTCCCCAGGCCATCGCTGCCAGGAGCAGGGCCAGGCCGCCCCGGAGCACGGGGCCAGACGTCGCTGGTGGGTGCACGTTTACCTTTCTGAGAACTGCTGGCCTGAGAACTGCTGGCCCGAAGAATGCTGGATTCTAGCAACGGGTGCCGTCCCGGTCAAGGCAGGCCACAGCCTTGCTTTTTCTAGGCCATCGTACTATAAGGGGTCTCTCGGTGCAGTCAGGGGATGTGATACCTGTGTCATGGCTTGACGTAGGGGGGCGAGCTCGGTGCATCTCATCTTGGCTGTCAGGGTGCAGCCCGGTGCCCGGCGGAACCAGGTGGTGGGGCTCTCCGCTGGCGTTCTGCGGGTCAAGGTGGCCGCTCCGGCGGTGGAGGGCAAGGCCAACGCGGCGCTGACGGCATATCTGGCAGAGTTGTTGGGGGTGCGTCCTCGGCAGGTGACTATCGTCAAGGGCGACCGCTCCAGGGACAAGTTGCTGCGGGTGGAGGGCCTCTCGCGGATCGAGGTGGAGGGCCGGCTGGGCATCGTCGGTAGCTGGGCTTCCGTAGGCCAGGAGGGCAGGTAGGCGGCGTGGGAGGGAAGTCAGAAGGGCTGGAACTTGGGGGAAAAGGCGACGATCTGTGATAAGTCTGGAGGCGGTCCGTGTCCTTTTCGTCCTGGCCGGGGTCTTGGCCCTGGCCTGTGGTCGTGGGTCGCCATCCCCCTCGCCAGTAGCTCCCCCCACGGCGCCCGCAACACTTGCTGTCACGCCTTCGCCGGCCTCTTCGCCCACGCCGCTGGCGGCGACCCCGATCCCGTTGCCGCTCCCTTCGACCTCCACCCTCGCTCCCAACCACACCCCTACCTCCTTGCCTATGCCGCTGCCCACGGCTATCCCGTCAGGGACGCCGGAGCTGCGGGAGGCGGGGGTGGGGCTACGGCTGCCGCCCGGGTTCCGCGCCCAGGTCTTGCTGAGCGGGCTGGCCAATCCCACCGCCTTGGCGTTGGATAGCCGTCGCGAGCTCTACGTCGCCCTCGAAGATGGGCGCATCCTCAAGGGGCGCGATGCCGACGGCGACGGCTTCCCCGAGACGACGGCCCTCTTCGCGTCCGGCTTCCGCGCCCCTCTGGGCCTGGCCTTCCAGGGAGACGCCCTCTATGTCTCCAGCCGTGGCAAGGTCAGCGTGCTGCGGGACAGCGACGGCGATGGCCGGCCCGAGGCGTCCCAGGCGATCATCGCCGGCCTGCCCGGCGGGAATCACCAGAATAACGGCCCTGCCTTCGGCCCCGATGGCAAGCTCTACCTGCCCCTGGGCTCGACGTGCAACGCCTGCCTGGAGGCCGACCCGCGCAGCGCCACCGTGATGCGCTACAACGCCGACGGCAGCGGCGGGGAGGTCTACGCTCGCGGGCTGCGCAACGTCTACCAGCTCGCCTTCCACCCCGAGGACGGCACCCTGTGGGGCGCTGACAACGGGCGCGATGACCGGGGCTTCACGGTGCCTGAGGAGCTCAACCTCATCGTCGGGGGCGGCCACTACGGCTGGCCTGCCTGCTGGGGCAGCGGCCAGGGCGACAACTGCCCGGGGACGGTGCCGCCCGTGGCCGAGCTGGAGCCCCGCTCCTCCGCCGACGGCATCGTCTTCTACACCGGCGCCCAGTTCCCGTCGGAGTACCGGCTGAACCTCTTCCTCACCTTGTACGGCGCCCACAGCCGGGCGACGGGCATGAAGCTGGTGCGGGCGGTGCTGTCGCGGGGCCCTGACGGCCGCTACCGCGCCGCCGTCAGCGACTTTGCCCTGGGCTTCGACCGGCCCCTGCCCCTAGTCGTCGGCCCCGACGGCTCCCTGCTGGTGGGAGACTACGGTCGCGGCATCATCTATCGCATCTTCTACGCCGGGCGGTCAGGGTAGGGCCCGTGCCCATCCCCGCATCCAGGAGCATGATGGTGTGAGATTGTTGGGGTCGAGCGGAGCTTTGCACTAAAACACCTCTCCCTTGAAGGGAGAGGGAGGGTGAGGGTGAGGCCCACGTACCCCCTCACCTTAATCCTCTCCCTCCCAGGGGAGAGGACAGCTGCAGACCGATCACGGCACGCTACTTTTGGTGCAAAGCCGTCGGCCGGAGCTTTGCACTACAAGGGCATCCTGCCGGCAATTGAGGGAGTCAGAGGGGCTCTTCCCGGAGCTTGCCCTGAGTGTAGCCGAAGGGCCGGGGGGCGAAGTCCCGACGTGTCGGGGTTCAGGCCTGGGCGTTGGCCTCGCTGGTAAACCGGGGGTAGGAGCCAAAGACTTTCAACACCGTGGTCTGGCCCCGCACCCGTTGCAGGGCGGCGGCCACCGGCGGGTCATCCCGGTGGCCCTCCAGGTCAGCCAGGAAGTAGTAGCTGCCGAGGCTCTCCTTGGAGGGCCGCGACTCGATCTTGGAGAGGTTGATACCGCGGTCGGCGAACTCCGTCAAGATATCTCTCAGGGCGCCCGGGCGGTCGCTGGCGATGTAGAAGCAGAGGGAGGTCTTGTCGTGGCCGGTGCGGGCATGGTCCTGGCGGGCCAGGAGGACGAAGCGGGTGGCGTTGTTGGGGCTGTCCTGGATGCCTTCAGCCAGTATCTCTGCCCCGTAAAGCTGCGCTGCCCGCCGGGTGCCGATGACTGCGCCGATGACCGCCGCTATCAGAATGTCCGAGTGCTTCGGTCCGGCATGAACGTGTTCTGGGGGTGCGGATAGCATGTCTTGGACGGCCTGGGCTGTGCTTAGCGAGGCCTCCAGGCGTGCCCTGGGGCGGCCGCTGTTTAGGCTAAA
>ORJL010429120.1_pt1 | contig 22957 bp, 29 predicted proteins | sample 1779941 | NCBI WGS metagenome assembly ORJL01 (sample SAMEA104232317, study PRJEB22302) | groundwater metagenome | biome: forest; feature: aquifer; material: groundwater | place: USA | collected 2011-08-07 | depth 5.8 m
AAATACGCTTTGATGATTTCGAAACACGCTCTACGTCTGTGACTTTTGGTGTTCCGTTTCCATCATAAATCAAACCAACCTCAAGTAATCGAGATGCCTTTCGTAGTCTCTTTGTAACAGATGAAAGATATCCTTCACGAAGTAGGATTTGAGCGATAGAAAACCGTAACTGTGAATAAGGAATAAGCACCGTTTCCTTTTTGGCTTTACTACCATTCTTTATACGAATTAACATGTCTGCAATAGGGTCAGTGGTCATAATATTTTTTACCAGGATGATTTCTTAATGCCAGGCAATTTTCCATCGTTGGCTAATTCACGGAAACAAATACGGCAAAGACCGAAATCGCGCATAAAAGCACGCTTTCGACCACAACGAAAACAACGATTTACTTTTCGTGTGCTAAATTTTGGCGTCTTTAACGCTCTAACACGTGTTGATGTTTTTGCCATAGATAAATAAAAAGTCTTCTTTTTATTCCGACACACTTTTCGTCGTCGGAATGATTTAAATTCAGGGCCTCTCCCTTCGATATCTCACTTTTATTCTTTAAAGCTTACGCACTAAAGGAGAAAAGCGGATCAAAACGGAGTGTTTCCTAAAAAACAGGCTCAAATGAGCTCCCGCATATACTATCAGAACGTCCCTTAATGTCAAACGGCTGTAATAATGACAATGAAAAACGCCCCCGAATACACAAAGTATAGAGGGGCGCAAAATTCTGCTTGGCGAAAGGACTAGTGAATACTGTCCATTTCACTGGCGAGACGGTTCATTTCGATTTCCATCTCGACCTCCTTGCGCAAGGCCTCGTCATAACTGAGGCCAGCTTTCATTGCGGCCACAACAAAGGGGCTTGCTTCTGCCTCGCCGGAGGCAAGGTCCAACTGGTCCTGAAGCTCGCCGAGATCCATCTCGAGAAGACAGCCCTCGAGCGAACCTGGGCACTCGCACTTCGGACACTGTCCGCACGGCGCCGGAGCAAGGTTCTGTTCAAGACGCCCAGCGAAGGCTTCGAACGAACCAGAGCCTTCCACGTCGTGAAGATGAAACCCGTCCGGATGATCATCTTCAAGCGATTCCATGGAGACCGGCTTGGCACTCCAAGCAACCAGGCTCTTTACGCATTTCCTTCTTGCTGCGGCTTCAGCTTTTGCCACCAGTACCGCTTCCGACATCTTCTTCGTCATGGCGAATCTCCTTTTTATATACAACGATTTTTAAAAAATTAAAAACGAGTGTATTACGCTTCCGTCTTAAAGGTTACTCCTTAAACAACATATGTCAACAAAAAACCCTCTCTGTAAATAGAGAGGGTTTTTTGTTGATTGTAAAATGTTCTATTTTCTCTTGAATGGGACACCTAGAACTTCGTAAAAAGCCATTCCTTCTTTTTTGCTTTTTGCAGTACTAACAAGAGTAATTGCCATACCAAAAACGTCTTTGAGTTCTTCGTCCGCTGTTTCTGGGAAAATTGTGTGCTCTTTTATGCCGATTGTAAGATTTCCCATTTCATCAACCGCAGTGCGATTAATACCACGGAAGTCCTTAGTGCGAGGAAGGGCAACGTTAAGAAGTTTCTCCAAGAAAGAAAACATTCTCTTTCCACGAAGAGTAACCATGTAGCCGATAATATCCCCTTGTCGAGATTTGAAGGTGGCAATAGCTTTCTTGGCCCCACGTGCAACAGACTTTTGACCTGTAATCTTTCCGAGTCTACCGTTTACGAAATCACCCTTGGTTCTATCTTTTTTCAAAAGATTACCTACACCAACAGAAATAACAACCTTCGTAAGTTTTGGCGAAGCCATTTTGTTTTTATAACCAAACTCTCCTTTTAGCTTGGTGTAAACTTCTCCTTCTTTTTCTTTGGTTGTTTGTGTTTTCATGATTTTATATTTCGCTTCCGCTTTTCTTGGTCACACGGACAAATCTTCCACCGGAAAGTTTCTTGCCAACGCGTGTTTGGGTGCCGTCTTTTGGATCAACAACCATAACATTTGATACGTTGATTGGCATAGCTACAGAAACTGTCTGCCCTTTTGTTCCGGCCTTGCGAGCTTTCTTGTGTCGTTTAACCATATTCAAACCCTCGACAACAACTTTGCTGTCCTTAGGCATAGATTTAACAACCTTTCCTTTTTTACCGCGGTCTTTGCCGGCAATGATTATTATATTGTCTCCTTTTTTGATTTTCATATTTTTCTATATAACCTCAGGCGCCAAAGAAACTATTTTCTGGTAACCACGTTCGCCAATCTCGCGTGGAATAGGTCCGAAAACACGTCCTGCCTTTGGTTCACCCTTATCGTCGACTAAAACCACAGCTGTATCGTCAAAAGAGATGTACGAACCGTCTTTACGCTTAAATGGCTTTCTCTGGCGAACAACAACACCCTTAACCACATCTTTCTTTTTTGTTGTCTTACGTGGTTCCGCGATTTTTATAGAAAGCACAACAAGGTCACCGATTTGTGCATATCGTCTTTTTGATCCACCCAAAACCTTAAACACCTTTCCGATTTTGGCGCCGGAGTTATCTGTCACTTTTACAACTGTTCCATCTTGTATCATAAAATTATTTTGTGGTGCGCACCTTAAAAGTCTTATCTTTTGATATTGGGCGGGTCTCCTCTATTTCAACCACATCTCCAACCTTAAAAGCATTTTCTTCATCGTGAGCTTTGTAGTGCTTGGTTATATTCATGAACTTACCATACTTAGCATGCTTCACATATCGCTCAACAAGAACAACCACGGTTTTATCCATCTTGTCGGAAATAACCTTTCCTTTAAAAACCTTTGTCTTCTTTTGTTCAGTAGCTTTTTTCATATAAATATTTATTTGGCGATGGTCGAAATTCGGCGACTTGAAACTTCAGTCATAATGCGAGCAATGTCTTTCTTTATCTCGGCACCCTCTTTAACATTCTTCACCTTACCACCAGAAAGACCAAGACGGAAAGCGCGCAAAGCATCCTGCTTTTCAACAAGAAGTTTCTGTAAATCTTTTGCGTCTTTTGTTTTTATATCTTTCTTCATAAATTTAATTAAACCATCCCTGCGCGACTCATGAACTTGGTCTTAAGAGGAAGTTTTGTACCTCCTTTACGCAAAGCCTCTCGAGCGACTGACTCTACCACACCATCAACCTCAAACAAAATCCTTCCTGGTTTTACCTGGAAGCAGTATCCCTTTGGATCTCCTTTTCCTTTACCCATAGGAACTTCAGCTGCTTTCGCTGTGATTGGTCTGTCTGGAAAAATACGAATCCAGATACGACCAGTTTTACCAAGAGCACGTGACATTGCACGACGAGCAGCTTCAATCTGCTTGCTTTCAACGCGAGCTTCCGTTTGAGCTTTCAAACCAAAAGCACCATAAGAAAGAGAAAGACCACGTGTCTCCACTTTTAACTTAGCAGGATTCTTTCTTGTCGTCTGCCACTTACGGTATTTAACTTTTTTAGGGAATAACATGATTTTGTAAGATTATTTTTTCTCTTGGTCTTTTGCAAAAACCTCTCCCTTATAAATCCAAACCTTGATACCAATATCGCCGTATGGGAGGTGTGCTTTTTCACGATAAAAATCAATATCAGCACGCATTGTCTGAAGAGGAATTCCTCCACGCTTTAAGTGTTCACGTCTTGCCATATCAGCACCACCTAAACGACCAGATAGAGCAACTTTAACACCTTTGACGTCTCGGTTGGCCATAACTTTTTCAACTGTCTGCTTCAAGACACGACGAAATGGTAAACGCTTTTCTAGAGCTTCAGCAACCATGTAAGAAACGATTGCAGCACTTGATTCAGGAGATGAAACTTCTTCAATATCAATCTTCAACTCACCTGGTGTTTCAAGTTTGTTCTTTCTCATGAAAGCAACAATATCGTTACGTAAACGAGTCGAACCTTCACCACTTCTACCAATGACCATACCCGGTCTTGAAGTTCTGATATTTAAGCGCAAGGTTTTTGGACTTCTTTCAATATCGATGGAGTCGATGTAAAAACCACGAAGTTTCTTTTCTAGGTATTCACGGATTAAAACATCCCCACGCAATAGTTTGCTGTATTTTCCACCAAGCGTTGCGAACCAGCGAGACTTCCAGTCTCTTAAAATTCCTATTCTATGTGCGTATGGATGGACTACGTGGGTCATGATAATTAAGAAGTTACCTTTTTAGCCTTTGGCTTTTTAACAGTTTCGGCCTTTGTTACTTTTTTGGTACCAGAAACAGCTTTCTTTTCCTCTGTCTTTAATGCTCCGGCACCACGCTCTTCAAGAACCAACAAAATATGGCTCTGACGCTTCTTGATTGGAAAAGCTGAACCACGAGCGCGAGGCATTGATCGTTTTAGTGTAACGCCACCATCAACACGGAATTCTTTTATGAAAAGTTCGCCCTCCATTTTGTGGTTTGCTTTTGCGTTTGCAGCAGCAGAGCGAATAAGTTTTTGAATTGGGTCTCCCGCACGCTTGCCAGAAAAAGTAAGCAAGGCAATTGCTTGCTCAACACTTTTACCTTTGACCAAGTCAGTAACAAGTCTAACTTTTCTTGGTGATTGGCGATAATTTGTTAGTGCAGCTTTCATATTTTTTATTTCTTCTTGGTGTCAGCAGAGGCTTTAGCTGACTGAGCAGCAGAAATTTCTGCCTGTTTCTTCTTTTGTTCAAGCTCTTTCTGCATCTTACCTCCGTGTCTCAAGAATTTCTTTGTAGGAGAAAATTCACCCAAGCGATGACCTACCATATCTTCGGTAACTAAAACTTCAATATGAGCTCTTCCGTTGTGTACACCAAAAGTAAAACCAACCATCTCTGGGGAAATCTGACATGGTCGTGACCACGTCTTAATAACCCCCGCTTCAAGCGGTTTTTTACCTTCTATTTTTTTTAGAAGGCGAGGGTCAACGTATGGTCCTTTTTTTAGTGACCTGGTCATGTGTAATTAGTATAATTTTAGATAACAAACAAAAACAGCCCAAGTGAGCTTGTCGTGCATATTATCAGAAGAAAAACCGTTGTCAAACCAAACTAAATCCTATAATATCAAAAATGGATTTGGTGACTAATCTTGGGGTCGTCGGCCGTCCTGGCCACATATTCCCCTTGGTGTATGCCGCTCCCCAATCGGACTTGGGATATGAGTAAAGGAGGCAAGTCGTTGTAATCAATTCCCTCACCCTGGAACACTGCCCCCGGAGGCGGATGTCCGCTTTGTCGAACTGACACAAACGTACTCGATTTTTGAGGAGCGGAGTCGTTCGACTAGATACCAGGAGGTCTGCCCCTACCCAATCGGGGCCACCTATAAAACAAAGGCCTGCGCATGCGCAGGCCTTTTCTTCATTTCTTGGCCACCCCAGACTTTCACAAACAACAAAGTCCTTCTGGGGCTTTACCTTTAACGCTTTCTCCGTTGGGGCCACAAATCCACCAACATTCCTCTCTGGAATTTGTACCGTACCACCCTGGAGCATGTCCAGTAGTACAACACCCGCACGAATCCCACGACTCAAACCCGTCGGGGAAGAGGGTGATTTTAGTCCATCCCTCTCTCCATGCCTTTACCACCGGCTGTGGAGCAGTACGCAAAAAGCGAGAAATCTCATGAAACAATTTAAATTTGTCGTCCATCGGGGAACCTCCATCTGGTAGCGTTGAACTTCCTTTCTTACTGAATACTACGCAATCTTAAAAAATTGTAAACAACCACTAAATATCGCTACTGCCAAACAAAAATCCCGCCAACTGGCGGGATTTTTGTTTTAATTATCTTTTTATCGTTTCTTTCCAACTTTTCTTCGAGAAACAATGAAAACGTTTGAATATTTCTTAGGAGTTCGTGTCTTTTGACCCTTTCCTGTTGGTTTACCCCACTTACTCTTTGCGCGACGAAGACCGCGACCCTGGCGTCCTTCACCTCCACCGTGTGGGTGATCAACTGGGTTCATAGCTGTTCCACGAACTGTTGGGCGAATACCCATCCATCGTGAACGTCCAGCCTTACCAACATTACGTAGTCCGTGTTCTTCGTTTGAAACCTGACCGATACAAGCGTAACACTTATCAGAAACTTTTCTGACTTCGCTTGATGGCATCTTCAAGTGCGTGTAACCGTCGTTATTGGCGATAACCTCCACGTAAACACCGGCTCCTCGCGCAATTTTTGAGCCTCCCTTAGGTTTTAGTTCTACGTTGTACACAAACGTACCAACTGGAACTTGTTTTAATGGCATGCGGTTTCCTGGAGCAATAGGAGCAGTCTCGCTAACGATGAAAGATTTGCCAACTTCTACTGACTTAGGAAGAAGAACGTAACGCTTTTCCCCGTCAGCATAAACAGCAAGACCTATAAAACCAGTCCGGTTTGGGTCATATTCAACGCTCGCAATCTTTGCTGGAATGTCGAATTTATTATATTTAAAATCAATATCACGGAAGAGTCTTTTGTGTCCGCCTCCTTTGTGTCGAGTTGTTATACGTCCAGCAGAGTTACGCCCACTATCTCGCTTACGACCTGTAGTAAGCGCTTTCAATGGCTCTGTGTGTGTAATAACTCCACGATAAGGCACAACTGTCATGTGTCTTCGTGATGGTGATGTTGGTTTATAGGTTTTCATAATAGTTTAATTATGCAAAATCAATTGAATCGCCTTTCTTTAAGAATACATAGGCTTTCTTTCCGCCACCCTTAACACCCCACTTACCACGATTGAAAATATTTTTCTTTCTGATGGTTGCGACGGTAATTTTGATTGCCTTCACTTTATAAAGCTTCTGTACAACTTTTGCAATTTCAATTTTGTTCATTTCGCTAGGAACATTGAGTGTGTAGACGTTTGAAGAAGCAAGGAGTGATGCTTTTTCTGTGATGCGTGGGCGAACAAGCGTATATGCGCCTGTGTTTTTCGCCTGTTTTGCCGAAGATTGAACCTTCGCCTTAACTGCGACTCCCTTAACTTCTTCTGTTTTTGCTGTTCGTGCCATATATTTTATTTAATTTTTGCTTCCAAAAACGAAACGCTTTCTTTCGGCTCAGAAATCATGATGTAACGATGATTAAGCAACGAAAGTAGGTTCAAATCGCGGATATTGCCAGTCTCAAGGTTTGGAAGATTACGGAAACTCTTTTCTACCTCAACATCTTTTGCTCCGAGCGCGAGATAAGCAGTGTTACGCTTCTTCATTGTGGTCTTTGTAAGTTTTGCTCCAACAATGATTTTATCAAAAATAGCTTTTGCGTCTTTTGTTTTTGGTGCTCCAAGTTTTAGTGTGTCGATGAAAATAATCTCACCATCGGTAAACTTCTTAGACAAAACAGCATAAAGAGCTTTTGCTTTCATCTTCTTGTTTATCTTACGATCGTAATTTTTCTCGGCACGAGGACCAAAAGTCACGCCTCCACCACGCCAAATAGGGCTTCTTGATGAACCATGACGGGCACGGCCAGTTCCTTTTTGAGCCCAAGGCTTTCTACCACCACCACGAACCTCTCCTCTACTCTTTGTGTGAGCGGTTCCGGCGCGAGCATTTGATTGCATTGAAAGCATTACTTGGTGCACTAAATCGTTGTTCCACTTAACAGCGAAAACACCCTTTGGAAGCTCAATTGTGCCTTTATCCTTGCCGTCCTGACCATAAACCTTTGCGTTCATATCAAGAGCAGGGCGTACCTTTTTTACGCCAGCGACTGATTTATTCTTTTGTGTTTTAGCCTTTTCCATGATTTTTATGAAATTTTTCTAATCTCAAGAAGTGTTCCTGGTTTCCCCGGAAGAGCTCCTTTGATTAAAAGTGTATTGTTCTCCTTGTCGACAGCAGCGACCAAAAGATTCTTAACCGTAACACGATCAGAACCCATACGGCCAGCCATGCGGATACCCTTTGCAACACGACCTCCAGCACGACCTCCAGAACCACCAATTGCGCCTGGTTCACGCTCGCTGTGCTTTTGTCCATGGGAACGACGACCTCCGCCGAATCCATGACGCTTAACAACACCCTGAAAACCCTTTCCTTTTGAAACGCCTGAGATGGCAACCTTATCACCAACTTCAAACTGAGAAACATCTAGTACATCACCAGACTTATATTCACCAAGTTTTTCTTCTGGCATTCTGAATTCTTTCAATTTACGAAAATTAGCAAAACCCTTTCTCTGACCTAATTCGGCTTTTGAAAGAAGTTTCTCTCTTTTTTCTCCGTGACCAATCTGTACAGCAGAATATCCGTCAGATTTTGCTGTTTTGGTGCGTAGAACTGTAGATGGAGTAGCGGAAATTATTGTTACAGCAAAAGCTCTCCCGTCTTCGGAGAAAAACTGTTCCATATTCTTTTTTACACCCAATAAAAATTTCATTTTTTTGCGTTAAAAAACCGCAATGGACTCACCAAATGCGGGGTGATTGTCCATTGGTTCCCGGGAACGGCCAGTATCAACTGGCGGGAACTTAGATCTACTCAATGAAGAGTAAGGGGGATTATACAGAAGCCAATAAAAAATGCAACAAAATAGATAATTTTATTTTTTTTCTCTTTTGCCCATAAAAACTCATCTTTTTCTCTTTTTTAAAATACCCTCAAAAAACACGTATAATTTTTTGCTAAAAAGCGTCGCGGTTCAATGGACGATTCCGCGACGTGATTCCAACTGAATCAGCTATGCTCGCGCCGACGCGCTCCGCAATGTTTTTTAAAGGTATTTTTGGATATTAAAATCAGAGGAAAAACCTACTTTTAGAAATTTCCCAACAAAAAATCCCTCAAATGAGGGATTTTTTGTTTAAACTGGTTTTCCGGTTTTCTAGAGCATCTTCACATCGATATCAACGCCTGATGGAAGATTCATGTTTGTGAGCGCTTCGATAATCTTTGCCGAAGGGTTAAGAATATCAATTACTCGCTTATGAATTCTCATTTCAAATTGCTCTCGCGCATTTTTGTAGACGAATGACGAACGATTGACTGTGTACTTCTTTATTTCGGTAGGAAGTGGAATTGGTCCAACAAGCTTCGCATCATAACGGAGTGCGGTATCGATAATTTGTTTTACCGAAGCGTCGAGAATCTTGCTCTCATACGCTCGCACTCTTATGCGGAGTTTGGCGACAACATCTTCCTTAGCCGAAGCTTTAGAAGCACGAGGTGCTTTTGGAGCAGCCTTTGATGCAACCTTTTTTACTTTAATTTTTTCTTCTGTTTGAGCCATTGAATTATTATGCGGTAATCTTTGTTACGGCGCCTGCACCAACTGTCTTACCTCCTTCACGGATAGCAAAACGCTGTTTTTCTTCAAGGGCAACTGGAGCAACGAGCTTCACTTTGAACTTCATTGTGTCTCCAGGCATAACCATTTCAACACCTTCTGGAAGAGTCACGTCTCCAGTCACGTCCGTTGTACGGATGTAAAACTGAGGCTTGTAACCTGAGAAGAATGGTGTGTGACGACCTCCTTCTTCCTTCTTCAAGATGTAAACTTCTGCTTCAAAGTCAGTGTGTGGAGTAACAGAACCAGTCTTGGCCAAAACCTGACCACGAGTAATGTCTTCCTTCTTGATTCCACGAACAAGGATTCCAGCGTTGTCTCCAGCCATACCTTCATTCAATGTCTTGTTGAACATTTCAATTCCAGTAACCGTTGTCTTCACTGTATCTTTCAAACCAACAATTTCGATTTCCTCACCAACCTTAACAACACCTCTTTCGATACGGCCTGTAACAACAGTACCGCGTCCTTCGATTGAGAAGATGTCTTCAACTGGCATAAGGAAAGGTTTTGTAACATCACGCTCTGGAACTGGAACGTATTCATCAAGAGCTGTAATAAGCTCAAGAATCTTCTTTGCCCATTCATCATCAGCTGATGTAGCTTCAAGACCTTTAAGGCCTGAACCACGGATGATTGGAGCATTTTTGTCGTATCCGTTCTTCTCGAGTAATTCACGAAGTTCTTCTTCAACTAGGTCGATAAGGTCTTTGTCTTCAACCATATCGCACTTGTTAAGGAAAACAACCATCTTAGGAACACCAACCTGGTGAGCCAAAAGAACGTGTTCACGAGTTTGTGGCATTGCACCGTCTGTCGCTGCAACCACGAGGATTGCACCGTCCATCTGAGCAGCACCAGTAATCATGTTCTTGATGTAGTCAGCGTGTCCTGGAGCATCAATGTGAGCATAGTGACGTGTGTCAGACTCATACTCGTTGTGCGAAAGGGCAATAGTAATACCGCGGGCCTTTTCTTCAGGCGCCGAGTCAATTTGGTCGACCGACTTCATTTTAACCTTTTTACCGGCAAGGTTGAGGACGTGTAGGATAGCCGCTGTAAGAGTTGTTTTGCCGTGATCAACGTGACCAATGGTACCAACGTTTACGTGAGGCTTATCACGCTTAAATTCTTCTGCCATACGTTATTTATTATGTGAGAACAAAAATTCGACGCGCGAGAGCTTTGCCAAATACTTGTTCCCAGCAAATTATTTAATAATCTCCTTTTGGAAGCAAAGAAAAACAACGCACATTTGCGTATGGGGCAATAATAACAAATTAAGAAGGTGTGTCAAATTAAAACAAAACGAATGGGGCTTAATTTTAAACAAAAATATAGAAAAATTTGACAAGTATCTACGAAATATGAATAATCCAGAGCAGAGTACCGTTAAACCAAGCTAAGGAGAGCTAAGCGATGATTGTAATCTTCAACGCAGACACAGGGGAGGTAATCCCCAGCTTCACTTGCCCAGCACCAGAGGCTGACCCCTCACTGGCATTTGCCGGAGAAATAAAACTGCGCTTCCCGAAGAGCAAAAGTGCCGCTGAACTGTCGCAAGAAGTATGGGGCCTAGTGAACAAACTCTGCTCCGACAAACCCACAAGCATCTTCGAGAACGCGCTGATTGCTGATGGTTGTGACTACATTTTCATGGGAAAGGTCTACGGCCACGAAGTCGCGCAGGAAGGCTGATTGCATCAGCAAGCACCTCTCTCTCCGAGAAACCAAAACAAAAAACGGACCACGCGGTCCGTTTTTTATTTTTACTGAATTAAAAACCTTTTAACTACTTTGCCTCTGTAGAACCGGTGGTTCTACTTTCGATAATAGTTTTTGCAATGTTTGCAGGAACAATGTCGTAATGATCGAATTCCATTGTAAACCCTGCACGTCCTTCGGTAAGAGAGCGGAGTGACGTCATGTAGCCGAACATTTCAGATAGTGGAACTTTTGCTGAAACAACCTTAAGCATTCCACGGTCTGACATACCTTCAATCTGTGCACGCTTTGAAGAAAGATTTCCAGTTATATCACCCATGAATTTTTCAGGAGTAACAACTTCAACCTTCATAATTGGCTCGAGAATAACTGCGCCTGCTCTGCGTGCTGCTTCCTGTAAGGCCTGTGAGGCTGCAATCTTGAAAGCAATTTCAGACGAGTCCACTTCGTGGAACGAACCGTCATAAAGATCGACAGAAATATCCACTAATTTGAAACCTGCGAGTACTCCTCTATCCATACCTTCACGCAAACCTTTTTCAACGGCTGGAATATATTCAAGTGGAATAACACCTCCCTTGATATTGTTGATAAATTCAAATCCTTTTTCACGCTTTGTGTTTCTTGGTATGTTTTCGGGAACTTCTTTTGAAAGAGGTTTGATTTTAATTTTCACATGACCGTACTGTCCACGACCACCAGTCTGACGAATGTATTTATTATCAACTTCCGCTTCTTTGGTGATTGTTTCTTTGTAAGCAACTTGTGGTTTACCAACATTTGCCTCAACAGAAAACTCACGCTTCATACGATCAACAATAATTTCAAGGTGTAACTCACCCATACCAGAAATAATTGTCTCTCCTGTTTCTGTATCAGATGAAACTTTGAAGGTTGGGTCCTCATCAGCGAGTTTGCGCAAAGCCATACCCATTTTTTCTTGGTCTGCTTTTGTTTTTGGTTCGATACGAAGAGAAATAACTGGTTCAGCAAAAACAATACGCTCCAAAAGAATAGGGTTCGCTTCATCACAAAGAGTGTCTGATGTTCTTGTTGTTTTCAAACCAACGGCTGCCGCAATTTCTCCAGCAAAAACTTTTTTTACTTCTTCGCGTTGATTAGCGTGCATTCTAAGAATTCGGCCGAGACGCTCTTTTTCGCCTGTCGTTGAGTTGTACAAATACGAACCAGCCTCAACTGTTCCAGAGTAAACACGGAAGAAAGTGAGCTGACCAACGAATGGGTCAGTCTGAAGCTTGAAAGCAAGAGCTGAAAATGGCTCTTCGTCTGAAGCGGGGCGTGTAATCTCTGCTCCTGTTCTTGGGTCAGTACCTTTTGCTGGAAGAATATCTGTTGGAGCTGGTAAGTATTCAACAACACCGTCCAACACAAGCTGAACTCCTTTGTTTTTCAAAGCAGAACCACAGTACACAGGGAAAATCTTGTTTTCGATAACAGCCTTACGCATTATCTTTTTTAAATCATCAATGGAGATTTCTTTTCCTTCGAGATATTCACTTAAGAATTTTTCATCATTCTCAACAATTTTTTCAACGAGTTCATTTCGGTATTTTGCAGCATCAGCCTTAAGGTTTTCTGGAATTTCACTCTCAAGAACATCATCTCCCATGTTTCCCTCAAAGTGATAAGCCTTCATCTTAAGCAAATCAACAACGCCTTCGTGTTTATCTTCTTCACCAATAGGAATCTGAACGCGAACTGCATTCTTGCTTAGTCTGTCCAAGATTGACTGGTACGATTTTTCAAAAGATGCACCTGTACGGTCTAGTTTGTTGATAAAACAAACACGTGGCACACGTCCTTCGTCGGCATAGCGCCAGTTTGTTTCTGATTGTGGCTCAACTCCAGCAACCCCATCAAAAACAACAACAGCACCGTCAAGAACACGCAAACTACGCTTCACCTCAACAGTGAAGTCGATGTGTCCTGGGGTATCAATAATATTAAAACGGAATCCTTTCGCCTTATCTCCCCCTTCGTAGGTTGGAACCCAAAAACAAGTTGTGGCAGCAGAAGTGATTGTGATACCACGCTCACGCTCCTGTTCCATCCAATCCATAACAGTATCTCCCTCGTGAACTTCACCAATCTTGTGTGATTTTCCGGTGTAATAAAGCACGCGTTCAGTCGTGGTTGTTTTACCAGCATCAATGTGGGCGATAATTCCGAAGTTTCTTGTTTTTTCTAATGGGTAGTCGCGATTCATAAAAATTAATTAAATGATTAAATTAAGCACAAAAAAATAAAGGCCTTGACGGCATTAACCGCCATATTTACATATTTTGATTAAATTAACAACCCAAAAACAAAGCAAGCACGCCGAAGCGTGCTTGTAGTTTTTATTTATTTCTAGTCGCCAAGGCAGGCTAGAAATATTTAAGATCCATGAGGTTAATCCTAAACGTTGGCAAACCTCGCTTAATCAGTATTTCAGGCCTTTCTTGTTTAGCTAAAAAAATGGGCTTTTCCGAAAGGTCGACATAAAGAAAAAGATATTCAAAGCCCCTGTAGTCGTTTCGCAGAAGAACTCGAGCAATCACTTCCCCCGTAGAGACAAGGAAAAATTCTGCAACTTTTTTCTCAGGATTGAAACGTGTTTTCACAATGGCCCCACGCTCGGACATACCCCTCGCGATGATGTCGAGGTACCACCGAAGATTGGCTTCGCGGTAGCCACAACTTCCAGCCCAGGGGTCATTGGAAGTAAGCACGCGAAACGAGTTCCATAAAGGAATCAGGTGGCCAAACTTAAACGACCGCCACAAAGAACGCAAAAAATAAAACATGCTACCCCCTTTTCTGTTAATGAGTTAGTTAACAACTATCACTTAAACTTTCATAATTAGGATTTAATGTCAAATAAAAAAACCAATCTTCGGGCGCTAAAGGGTAAAAATCTCGAGTAAAGTTCAGGGAACAAACAAGTGGTGCTTCCAAGATGTATAGCAATACTGCGCGGAAGTCCGCGCAGTGAAGTGACGATGAAATTTGCCGAGATTTTTATCCGACTACCAAGTGAAGTGAGCAAAGGCCTTATTTGCTTCCGCCATTTTATGGGTATCGTCTCTCTTTTTAATAGCCACTCCTTCGTTCTTACTTGCTCCGATTAGTTCATCAGCTAGTTTTTCGTGCATTGGTCGTCCTTTTCCTGACTTTGCCGCATCAATCATCCAACGATATGCGAGCATCATGCGTCTTTCTGGTCTAACTTCGCGAGGAACCTGATAATTTGCCCCACCGATTCGGCGCGAACGAACTTCCATCACTGGGCTCGCGTTCTTGAGAGCTAGATCAAAAATCTCAAGCGGATTAGGGTTCTTTGTCTTTTCCTTAATAATATCAAAAGCTCCGTAAACAATTTTACGAGCAGTGTTTTTCTTTCCACTTCCCATAACATAGTTTATAAACTTCTCTACTTTTGGAGAGTTGTATTGGAGGTCTGGTCCGGGAATATTTCGATTTTTAACTTTTTTTCTCATTTTTTATTTTTTTGCACCAGCTTTAGCTTTTTTAGCTCCATAAAGACTACGACTCTGCTTACGGTTTTCAACACCAGTTGTATCGAGTACACCACGAACAATATGATAACGAACTCCAGTTAGGTCTTTAACACGACCACCACGAAGGACAACAACGGCGTGTTCCTGAAGATTGTGTTTAATTCCAGGAATATATGCGGTCACTTCCATTCCGTTTGTAAGACGAACACGGGCGATTTTACGGAGAGCGGAGTTAGGTTTCTTTGGTGTCGTTGTTGTAACTTTTGTACAAACACCTCTCTTAAATGGAGAGTTGTAATAAATTGGACGATTCTGAATTGCATTAAAACCCTTGAGCAAAGCTACCGCTTTTGGTTTGCGGATGATTTTCTTTCGTCCTCGTTTTGCGAGCTGGTTGATTGTTGGCATGAAAAAATTAAACTGCCTCAATGAGGCTTGTGGGGAAATACTACTATTCAACGGGTTTTAATGCAAGTCTTTTTATATTCCCCTTTGAAATGCGCGTATAATTTTCTGCTGAAAATTTACTATACTCGCGTCGCCACGCTCCGTAATGCATTTCAAAGGGGAATATTGGGGTTTATTTGAAAGAAAAACCAGTGTTTTTAAGGGTAAAATCGTTTATTTATAAAAGAAAAAGCTAAAAACCCCACCGAACCTTGCGGTAGTGGGGTTTAAAAATCAAAGCCAAGCCTTATCAGCAAGTCTTTGTCGAAGCTATCCGGCTTATAGTGATGCTCAGAGATGATTACTGAGTGATCATTACCATATGCTCCTGTGAAGTAGTATCCGTACCCCGCGCGACAATAAAGTTCTCCCCAAATCAAACTATTACGCTCGTTCGGGTCTCCACCATTCAAGACGAAGTGATATGAATACAGAGCTCCGGTTATTACTTCGTGGAAATCGCCGGCCTCAATTACAACCTGCAGTGGCTTGTCTACAATTGGTAAGCGAGAAACACTCTTTCTTCCCATAACCATCTCGCATAACTGCGAGTCTTTTTTGTAAATACACCTTGTTTTGTTATTGGGAAATGTCAGCGCCCTTTCTACCATTTGAAACGTAGGATTTGTCTTGTCGAGAGAGGCTAAAAATTCCTCAACCGACAAAACGGTTCTTGGTTGAGGAATCTCAACGGGGTTCATAAGCACCTCCTTTATTTATTTGAAGTTCAAAACTATATTCTTTATATAATAGTTATCAAACGAAAACAAACTTGTGTTAGTAAAAACTAACTAAAACGGGACTCCGACTATAAAACTGAACAAAAAACGAGCTACTGGGGCAATAAACTGCCAAAGGAAAAGAACAAAAACAACAAGAGCAATTGGCCAATAACGCTCTAGATTCTCTTGAATATATCCAAGTTTCACGGGCAAAATTGAGAAAAGAACCTTTGAACCATCAAGTGGTGGAATCGGAACCAGATTGAAAACTCCTAAAATTATATTAAGAAAGACAATCGAAGCAGAGAGGGAAAGAAAAGCGACACTATTTATCCCGAGCTCTGAAGAAAAGCGAATAATCAAACCGAAAACAATTGCGATTAAAAAGTTAGAAAGTGGACCAGCTGCAGCGACCATCAACTCACCCCATCTTTGATTTTTTAAATTATATGGATTATATGGCACTGGTTTTGCCCAACCAAAAAGAAAACCAGCCGAAAAATAAGAAAGGACTGGAATTAAAAAAGAGCCTATCGGGTCAAGGTGTTTTAAGGGGTTAAGAGTTAACCTGCCTGAAAAACGAGCGGTTCCATCACCTAAAATGTCTGCCACATACCCATGAGAAACTTCGTGAACAACGACCGACATAATTAAGGCCGCGATTGTGAAAATGAAGTCAATTTCTTGCATATATATGAAGCACATGATAGCATACGGCGACTAAATCTATGGCAAAAATTTGTCCAATTTGTGAGCGAGGAAGTTTAGTCGTAGGCGGATATTCAAACCGAATTCGCGCGACAAAATTCAACCCAACTGGGAAAGTAAGAGCCCAGGTTAATTTGCAGTGGGCAAAAATGACAGACGGAAAACGCCAAAAAATATGCACTCGTTGTATGAAAGCAGGTAAGCATCTCCTTCACCCATCTACTAAATAGTAAAATCCGCCGAATGGCGGATTTTTTCTTGCAAAATAAATTGGTTTGGGATAGTTTGGGAATAGACAACCTCAAAAGGAGTACATTTCATGAAAATCGTTCTTCCTAAAGACCATGTTGGTCTTTCTGAATATGGTGATTTTCCCATTTTCTTTCTCGCCGGGCCCGTCTTGGGCGGTGGCGACTGGCAATACGAGATGTGTGGTGAGATCAGAAGTCAGCTTGGCGAACGTGACTTTCTTGTCGCTATTCCTCAACGCTATGGTCAAAATCATTTCCTGCGAAACTTCAGGGTATCCGGGAAAACTGGTGTTTACGAACGCCAACTCGACTGGGAGCGCCACTATCTTCACCTCGCGGGAACGCACGGGTGCATCATTTTTTGGCTACCCGAAGAAAGCGTGGAACATCCTCGCAACGACGGCCTGCCATATGCAATGGACACCCGTGGAGAGCTCGGAGAGTGGCGCGGGCAACTTATGTACAACCATTTCCTGCGAATCGTGATTGGCGGAGAAAAGAATTTTCCGGGGCTTGATGGAGTCGTGCGCAACTTCAAATCGGCAATACATCCCGACTTCCCAATCTACGAAAACATGAGAGCTCTCGCCTCGGCGGCAATCACAAAAGCTTGTGTCAAATAGCTCTGTGCTCACAGCACCAAAAAACCCCCAGATAACATCAAAGGGTTTTTTAATTTAATTATGAGTAAGAGTTTCGCCGCCTGTTTTAAAGATTACTGTTCCTGAATCGTAAGTAGCAATCGTCGGAATATTATATTTTTTTAGCAAATCAATTACTTCTTTATGCGGATGTCCATAACGATTTTTCTTTGCAGTGGAGATAATCGCATAATCTGGAGAAACATTTCCTAAAAAAGACTCGCTTGATGATGTTTTTGAACCATGGTGCCCAAGTTTTAAAACTGTCGCTTTTAAATTTTTACCATCCGTCGCGACAAGATACTTCTCTACTTTTTGTGGAGCATCGCCAGTCAACATAAACGATTCGTTGCCATAATAAAGGATACCAACGACAGAAGTATCGTTGGTTGGGTCTTTTGCATGAATAGAAATTGGATAAAGAATACTGAAAAAAACTTCTGGTGAAAGTTCTATTATTGTCCCTCTTCTTGCAACAACATTTTCCGCCCCGCTTTTTTCTTCATCCTTAATCGCTTTTTTAAATGCCTCGTCCGTATCTGTTGTTGATGTTGCGCCGGTTGTCACAATATTTTTTACATCGTAGTTTCTTAAAACATCTATTAGACCACCGATATGATCTTTATCTGGATGAGTTGCTAGAACAACATCAATTGATCTTTCGTAAAACGGCATCAACTTTGAAAGCTCTCTAACAACGCTTCTGTCGGGCCCACCATCAACAAGCATTCTGTTCCCGTTTGGCGCTTCTATATAAATTGCATCTCCAACACCAACATCAAGAAAGGCAACGGTAAGAACTTTTGCTCGCTCTTCCTTTACAACAGCCGACCAAACAAAAACATTAATAACGAGAATTACTAAAATAAATAAAAATGCGTAATACTGCTTAAAATTATTTTCCATTTCCTCTTACCTTTCTGTGTATAAACAAAAAAACTATAACCATAATGACGTAAAACAATAAGGTATAAATTCCAGAAATTATTCCAAGTGAAATTGTAGCAAACGATAGCCCTCCAAAAAAAGAAACTATACTAATTAAATACAAAAGCAGGAAGTGCGTAATAGCAACAAGGGGAAGCGCAATTACCCCAACGGCAAAACTAGCGAGAACTGAGATAAACCCAAAAATCATAATAAATGGAATCACCGGAAGAATGAGGATATTTGCCGGCAGGGCCACGACCGAAAAAGCGCCGACCAAATAAACCAAATAAGGTGTTACTGAAAGTTGGGCTGAAATAGTTGTTGCTAATAATTCACGAAAATTATAACGATTCGTTATAGACGAAAACAATAAAGAAAAAATTGGTGTTAGAAAAATTATTCCAAACGTCGCGAGGCACGAAAGTATAAACGAAGGATTTCCATAAATTTCTGGGTTCTGAAAAAGCATGAGCGCTATCGCTACAAAAAGTGCTCTTCCGGCATCATACGGTCTTCCTAAAATTAGTCCTGAAAGTGCGACGATAGCCATGATTGCAGAGCGAACGGCCGGTGGCTCTACTCCAACCATTGCGACAAATAAAACAATTCCAATAATTGAAAAAAGGATACTAATTCGTTTTGGTAAAAACGAAGTCATAAACAAGAGTGCAATGACAACAAGCGCGATATTATAACCAGACAACACAGCAATATGAATTGTTGATGTGTTTTTAAGATTTGTCGTTAACGGCTCTCCAAGTGAATCATTTGCTCCAAATAAAATTCCATTTAGAAGACTAGCTTCTGGCTCACCGAAAATTGCTTTTGTTTTTTCCTCAAAAGCTGTTTTTAAGGAAACAAGTTTACCGATAATCCCCGTGCTTTTATTTCCCCCTAACACACTTATCTTTGGATAAAGCATCACGTAATGCGCTCCGCGTGTGGCGAGGTATGCACTGTAATCAAAAACATCCCCTCGTTCTGTAACAAAACTTTTTGGTTCAGTAATCGTTCCGGAAATTCTTATTTCATCGCCATAGAAAACTGTAGTCTCTCGAGAAGCTACCACAGAAATAATTCCTTCAATATTCTTACTCCCTTCATTACTTTTCACCCCGCTTAATGAAACAAAAAATTTTGTTGTTTGTTCTCCGTGTGAAACACCTCCAACAACCATGCCACTAAACTCGTGCGGGGTACCAACAAGTGTCGAGAGTTCATTTTTAATTGAATTATATTTGTACTCTGAGTAATCGGCGCGTATTGCGCCGAAGGAAACACAAAGAAAAAATATTGCCAAAGAATGAAAAAGAAGTTTCCTTTCAAAAAAATATCTCGTTATTGAAAATGCGATTGATAAAATCAAGAACAAAAATATAAAAGAAACACCGAATCGTAAATATGATTCAGTAACAATACCGACAATTAAACCAAAAAATATCGCAAAAAATAGAATATTTCTCACCTTTTCATAATACAGTAGAGACATATACAAAAACAAAAGCTTGTGAAAGAATATCAACAGATAATTCTTTTGGAAGGAACTTTTGTGAAAATTGAAATTGGTGGAAAGGTCTTGGTCAATAGGACCAAATACGAGCATTACGCAAAATTTTTTCACCCAGCGATGTCTGAAAAAAACGACAATGAGAGTGCCGTACTAGAATTACAGTTAAGCGCTCGCGGGGTCTCTCGTGTACCGGGAACACGTTATTCTGTTTTTCCGGATTCTCCATACTTAGTCGACGTCGTCTTCGCAATCACAGAAGGCAATGTTTCGATTGAGCAGTTTGAGAAAGAGCTTCGCGGAAAAATTGAGGTGGATAAATTTGATTATCGATATGCGAATCTTTGCGAAATACTTGCATATTGCGACATCAAAACTTCCTGGCACAAAGACACCTTTTTAGTGCCTGGAACTTTCTACCAAGACGAGAATTTATATCGTCACGCAATCAGATGTTCAGTTCTGAAAATGCCGATGCTTGACCCAAAGATAGTAATTGAAATTAAATCTTGGTTCCCTCAAACAAAAATCGGTAACGGAAGAAGGATTCCTTTGATAAGGACGGGAAAAGAGAGGAGGAAATGAAGACGGCTTGCGCTCATCGCAAGTCGTTTATTTTTTTACTTCACTCCCCACTCTTTCGCAATAGAGATTTCATCCTCTTTAGAAAATGCTTTTTTAAATTTTGTTTTTGGAACACCCTTCACCCTCTTCTCGCACTCTGCCCAAGTTGCGTGACGCATGAGTTTGCCATTCACTAACGATAAATATGAGTACGCCTTTGCGCTAGAACTTTTCTTTCTAGATTTCGTTTTTTCGTGCGCCACAGACTTTGTCTCACTAACTTTCGTGTTCAAAATATCATATGGGTATTTTGAAATTGGGCCAGTAAAAAACTTTTCTTTTTTCCAAGTTTGTTCTTTCGCACACATCGTGGCCAAAAAATCAGCACGCTCGTTACCAGCAATTCCAACATGGCCCTTCACGTGCTTCCACTCAATTTTTTTACCTTTGACTATTTTTGAAAGTTTCACCCACAAATCTTTGTTCAAAATTTCTTTTTTATTAGTACCTATCCAATTTTTCTTTTCCCAGCTGTGAATCCATTTAGTGATTCCATTTATTACATAACTTGAATCTGTGTGAATAACCAACTTCTGATTACTATCCTTTACTGTGTTAGAAAAATTCAATGCCTCAATCGCGCCTGTTAACTCCATTCTATTGTTGGTTGTATGTTTATCTCCACCGCCGAGTTCAACTACTTTTGAACTATTTTCGTACACAACAACAGCACCCCAACCACCTGGGCCGGGATTTCCAAGAGAGCTTCCGTCAGCAAAGATAATAAGATTATTTTTCATACAGCTATTCTAACTTTTTGCCACAACATCAACAATCTGCAAACGTAATTTATCGACACCTCGATACATCGATTTTTCAAATGTTGCCACCATGTCAACCGGAGTCCCCGCCTCAACTAAAGTGCCAAAATCTTTTGCCGTTTTAAAAAAACCTATCGCTGAAACCAAATCTCCTTTTTCTGTTTTGAAAATAATTTCCAAGTGGTTACGTCCTTTTCCAAAAGCTTTCACTTCTTCTGGAACAACTCCACGAAAAATAAAGGTTGGTTTATGGTTGCCAACACCAAAAGGTGCCAACTTTTCAATATGTTTATAATTTTCTCGAGTAACTTGATTAAGTGTTAGCTCCGCGTCAACTTCTATCGCCCCCATATCTTTTTCTTTTTTAGGTAAGTTAAGGTACGCCGTAACAAGTGCATCTTCTAAAAAATGAATCGCCTCGTGTGAAACCGAAAACCCACCCGAAAACTCGTGACCTCCAACGTCTAAAAATGTTCCATCTGGAACATTAACCATAAGTTCAACTAAATTAATCGTGCCGTCAGATCGACACGAACCCTTAAGGTGGGTATTATTTTCATCAGACCCCCAAACAAAAACAGGTCTGTCGTATTCTTCAACCAATCGCGTTGCCACAAGACCCGCAACCCCAGGTTTCCAAGAAGGACTTCCGATTACAATAATTTCCCGAAGTTCTCTTTTCTCCATCGTTTGTTTAACTTCCTTCATGATCGAAAGAACCATCCCCTTTCTTCCTTCGTTTATGTTCTGCAAATGACTAGAGAGTTCATCAGCAATTGTTTCATCATTTGTAGAAAGAAGACGAAATGCTTCAAACGGAACATCAAGCCGTGAAGCGGCGTTTATTCTCGGAGCAATCATAAAAGCAATGTCGTCTTCGGTAATGTGTCGTTGATCCATAAACATTTTTCGTAAAAGTTTTTGGAATCCTGGTCGACGTGATTTTCTCAAAACAGAAATTCCAAAATGAGCCAAAGCTCGATTTTCTTTTTGAAGTGGGACCATGTCGGCGATGGTTGAAAGACCCGCCATATCAAGCAACCATTTTTCCCACCCAGTTGGTACCCCCCATTTTTCGCGCCCTAAAGACAAAAGAGCTTGAACTAATTTAAATGCAACTCCCGCACCACAGAGCATGTTGTCGGGATAGGTATCACCTTCTTGTTTTGAATTAATAATTGCATAAGCATTTGGGAGTATTGCTTGTGGCAAATGATGGTCGGTAATAATTACATCAATACCAAGTTCATTCGCCAAAGCAACTTCTTGAACATCAGTTATTCCACAATCGACGGTAATAATGAGCGCCGTGCCATCTTTGGCAAACTGCTCTATCGCCCCACGATTTAGTCCATACCCTTCAATATTTCGATGCGGAATATAATTTAAAAAATTTTTATATCCAATCTTTTTAAAAAAGTCATGGAGAATAACCGAGCCGGGAATTCCATCGCAATCATAATCCCCATAAACAACTATTCTTTCTTCTTCTTCGATAGCTCTCATAATACGCTCCACTCCACGTTCCATGTTTAAAATTAAAAATGGATCATTTGTGTCACGCTCGTAATCTGGATTTAAAAATCTATCAGCTTCATCAGCTTCTTTTATTCCACGATGATATAAAAGTTTTGCCAAAAATTCCCCATACTGAGCAAGGTTTTCTCGTACATCGTCAGGTATTTCCTTCTTTATTTTGTAAGTTTCTTTCATTAAGGTCCCTCATTTTACCACACACAATTTTAAGCCTCTACTTTGAAAATTAGCTTAAATTACATACAATCAATTCATGAACAACGAAACATCCATCGAAGAAAAAAATTGTCTTTTTTGTAAAATAATT
>ORJL011527984.1_pt1 | contig 22932 bp, 14 predicted proteins | sample 1779941 | NCBI WGS metagenome assembly ORJL01 (sample SAMEA104232317, study PRJEB22302) | groundwater metagenome | biome: forest; feature: aquifer; material: groundwater | place: USA | collected 2011-08-07 | depth 5.8 m
GTACCAAGAAGCGATTTCCATCGTGCTTTCACTTCCTCCAACGCTTTATCAGTATTGCCTACTGATTTATAGTGCGATACTATTTTCTCTGCTTGTTTCTTGTTTTCGGTTGCACCAAGTGTAAAGCAAATTACCTTCTCTTCACCGGGCTTAAGGTTGATATTGATCTGTAAACTTCCAATAGGATCAAGCCAATTTCCTGTCCGTTGCTTTAATTTTTTCTCCAGAACTGCTTTGGGTTCCCGTAACGAACCATACATTCCCAGGAATGATTCTTTATCTCCCTCAAAAGAAACGGGTCTTTCACTGCAAGAATGAAACCCGACATAGTTCCAATTCGTATTCCAATGTCCTCTTTCTGTCGGAACTTCCCAAAGTCGTTTCATTGCATAGAGAGCATGAGATTTTTTATCGTATTCAGTCTCTATAAATGACTTGTGAAATTCTCTGTGCCAATCAGGTGCGGCGCCAAGACCCCACTCAAAATATGTAAAAAGATTAAGGGCTCGTTCACGTCGGGTAGTGTTTCGTACAGTCAACCGCCAGACTTCAACAGGTTCATCATTAGGAACAAAAACGAGAAGTTCTGTTTCAATACCGAAATTGGTGGACTCGATAATGGAATATCCAACACCATGTCTGCATCGATACGAATCAGGCTCATGGCAAACAGGCTTCCATCCTGCCGACCACAAATTATCTTGCTCATCGACAAGGTAAAGATACTTACCCCAATCATCTTTGATGAGATCTTGTTCCCAACGGGTAATCCGATTTAACTGTGCATGTGTTTTCCAGCTATACCCACCCCCTGTTTGTGAAAATGTGAAGCCATAATCACCATTACAGATAACATTGATCCACGGACGGGGAGTACGTGGTGTTGTGATAATATATTCAGTTGCGTCTTCAGAAAACCGTCCATACTTTGTTTCGAACGTGTTCAAATTCAATCCTTTTCTATTAAAAAGAAACTCCTAGTGTTAGGCGTTGTGTGTTCTGTAATCTGCCGTAATCAGCCCAAGCATAATCAAAAAGAAAATCATATCCGCCGACATCATATGCCAAACCTGCTCCCAACGTCAATCCTACTTCTGAATCTTGTTGAAACAGGTTTTGATATCCTGCGCGTAAAGCAAATAAATTCTTAAACATCCATTCCGCTCCCATACTCATACTCTCCGTATTATCGCTCGGATGGAATGCATCGAGTACTACTGTTACCTTACTCGTCGGTCCTAGTTGGAAGGGCATACTTAACCCGACTCTAAAAAAAACAGGCAATGGATATTCTTCGGTAAACAATTCGCCCGGAAGATTGCTGTTATCGCCGTTTACATTTTGATTCTGATCATATCGTATTCTAAGATCTTGACCTGAATATTTGGCAGGAAAACCAAAATTAGAAATACTTGCCCCGATATTCAAGCCTTCATCCGAAAGTTGATATAGTGTACCGATATTTAGACCAAACGTACTTAACGACGTATGCCATATTGTTTCTTGAATATAATTTATTTGTAATCCAACAGAAAATCGTTCGGAAATTTGTTTTCCGTATCCGATGCCGATTGCAATATCATTAACGGTGTATCGTTCACCTGTTCCAAGCGGTTGTGAAACTGTTCGTACATCAATTTCACCGGAATTGAGCGAAGTAACACTTGCATACAAATTCCCTAATTCATCAGCATTAATACCGACACCTGCATAATCATAGACTATATCTGCAAACCACATACTATGTGTAAACGCCATTTGATACCCTTTGATATGACCAATAGCGCCGGGATTATAATAGATCGAGAATAATTCATCATGCAATGAGGCTCCCGCATTTCCCATTGCTGAAATACGTGAACTTGGCTCAATAAGCAAAAACTGCCCTATTGTTGTTCCTGTTTTTGTTTGTGGATACGCAACGATAGAAAATAACATGAACGAGATCAGCAGTAAAAGTGTGTTTTTCATAGTTCGTCTCATCACTTTATAATTGCAAATTTGCCGATGTAATTATCCACGCCCTCTGCCTCTACCTGAAAAATATACAAGCCGGGTGCAACATCTAAATTATCTTTTGTTCGGAGATCCCACGGAACAAATCCATTAACTGAACCATCCTGATGGAGAGTTTGTACCAGATCACCGTGAATTGTATAGATTCTGATCGTACTTAGGTGTGGTAACGCTCTAAACTCGATTCTTCGCTCTCCACGACCGGAAACAGCAAAACGTTCGGGTTCAAAACTCGCCGCACCAACATACGGATTCGGTACAACATACGGCTTTGATGCAAAATCAGTTTTCAACGTATCTTTATTTGTATGTTGCGCCTTTGTAATAAAGGTAAATACATCACCATCACCGTATGGCTTTTGGAGAACAAGATCAAATGTATCATTTAGACCGGGAACAATGATTGGACCCCGTACCGATTGACCTGTTGTATCAAATTGAATACGCCATGTTTCTTTTGGTCTGGTAGGTTGATCTTTCAGATACGTCACAATGTCGATGTATTCGGCAGGTGTACTTAACGTACTATCACTATTAAAGTCTACCAAGAAAAATCTCAATCGTACATCCCCTGTATCCGAGTGTGCCGTTACCTTAAACTTTACCGGTTTCGACCTTAAGTACTGACCGACACCGCGAAGACAAGTATCTAAATAGGTATTGGAAAATGTTACTGTGATATTATCGGGATACCCCGTTCTTCTTAAGTTTACAGGAAGGACTCCACTTTGATATTTTACACTAAACCGAGCATTTGTAGAAATGCCGGCTCTAAACTTCGATAATGCCGTATCAACCTGAACAGTATCAAGAGTAGTTACAATTGGTAATATGCCATTACCGACTTGACCAGTTCCCATACCCTTCATATCAGTTTCATCTTTAAAGAGTAATTTTCCTGTTGTCGTATCTGTGAAGTCGTAATTCTCTGCATGAATACTATCGGGACGAGCATAAAACGAAATTTTAAATACATGATCTTCAGGCACTAGTTCAGAATTAATAACCGGCAGAGCGATTGAACCTACTCCATTACCGGAAAGATGGTTGATATCATTTGTCTTGGCTGAAATGTATCCCGGCACCTTCGGTTCAGGCCGCACTGAAACGACATTTGCCGGAAGTATCACTCCACCTCGAGGCGTTCGTGAAACAGCAATTGCATTTTCTGACGGATAAAATTGAAGTGAATCTGAACCAAAATCGTAAGCAGTAACTGCATAATAATACTCTTGTCCGTTAGTAACTGTGGTATCGATCCATGAATGCGTTATACCACTTTCGTTGCCATAATAATATGCAATACCTTCAACAGTAATATTTGAAAACCCTTGCTTTCCATCCTTTAAATCGAATTGAGCAATTGGTTTTCCATTACCTATAGGACCGGTTCCTCTGCCTGTATAGATTACTTTTGTATCCTGAAATTCAGGATCGGTAGAACGGTAGACTCGGTAACCTTCAAAGTCATTTATATTCGTTACCGGATCAATCCCTCGTTCCGCATCGTTATCCCACGATAATCGAACATATCCATCTCCTGCCTCTGCTTTTACAGTCGGTAATGGAGGCGGAACTGCAAATTGATAATTTGCATTATATATTTGTTGAACAACACGCACAGTTGATTCTAATTCAGTCAAATCTGCACCGTATGCTAATGCAAGGCTAAAACGTTCACGTTTCCCTGCCTTTAACTTAAATGGTCCTGATGCAAACAAAAAACCGATATTATAATTTGTCACTAATGCTGAATCAAATCGTTTTGAAGGAACAACATTTGTGAATTGCTCATACAATCGTTGAGGCCATTTATTTCCTTCGGTATAAAACACAATATTATCGATTTGTGTTTGATCTGCACCTCGTATTCTGTTCATTTTAAAACCGGTCAATCCAATCTGGTCAGATTCATTTAAATCGGTCTTTCCAAAATTTGGCTCACCCTGCGTTGGTTTCCCATCTCCTTCACCTCTATCGTGTGTATCTTTTACTCCATCTTCGCCGACATCATTTAAATCAATCATCCAATTCATATTCTCATCGCCGGTCCACCATTTCCCTAATAGATATGCAGGTCTCGTTACCAATGTCCCATAAAATGCTTCAAACTTTTGCAGGTTGTAGTGTGATTCAACGTAAGCGCGAATTGCAGTCTGTCCTTCAATATATTGACCTGTCGTAGTATCGCGATCTTCATCCGTAATACCGTCGTTATCATTATCTAAAGCATCGAATTGGTTACCGGGGGTTTCTAAATACGCATAACCCAGATACCCTGTTGTTATACAAGGGTTCGATAGTCCCACTCCATGTCCCCGTTTATCCCATGTATACACAAGATTGAGACCCGTATTTCTGTTAAAGTATGCGTTATCATCATCTGACTCGGGTATTCCGTCGCAGGATACTGATGATCCTCCAACACCGGCATCCATATAGAGCCCAAAAATGATATTGTCATCATAATCTGTTGTTCCTTCATTGACGATGTCGTAATGCCAGAAAACAACGTTTCCTGCCTGAGGATTTGCCCATTGAAATCCACGCGCTTCAACTCGTAGCCCTAAACCACGTCGGGTGCTATCTCTGCTATCGGGATTAAAATCCCATGCATCATAATATTGGTCATCATAGACGAAATAGCTTTCTTGATCTGCGGCAGGGCGTTTTCCAAAATACCCATTCCAATGCCCGTTCCACCCCGGATCTGCGGAATCGGATTGTCTATCGGGCCATGTGTCAGGCCATGTTCTGGAGTCACTGCTGATTGCAGGAGAGCGGCCTCTATTAATCGCGGGATCCGGTTGAAAATATCCGGGACGAGGTTCAAATCTCATGATACGATTGTAATGAGGACTTGTCCCTTGACGTTCTCGAAATCCGGTTTCCATGATATATCCATCTAATCCATTTCTCTGACGTACTTTTGCCAAAACAAACGGGGTAATACCATCACTATAATTCAATCCGCTTCCTTTGGGAACTTCAACAGAATGAAATACACTTAAATCAACCTTAATAGGATCAGAAGGATAATTTCCGACCATACCGAAATTCCAAAATTCTGTTCTGATATTTGCGGCATCGTGAAAACCCTGCCGTTCTGCATCAAGTTGCCCACGTTGTTCAGGAGGAACGACAGGCTCGTACTGAGCGTATGCCGTTGAAATGATACACAGAAACATCACAATATATTTTTGAATACTTTTCATACGATTACTTACAATGAACTCAGTGAGAAACCAATTTCAATTCTTCTTGGTGGAAAATACCTCTGTGGATTAATGAGTGTTCCAACATCAACTGCCGGCGTTAACGAATAATCTGGACTTCCCGTATCGGTAAATACAAATCCGTTGTTAAATCTTGCATCAAAGAGATTAAATACACGAGCAAATAATGTCATTTTAGTTCCAAAGACTGAAAGATATTTTTCGGCACGCATATCAACGATTACGGAATTTTGTTTTCGAGAAGAATTTTCTTCCAGATCAGCGCCAAACCCGGAACCGATTTCCGGAGTATAGGGTTGCCCACTTCCGTACTTCATGATTGCGCTAATTGAAAAATTATTATCTTCTTGTAACATGAGTGTGAGGTTCAACGTGTGCCGTTGATCCCATGCTAATGGGACCTGTCTTGGGCGGGGATCTTCTCCGGCAGATGCACGTGTAGCAGTTTCACGCGGGTCACTTGAGTTCCCCTGCGCTCGTTGATATGTGTAATCTACCGTCGTGCTGAGTAACCCAATTTTTCGCTGATCAAAAGCAATCGTAAATCCTGTAACATTTCCAAAATCTACATTTGTCAAACGGGCATATTCCGCCACTGAATATGTGGTAATAAATTCTACACCAAGTAAATCTCTGATATCTTTGTAAAATATACTGATATCCATTCCTAAAAATTCTGAGATTTGGTGTTTATAACCAAACTCATACTGTATCGTCCGTTCAGGTTTGATGTCAGGATTACCGAGTACCCCATAACTGATACCTCCTGCTTGCAAGCGTTCAAGAATTGTATAATCTGAATTTGTGAAAATTTGACCCAGCCCGGGAAATTGATAAAAATGACCGTAAGCAAAAAATAATGCGGCAGTTGTAGAAATAGGATATGAAACTCCCAATCGTGGGGCAAAAGATATTTTCGGAGTGGTTGCTATGGCTTCAGATGTTGGCGCACCGGATATAGTATTTGCAGGGTTTTGAAGGTCCCCCGGTAATGAATCCCTTGCGTCAAAATATTCAAACCGAAATCCAGCTCGCAGATTTAAATCATTCCACTCTATCTGATCCTGAGCATAACCGGCAAATGAAATCGGATGATACGTTCTTGGTGATGGGTAATCCGGTGGTTCGTTTGTTCTCGGACGTAATATTTCTACACCATCAACATTAGTTGGAATAATGAATCCCGGGGTTCCAAATAACACATGCGAAAATTGAACTTCAGCTCCCGCTTTCAACTGGTGGGCACGGGTTACTTGACTTGTTATTGATCCCTTGAGAACGTAGGTGTCTGTTCGTTGAATAAACCGCGTTAAATCATATCCTTGAATACTTGCTCCATACTCATAACTTTGATCGCTCATTACCATACCCGCATCATAATAGCGCGGGTCATCCATGCTGGAAAACACATAATTTGTATAGTCAAAATAATTTTGTCTAAGACTTAAATTATAAAACGTGGAATTTGAAAGTGTATGTGTCACATCAAAACCATGAACAATCGAAGTTGTTTTTTGTGTCGGTTCTGCATCAGGCAAATACCGGTACGCAAAATTCGCGTACTTACTTTCCACAGAATTCATCATGAATTGATAACTTAACTCGATATCTTTTATTGACCGATTGGTGATTTTACCTAAACCGGACCATTCTTTGTTGTACCCTAAAGGCACTTCTGCATTATCGCCGCTTGGTGAGAAGATTTTATGTTCAAAGTCAGCGCTATCGGTAGGAAGAAACCTTCTTGTACCATAAAGGTAATCGTAATTAATGTAGCGACGGGCACTTAATAAAAAATAAGTTTTATCGATTAATAACGGTCCGCTAAGGCTAAACTGATAATTTTGTTGTTCTGCTGGTCGGAACGTATAAGGAATAATTCTTTTATCTGATCCTGTAAACAGGAACGAGCCAACATAGGCTTCACCATTCCATGTATAATTCTCAGACCCTGTTTTTAAAACACAATTCACTACGCCGCTCATTGCTTGACCGTATTCTGCATCAAATGTACCACTAATCACCTGCACCTCTTGAACTAACGAGCGGTCAATTTGCAATGTCGAGGAGTTATCATATGCATTATTAATAGTAACACCATTAACCTGATACTGCACTTCGCCGATTCGTCCTCCACGGAAATGCCCGTCAACAACACCGGCTTGTAAATTCACTATATCTTGGACATTTTGTACGGGTAGTGATTCAATATCTTTACTGGAAAGGGATGAAATGGAACTTGTAAGGTTTACATCAACAACGGGGCGATCAGCCGTAACGACAACTTCCTGTGTCGTAACAGCATTTTCTTCTAATTCAGCATTAAGTTTTGTCGTATTGTTTGTGGAGATAACAATATCATTGACAATTCTTGTTCTATACCCCACTAAACTGAATTGAATTTTATATGTTCCCGGTGGAATATTCAATACAGAAAAATATCCATCAACATCTGTAGAAGCGCCAAGCATTGTGCCGGCAATCAGGACATTGACACTCGGAAGCCCGTTCTTATTTTTTTCAGTAACTCTGCCGGATAATTTTCCAGTTGTACCTGCCGATAGCTGTAACGAAAGTAACAAGGATAGACAAACAAGAACAACAATATTTCGTTTTACAATCTCCGGTATAATGCTATACATCATAGATTACCATAATATACTAAAAAAAACAGGAGAGAATTTACTTGTACCCTCTCCTGCTTTAGAAGAGAAAGATGCATTTCTACGAGCATCTATTTTTACAAATTATAACTAAACAAATTGATATGAGTTGTGAAACGTATACCACATATCGAACACCAATTAAATTCTTTTTCATGGGCGTACTGTACACGAGGAGAATAACGTACAGTCGCTCCATGAAAAAGAGTGCTTCTGTTCTTTACTTTGTTAAGATCATCTTTCGTACATCAACGTATGTTCCTGCTTGGACTCGATAATAATACAATCCGCTTGCAAGATTACTACCATTGAACTGAACATAATGTTCACCGCTATTCATTTCCTCATTGTTCAATAGTGTCATTACTTCACGACCTAAAACATCGAATACTTTCATCGTCACTCGTTGTGCTTCAGGAACGGAAAAACGAATAATTGTTGAGGGATTAAACGGATTTGGATAATTTTGGTACACTGCAAAAACCGATGGTACTGTTGTCTGTTCTTCGTTTAACTCACTCGGTGGAGCAGGAGGTAATTCAGATGTCGGTACAATCTTAATCTTATTTGCCGCAAGAGCCGGTGAAGTTGAAACCAACAATTTACCGCCACCGGTCACCTTTACCCAATAGCCTTTTCCCGGTTCAAGATTCGTTGCAACTTCATATCCATCTGCGTAACCGAAGAAGTTCGAAGTAACCAAACCACTGGGAATAGAAAGAATATTTGCAACGGGTACAGCGTAAGAAATTGAACCGATTAAATTCCAGCCTGATAGTACATCGAGGGTATCCATTGTTCTGACCGTACCATCCATGGTAACATTTTGATCCCCGGTAACTCTAAGCCAGTATCCGGCGCCATTTTCTAAGGTTGTAACTTCATTATACCCGCCCACATAAGCAAACGCGTTACTTGTTGCAGTTGGGAATAAGGTTGCTTTTGAATAATCATTCACTGTTATGGGAACAGATACTAAGTTCCATTTATCAGCCAATGCTATTGATGCAGTTACCGCACCACTTACCTTTACATCTTCTTCTAACAAGCACCATGCGGGTGCACAGCCCCAGGGCCATTCACGGAACCACCACGTACGTGTTCCATAATCATTTGCTGAGTTGGTAAATTTATCACCGTCATGGAAACCGGCGCCCAACAACAACATTTTATTTGGCGCACCTGCTTGATAACCGATCTTTGTTAAATCAATGCAGAGTTCAATTGTATATCCTTCATCAACATCCGAAGGATCATCAATCGTTGTTGTGCCTTTTAACTTCAATCCGTATGTTGCTCCGCCTGCTGTAATTAAATCAGGGAGATCCCATGATGCCGTTGCTCCGCCAAGAGAGACGCTATCAACACGCACCCCATATCGAACTGATTTCATTGTATGATCACTGTTGCGCTGATCATCTGCCGGTATGGTTACACTAAGTTGGAAACCATCTAAGCGATTATCATCAGCGTCACTCTGTACAGATTCATCACTGATATCAACACCAACATACAGTTTGTCCCCTTTGAAGTACCACTTTACACGAGCATTACCCGGATCAACAACCGTACCCGTACCACCTTCTACCGGCTGCCATTCTCCACTACGCCATTTCCCTATATTGGGATAAGTTTCTCGTAATAAAGAATCTCCAAAACGTATGTCAAAATATGGTAAATTACTCCATATTCCTTCTGCTAAATTACCATCAACTGTCGGACTTGGATGATCGGCGCCATTTTGAATGACAACATCCGGCTCCGGTTCGGCAAGCGCTGTTGTAGTATTAATCGTCACATTGGGATTAACAAAAACACGTGCAACGTTTTTATTCAAATCGTTAAAGCCGTTTTGCCACCAGCATTTGGATGAAGAAAATCTTGCCGGATCATTAGGCCAATTCCAATCTGCATCCCAAATAGAGAAGTTTAATTCAATAACATCACCATTAGGATTGTTAGCATTATAAAGTAGTGTATCAAGATTAAACATCACTTCAACTGTGTATCCTGTATCCGGTGTTGCATCATCGTTCGATGTTCCTTGAACATTATAGACTGCCTGACCGACCCAATTATTAAATGCAGGTACAACGCCCGGCGTTGCATCCCATCCCCAGCCCGCAAACATTTCTGCAGGAAGGCGGAATCCGCCATTCCAATGACGGTTCTTTATCGACATTAAGAGCTGGTCAAATTGTGCCCAATCTCTGCCGCCAATTGAACTATCTTTCACTGTGAAGCCTAAATATAATTTATTAGCGACCGGATCTGATAAAAACTTTACTGTTGCTTGGGTAGGATCTGTCGGAGCTATACCACCTTCAACATTCCAACCACTCGTCGGATCACCGGCGTTTTCACCATAGTTTAGCGTGAGCGATTCAGCTTGTGACCATTCAGTTTCGTCTAATTTTCCGTCTAATGTTAATCCACCACCATGGGTCTTTCCGGTAACCGCTATAGATCGAGCCCAAATATAATCTTGACGTGTTGCTAATTTTGCATCCGGATTGGTAACGATGTTATTGTTATCAAGCAAACACCATGCGGGGGCGCAACCCCACGGCCATTCACGGAACCACCAAGTACGTGTACCGTAATCATTCGCTGAGTTTGTAAATTTATCTCCATCATGATAGCCAAATCCTAACAATAGCATTTTATTCACTTCACTTGGAGCGTAGCCAAGACGGGTTAAATCTATCGCTAATTCAATAGAATATCCTTCATCAACATCACTTGGGTCATCAATAGTCGTAGTACCCTTTGTTGTTAGATTATACCATGCACCACCTGTTTTGACCAATTCGGTAAGATCCCAAATAGCGGAAGAACCGCCCTTTGAAAGACTATCAATTCGTACACCAAATCGAACGGAACTCATTTTATGATCTCCTGTTCGTTTTGTTTCGTCAGGAAGAGTCATACTAAGTTGAATACCATCTAATTTATTATCATCTCCATCACTTTGCACTGATTCATCATTAACATCAACGCCGACATACAGAATATCTCCTTTGAAGAACCATCGTACACTTGCATTCCCCGGATCAACCACTGTACCCGTACCTGCTTCTGTAGGCTGCCACTGACCACTACGCCATTTCCCAATACTCGGATATGATTCTCGTAGCGCTGAATCTCCATAATGGATATCAAAGGAAGACAAGTTTGACCAAATTGCATCATCTAACTTCCCATCAAGGTTCGGTGTTGGGAATTCTTCTCCGTTTTTCAGAGTAACATCAGGTTCCGGTGTTGCTAAAGCGTCAACGGTATTCACGGTAACTGCAGGATCGATAAATACTCGAGCAACATTATCTTGCAATCCATTCCATGGGCTTTGCCACCAGGTTTTTGAAGAAGAAAATTTTGCAGGATTGTTAGGCCAATTCCAATCAGCATCCCACAACGAGAAATTCATCTCAACAACCTCACCCGTTGGAGAATTTGCATTATATAGTAATGAATCAAGATTTACGCTTATTTCGACTGTGTAGCCAACATCCGGCGTAAGATCACTATTGGAAATGCCATCCACTGTAAATACAGCTTTTCCCACCCTGCCATCGAAGGAAGGAATATTTCCCGAATCAGCATTCCATCCCCAACCTGCAAACATTTCCGCAGGCAATCGGAATCCACCGCTCCAATGACGGTCTTTAAATGACAATATCAACTGGTCAAATTGTGCCCAGTCTCTACCGCCAACTGAACTATCGTTCACTGTGAATCCTATATACATTTTGTTTACAGCCGGATCTGCTAAAAATTTTATAATAGCATGTGTTGGGTCGGTAGGAGCAATCCCACCTTCAACATTCCATCCACTCGTAGGATCACCCATATTTTGCCCGTAATTCATCACCAATGATTCTGCTTTCGCCCATTCAGGTTCATTAAGTACACCATCAAGTGTCATTGTACCGCCGGCTGTAGAACGCGCCCAAATACAATCCTTTCTGAGTGAAAGTTGTGCGTATGAGAGAGCAGTAAGCCCTAACAGTACACACACAAGTACAACACGTAGAAAATTAGATCTCATAATTGATCTCCTTTATTTTTTTGTTTTATTAATCGCCGAAAAGCTTACATTCCACAATGAAATGTCCCCTTCCGGGAATAGTTACTTTGGTTTAAATAGAATCGGTAAATCTTGTTGTTGCAAAGAACAGGAAAAATAAAAAAGGTATAAGTTTCTGGTAACCATGTAATCCTTAACTGAGAATTAAAATTAGATCGACACTTCCACTTATACCTTTTTTTCTAAAAATATTACGTACGTATTCATGTATCTTACAATCAATGCCCACCGCACGACTCCCTCACAATAAGAGTTGTCGGGATGAGAACTCGTTCTTTTTGATGTCCATTTTTTGATAATATTGAATGGACTAGTTTTTCTATAGCCATGACACCCAATGCGCTAATATCAATGTGCACAGATGATAATGTGGGCGTGATGTAATGGGATATTGGAATATCATCGAAGCCTGCGAGGGCAATATCATTTGGTACAGAAATATGCAAATCACGAAGAGCGCTTAATGCACCAATCGCCATAGAATCGTTTGCTGCAAAAATTGCTGTCGGCTTCTTATCGTGCTTCAATAATTCATGAACGGCTTCATAACCTGAAGCTTCAGAAAAATTTCCATGAATTTCGAGGAGAGGATCCATTACAGTACTATGATCTCGCAATGCATCATTATAACCACGCCAGCGTTCCCGGGCATCATAATTTTTTTCCGGTCCCTTTATCATTGCTATTCGTTTGTGACCATGATGAATGAGATGCTTGACCATCTCATATGCCCCTGAGTAATTATCAATATTAAATGAATCATAAGATTCATCTTCGATAAAACAGTTCAGTAATACAACCGGTAATGAATTGGGTAGATTTTCCTCCAGTGTTTGTGCATCAATTTGGGGAGACATAATGATAATACCATCTACCCTGCCGCGCATCATTTGGAGTGCGGCTTTAATTTCAGTTCGATTGTTATGAGAACTTGAAACAAGAAGATGATAATTGTTTTGTTGAGCGCTTAGATCGGCGCCACGAATTACCTCAGAAAAGAATTCTCCATGCAAATCGGGAAGCAACAATCCGATTGAATCGGAACGTTGTGTACTTAAACTTCTTCCTATCGCATTTGGAGTATAACGCATTTGATGCGCTACTTCTCTTACTAACTTTTTGGTTTCATCGTCAACCGGTTCAACGTTGTTGAACACGCGAGAAACAGTGGCTATAGAAACATTTGCCTTTTTTGCAACATCTTTTATAGTTACACGCAAAATTTTCACTTTTTATGTTAAACACAGATAATGTAAACGTTTACATTATCAACGAAAAAAAACATCGCCCAATATGGAAGCAATGTAAACGTTTACATTATAAGAAAAATTATATCATTTGTCAAGGGAAATATTTTGACATTACCATAGATATATATTATAATACAACGCGGCTCTATTTTTTTTGCCGATTGGGGCTTATGTACGATATATTTTTAAATAAAAAATAATTCCTAATCCCAAAAAGAAATTGATACTGTTACTCAATTTCTTATAAGTTTGCCATTCTATACCCGATACTCGATTCAGTAAGAAAGAGTTTGGGGCGAGCAGGATCATCCTCTAATTTCTTTCTTAACTATGCAATAAATACTCGTAGGTAGTTAAGCCTTAAAAAGTCTTTTTCCAGTAATACTCTGCATTGGTATAGATCTGCGCATTAGGAGGAGTACAACCGAACAGAGAGAGGTATAAAGAAAAAAAAATCCATTCTTTTTCCACTTGTTCATCATCCTCTTAAAATTGTACGCTGCCTACCAAGAACAGATTCACTACGTTGCCAAACACTCCTTTGTAGAAGTTACTGCCAAATCTGCAATCCTGTTTCACATGACTAATGTATGCTTCAATGGATGATCTCCTCCGGTGATCCTTGCGAAGGCTGTACTGTTCGGCTCGCGTCTCTCCTTTGTTTGCCGGTATAACAATCTCTGTCTCTCCAATCTTCTTCACTCCTCAATACCCTAAGTCTGCTATGACTTTCTTCGGAGCGCATTCATAGAATCGCTTATACTGAGCAAGAGCAGGTTCCAACGTGTGTCCATCATAATCATTCTTTTCTAAACTCAATGCTTCAACGATCACTCCGGTCGTTCGTGTGATCATCAACGATACCTTGTTTCCAAATTCATATTTCTTATGCTCTTTCCCTTTTCCGATGCACTCGACCGATGGTTTGTGAACACTATAAATCTTGTTCTTATCATGACGCTTTTGACTCAGAATACGATTGAAGATCTCTAAGAGTTCACTATGCCGTTCTAACGCTGAAACAGGCAATTTCCTCTCCAGTTCTCGCATTAATCGGCCCGCTATGGTCTTGATTTTCTTCGATGCCTTGCGGGCAAGCTTCTGTTGCTTCGCACTTCGCTTAAACCGCTACTGATAGCTTAACCGCTTCACTGTGCGAGTATAACTTTGGCGGAGTTCGATCCCTTCTTTCTTCGCGATTCTCTGGCACTTGCGAATAATTTTTTTATACAACTTATCATCCGTCGGAAACGTGATGTTCTTCTCTTGCACCGTTGTATCGTTGATAACGTTCTGTTCCTTTCCATCGTCTCCGCTGACTCGAACACTCTCCCGAAAAATCAGTTCTTCTCCTTCCCTCCCAATCCGGTGACGAAAATGGACTAACTCACTCGCAGCACACGGACTCCCGTTCACAAAACTTTCCTCTCCACAGAAGTATTGATAGTAACTATTCTCTGACCATTGTTCGACGACACTCTCATCACTTAAATCCCGGAGATGTTTCAAGATCAGTAAGCCTACCATTCGTCGGATCGGTAATCCCGGCGCTCCTGTCGTAGGATGATAATAGTTACTAAATGTTTCCTCGAAGTCTTTCCAATCAATCGTGTTTGCTAAGAGGTACAACGAATGATGATGATTCAGTTGTTCTTCGAATGTGGAATAGAACGTTAATTGGTTCGTTTCTACTTTCTTTGGCAACATACATTCTGCAAGGGTTTTGAATTGTTTTGAGATTTTCTTGTATCTCTTAACCTCCTCGTTCCTATGAAAGTTACATATTTTTCAATAGCTTACTTCCTTTTTAAGGGTCAACTACATAGGAAAGCCTTTCAAGACAAAATGGTTTTACCTTTCATGGTAAGGCATTTCTTATTCAACTTTTCTAAGGAACACAATTAAAACTAAAAGACCTATGAGCATGATGACAACAGGAATTTGCTTGACTTTGCGAGTTGTATAAAGTGAGCTTGTTTCATCTCCATCCGGGATAAGCGGGAGTCCATTCTTTACTGCAAGGTCGCGAATATTAATAAGATGGATGAAAGGTACTCCTGATTCAACCATTCTCACAATTAGCCCTCTACCGGGTTCCATACAACTTTGAATACCTTTGTGATATCCATTGGGAATGGTTGTGGAATGTGCACAATAACCCATGCTTGTCTGGTTACCTCCTATATTAACAAGTAATGTTATTTTTGCTTCTTGAAAAAGATTGATTCTTTTTTCAATTGCCTCTTCATACGCTCGGGGAATAAATAGAAATGTTTTATTTCTGGTAACAGCATCCATTATTATCTTTTTACCCTCATCACTGATCCCTGCGCCTGAATCTCCCTCTGCCCCATACGTGACCAATGTTGATTGATACTTCAAACCGCCACGTTCCCGAAGCCACTGCTCCATGTCTATCCACGTAGCTAACGGTTGGTTTGCACCATAGGATGACGAACCAAGAGAGCTTATCAAGGTAACATTGGCTCCGATAGTTTGTAATGCCGCAAGCGTTGCAATTGATAAGGACGGAAATGAACCTGAAAGAGTAATGCCCACACTCGAACCCGAATGTATTCCACCGTCATGAAGCAACCGAACCATTAATGCTGAAAATTCCGGGTCTGCGGCGGCAGTTTTTGCCTCTATAGAACCAAGTGTTGTGGTGATTTCACTGTATTCATCACCGATCATTGATGCGTAGGGAGTGGTTACCTGTGCATCGGTGACAATCCCTCGACGATGTTTTTCCTCTCCAATAATTGAATACCAACGCGCTGTAAGAGCCGCCGCAGATCGCATATCTGTTGCATCATTTCGTTCGGTAATTACCAAACACCATTGTAAGGTGATGAGTAACGCCGATACTGCTACAACAAACACTATGAGAAATCGGATTGATTTCTTCTTCATGATCCTCTATCCTATACACTCTGAATGAGTAATAAAATAAAAAATACGATTATTGAAACAATACCGAGACTTGCAAGAGTAGGCAGGACTTTTTGTTTACCCATTTCGTGGGCTATTAATCCGGGAATAATATACCCGATAGATTGTAAATCAAAGGTGATGATAGGTAAGGGTTGTATCCAGTATTGAATTATTATTTTACAACAGTACCCCAATAATAATGCAACAAGTAACTTCCTCTTTCCAAATAACAGTAAATGTTTGGATAACACATTCATTAATCCGAAGACGATAAGCGCTATGCCAATTGTTACGGCAATTTTATCAGGTTGTTTAATAAATAGCGCAATATATCCGGGGGCAATAACTCCTCCCGGTGATACACCAACGATTTCATAATATAAAAAACCTATCACAAGTCCGATAAACAATGCTTCTATAATCATGCAACGCCTCCCGCACGTTCCTGATATTGCTTTAATGCATCAAGCATAACAAATCCGTCACCGGCGATATTACCAAAACCAAAAACAGCAGAGCGAACACCTTTTACATGATTCAATATATTTTCGTGTATAATTAAAACATCATCGGTCGTCCATTGATAAATGTTATTCTCCTTGTATCCAAATCGGCAAAGAATTCTCCTCATGAAAGGAATGTGTGTCCCGGTGATGATAACCGAATGCAAATTTTCAATTGATGCGCACCATCTTGCAAACTCAACAGAACGGCGTGGTCTATCTGCTCTTGTATTGATAATAAAAACGAGGTTATTCACTCCACCTAATCGCTTGTTCCACGTCTCGAGAAATAGTTTAGCTGAATTCACATCGTTAACAGCAAATCCATTTACAAATTTTACCGTCCCATCTTCTTTCGGTAAGGAATACAGTAACGATTCTTCTTGTTGCATTTCATTCAATATAGCTTGTAATGCCGTTCCCTCCTCAACTCCAACAAGTTTACACACGGTTAAGGAAAGTAAGATATGCTCAAGCGCAATAGGATTGAGCGAAGGTAAAACCACATTCAAACTTTCTTTTCCCGCAAGAATAACCCGGCTGTTACGACTTGATGCCGCCCTCTCAATCTCAAAAATGTGTTCAGTATCATTTGTTACAACAAGAGCATTCGATGGTAATGACGAACAATACGCTTCGGTGCGTTCATAATCAGAACTCCCCAATTCTTCAAGATGATCCTCCAAAATATTTGTCAGGACAGTAATGTGCGGTTGCAATATTTTCGTTTCGATCTGTTGTAACCCGGAAGCAATCGACATACATTCAAGAACAATCGCATCACAAGCAAGTGTGATTGCTAAACGAATCATCTTGAATTGTTCACGAACATTGGCAGGACCCCTACGATTGATAACCTCGCTTCGTTGGTCCGGGAGAAAAATGGTGGGAATAATGCCGGTAATTTTCCCTAACGTTCTTTTTTCGCCTGAACGTAAACCGGCAGCTATGTAACGGGTGACAGTAGATTTTCCTCTACTGCCATTTACATGAATTCTGATAGGAATCTTTCGAACCAGCTTTCGAACGATAAGCAGTTCTATGATAAGCAAGACAAGAACACATCCTAATAAAATAAACGGAACAGAAATCATCTTGTCTTACACATATATCACTGATAAATATAAATTAAGAGTAGCTACATCCGAATAACTTGTTGGAATCGGTACGCGTTAGTCCCCTATTGCAACACCACCGCGGCGGGGATCAGCAGAACCGTAAAATGTTTGTGTTTCTTGATTATACAAAATCATCTGGGCACCGCCAAAGAAAAGATCAAGATCACCATATACTTTCAAGTGATGTCCTTTTTTCGTTAATCCATCCTGAACCTCTTGAGAAATTCGCGACTCTAACGAAAGGTAATCATCATTTTTTTGACAGAGAAAACGGGGTGCATTATTTGCCTCGTCAACGGGCATCTTAAAATCAATGACGTTGATAATGAGTTCAATAACCGTCGCAATAATTCTGGTTGCACCCGGAGAACCTACGGTTAGGAATGGTTTACCATTTTTCAAAATAATGGTAGGTGAAATTGAACTTCGCGGTTGTTTATTCGGTTTTGCGGAATTCACAGCGGTAGTAATAGAGAAATTCGACATACCACAATTTAATACAACCCCGGCAGTTGTTAATCCTGAACCAAAAAATGTACCTAACGTTTGTGTTAAAGATACTGCATTCCCTTCTTTATCTACTACCGAAAGATGTGTCGTATGTCCACCATCGTACGTATCATAATCAATGACATTTGCTGAATACGACCTGCGCAGACCGTTCATAGGTCGCATATCAAGAACTTGCGGTCTTTCTTGCTCAACCTTTTTGAGTTTTGTTGTATCTTCTTCTTCTGGAGTTGTCTTCATCGAAGTCGAATCGTTTAGTAGTATTGTGGCAGGGCTTTTCCTTTTTCTCCTTGAACCCCAACGATTAAACATATCATCCGCTTGACGGGTATTACTGCCGCGTTCTTCATCAACATCATCCGATTCTAAAATGGTATCTTTTTCTACCGGTAAAGAATATGGGCGTGATTCTTCTTCTCCGAAGTTATTCGGGTTACCTGCTTTCGTTTTACGATATTCAGGAGGTTGAACAGAAGTCATATCAATATCATTATACCGGGTTAACGCAAACGATTTAGATATTAGTCCTTGTACAGGTACAGACTCAAACTTCGGATCATCAAGATATGTACCCCGATCAGCATACACGCGACGTATTGCTTCAGCCATGAGATGCATTGTTTCTACTGAAGTTGAATAATGTCCCATACTTGCAAGGTTTGCATTTTCGAGAATATTCAATCCTTCGAGAATTGAGGAACCTGATTGAGGTGTATTTGCTGTTAGGATATCATATCCACGATAACTACCCTTTAATGGTTCTGTGATAACAGGTTGGTAATTTTTTAAATCTTGTAATGATAACATCCCCCCATTCTTCGTAACATCGTTTACCATCGTTTTCGCTACTTCCCCTTCATAAAACCCTGCCCTGCCGTTTTGTGCAATGAGCCGGAGAGTCTGTGCAAGCTCCGCCTGAAGTAGTGTATCGCCTTGCATCATAGGGAATCCGTCATTCAAAAAGATATTTGCTGTTGACGGGTATTTTTGTAAGAAATCAGAATTATCCAACATAATTTTAGCTAACGTTTCATCAACCGGAAACCCTTGACTTGCATAACGTATTGCAGGCTCCAATACTTTAGAAAGAGAAAGCCGCCCGTACTTTTCAAGAGCTGTGGTCAAGCCCGCAACTGTTCCGGGTACTAACACTGCTTTTGCTGATCTCGCATCTGATTGAGGATTGTAATCGAGATCGAGAATATCAGCAGACGCTCTCTGGTAGTAGTTGATATAAATAGGCTTGCGTTCTTTTGCCAGATATATAACCATACCGCCACCGCCGCCGAGACCGGAACCATCTGGCTCTACTACGCCAATAGCAAATGCTGCCGCTACGGCCGCATCGATAGCATTACCACCCTGCTTCAACATTTCAATCGCCGCCTCTGTTGCAAGCGGGTGAGCAGTAGTCGCCATTGCCTCTTTGCTAACCGCCGCTTTACCGTTTGAACCTACTTCCTGGGCAAAAACAAGTCTATTAAGACCCGCTACCTGAACCCATAAAAGCATAATGGTGAACGTGATAACTATCCTGTTGCGCTGAATGCTTTTCATTACTTCTCCGGAAAATCTCATTACATTTCTCAAAACAATATCTAAATTTTATTGATTCTTATACATTATCTATTATTACTTAAAGATTTCACCAAGTGGTTTCACAGCTTCGGCAATTTTTTCAATCAGATCGATCGGGGTTTTATTCTTTGATGCCATGTTGGAAAAGAATTGATCTTCATCGCCCTGTTTCACAACTAACATATAAGCGGATGATTCTCCCGCAATTTTATTGAAATCATCAGATTGTGTTCCTCGACGTGGTTTACCGCCGATGTGCATCATCATGACAGGAATCTTTTTTTCTTTTGCAGATGCAATTAATTCTTTTATTCTGCTTAATTCCTGTTCACGACTGATACCTGCCGCTCCTAAGCCCTTAGAGCTGAATCCCGCTACAATGACAAGTGTTTTCATTCCATCTAAATCAGAAGCTTTTGCCATTGTCACTGTCTTTGAATTGAGACTTAATTTTTTACATAACATACCGGCAAGCGTTACATCTGCGCTCTGTCCCGCTGATGTCAAGAGGATGGGTTGAGAAAACTTTGGTTTGGTTTGTGATAATAATGGCAAACTTACTAGAAAAATACAAAATACGATCAATGTGAAACGAGCAAATGTTTTCATAATACTTCCTATACTATAATTGTGATGATAGATAATTCTAAAATTGTTTAATGTAAAAATGTTCCAATACCTTGTGTTGTCATTTCTTCAAACGTCGGCATGTGTTCAATTGTTAATTTCTTTTCGGGATGAGCATCATTGTATGCAACAACAATTTCTCGCAATCCTTGCAAATGCCTGCCAACACGCAACGAAAGCGGTTCACCATGTAAATCATACGTTATCCGCATTGTTCCAAGTTGTGCCGCTTTCCAATACCTGACATCAGTTCCTTTTAATATTAATTCTTCGTTTGTAATCCCGCGTAATCGCCCCTGAATGGGATTGCTTGTTTCCATGAGAAACGCATAGGCATTTGTCCTATCACCCCATTCACGATGGCTTAACCCGCGAAAATTATCAGGTGACATTTCTAATGAGTATTGTAACCCGTCAAACTCAAGGTTTAACACAGCCGCTCCTGCTAAATCACGCCCTTTGGGATGTGTCACTAACGCATTTATAATGGGAATTTCAGGAGCCGCTTCATGAAGATCGATGGCTATATCAACATTCTCATTCTTAAGTAATTGCATAATGGCATACGCGCTCTGTTCAACAGGAGTGCCATCCTGTTTGCCAGGATAGGAACGATTTAAATTTCTTGTTTCATTCCCCGATAATTGTTGTCCCGAAGGATATTGAAGAAACACAAGCGGGTCAGGCCACTGATCAATAGGATTTGCCCCGCGTGATCCGAAACGAAATGAGCGAGAGCCATTCGCTGTCGGAATTGTAAAGTGATCAGGATAACCTTCAAGTGGATCAGTGCATGTAAACCCGCTTAAACACGCCTGCGGAATGACGATGACACGTCCATCAGTAATATGCAGATTTTCTATCATGACGACAGCTGTCATAAACCCGGCAGGCTCATTTGGATGTGTTCCACCAAGTAGCAACATAGTTGCTCCGGGTTTCCCGCTTTCTAAAAAGTATATCGTTGAATTAAATCGCGTTCCATCTAACGTTGAACAATAATCACTTAATCTGCCTGTACGTTTTACACCGACTCCGGGATGAAGTATATCTTCATTCCACATGTTCATAAAATCCCGACCTGCAACAACACATGTGGTAATCACAATCAAGAGAAGAATACTTGCTAATATTTTATGTCGTTCCACTATCGTGTCACTTAATATGTAAAATACGGAGAATTAACGGTATGAGAATAATGGCATACGCAATCTGACTACGCCATTGACGTTCTTTAAATAGCTCGGTCACAACTATGACAAGTACCAAGACCATTATCGCAATATAAATCCAATGAAGCATTAAATTATCATTCTTTCTTATTCATTACATCCATGAGCCGATTTGTTCCGCATACACAATGACGAGAATACCGACAATCAAAGATGCAACTATCGGGATAATACTCTCGCGTAAAATGCGGAAGTGATTTTTTTCACCAACAATCTGTGCGGCGAACACACACAAGAGCGATGGCGGGGGCATTAAATCTCCTATACCCGCTATAAGCGAGAGAGCCGACGCAACAACAATTTCATCTCGTCCTAAAAACACATACACTAAGGGCACGCCAATAACCGATGCCGCCGCATACGCTGACCCAAATGCCGGCATAATGAGCGCAATCCCAACATATAAAAATGCCGGTGGTAGATCCAAGGCGCTACCAGCTATAAAGCCGCGAACTCCTGTGAGTGTCATAATCTGAACAAACATTCCCACACCGATGAGAATACTCATGATAGGCATGGATTCACGAATCGCCTTTCTTGCCAACGGAAAAAAATCTATTTTCTCCCCGGTACCAAATGCAGTAATTGTTCCAAGCATAAACACAAGAGGAACTCCGATATCCGGTACAACTTTGGGAATTGCTCGTATTGCAATCATCAACCCGACGACAACAACAAGAGGAATAAATAATTTCCATCCATGCTTACTGTAAACTGTCGGCGGAAGTTTTGATATAACGTCATCAACATGTATCGTTCTCACATATCGGAAGCGGAAGTACAACGCAGTCGCAATTGCTAATGGAAATGAAAGAAGGAGTAACGGTGTTTCAAATCCGATATATGGCATATCCACACCGCCGCCAATAATCATAACAGGGATATTAATCGGAGGAGCTATCATCCCAAAAACAGCAAGCATTGCAATAAGTGAACCTACTGCGACTGCCGGAATCCCCATAGCTAATAACGCCGGAGCAACAAGCGCTCCCGTTGTTAAAATACATGCCGAGGAAAGTCCTGTTAACATCCCCGGAAACATAACAAACACACTTACCACAATCATAAGTAATGTCGGAAAGCGATAAAGTGTTTTCACCATACCATGGCTGATTGCTCCCAATGCTCCTGATGCTTCCAGAGTCTTCATAAAAATCATTGCCGTTGCAATAATGAGA
>ORJL010766641.1_pt1 | contig 22923 bp, 13 predicted proteins | sample 1779941 | NCBI WGS metagenome assembly ORJL01 (sample SAMEA104232317, study PRJEB22302) | groundwater metagenome | biome: forest; feature: aquifer; material: groundwater | place: USA | collected 2011-08-07 | depth 5.8 m
AATATTATAAGTACTCTGACAGATAATGGTATTCCAATAAATAATAATAATGCTACTGGTAAAATTACTGTTTCTGGTCCGTTAACTTTAAATCAATTTGATGGTGGTGGTGGTGTTTCAGATAATGCAAGTCATTACTCTCTGATTAAAAATACGGCAGGTGGTACACTTACTTTATCAGGTGGTGTAAGCGCAACTGCAACTGCATTCGGAACCGGATCAGATTATTCTGCAGCACGAACTCCATTTATTAGCTTGGAAAATACTGATGCTGGTAAATTTGTAATTGGTGGTTCTAGTGTTACAACTACTGTCGGTGGTAATTTCAATAGTTACGGTGCTGGAACAACAACATTAGGCGGCCCAGTTACTATCCAAGGTAATTTTAACAATATTGCCGGTCACACTTTCGCACTTGCTTCAAATACTCTTACGCTAACCAAAGCTGGAGGTGCTTTTGTAAATGCTGGCAACATTACTAGTACAGGTGTTGGTAGTGGTCTGTTGCTGTTTAATTTAGCAACAACAGCTACTTCTTGGACAGGTACAGGTGGCTTACCGAATATTCAAAAAGATGGCTCGGCACTATTGACCATAACACAAGCAACTGCTGTCACTGGAAATGTTACTTCTAATCGAGGTGGTATTACATTCTCAGGTACTAACGTTGCAATAAGTGGTACATTGACAATTAACACACCTTCTTCTGGTTCAAATAACGTTACTGGAACTAGTACTGGTGCAACAACAACTGTTGGGAATATAGTATTAAACGGTGGTGGATATATTTTACCGAACGGAGTCGTTGCAATAACAACAACAACTAATTTTACTCAGAATGGCGGAACACTTACCTTTAACGATGGTACATTAGACATAAATGGTAATTTCGTTAGAAATCTTGGTACTGTTGTTCCAGGAACAGGCTTACTGCAATTTAGTGGCGGTATAGCTCAAACGTTCTCTGGCGGTACGAATATGCAAGTATTTAACTTTCAGACAACTGGAACTAATACTAACGTTACATTTGTAAATGGTTCGCTCGAAGTAAATGGTGATGTTACAATTGTTTCAAATACTACAGTGAATCTGGGTACGTATAACATTAGAATGCTTGGACAATTAGCTACTGATCATATTTTAACTAACACAGGTAATTTCACATCTAGCGGTGGCGGTGGAATTATATTCTTAGGTCCTACTTTAGGTCAGTACAAGATTACCGGTAATGGTACGTGCTCAAATATGGAAGTTAGATTAACTTCACCTACTGCTTTTGTTGACGTTTCTAGCTCTATAAACGGCCAAGTTAATTTCTCGGGTATTCTTACATTGACCTCTGGTACAATTCGGATTAATGGTGGAAATTCATTTAACCCATCCAATCTATATGGAACTTCTACCATTCGTAGAAATATGGCAGATGCTAATACTGATGCAGCTGCTGATGGAGCTCCAATAACCCCGAATGGTGGTACATTCAACTTAACAAATACTACATATAACCTTGAGTATTTTAGTGTTGGATCTGTTGCAGCTGGTCCATTCAATGTGGGCGCAGAGTTTGTAGTTGGTGCAACTCCATATGTTGTTAACCTTACGGTTTCAGCAACAACTGCCGCAGTTAACTTCCCAGTTGCTGGATTGTATCAATTCACAGGTAATTTAAATATTGCTAACAGCGCATCAATAAGATTAGCTGGTGCGGCTGGAGTAGATGATTTAATATCAACTGGTTCAGCAGTTACTCATACAATTACAGGATCAATCACATCAGTTGGTACCGCATTATTCTCTTTATTTGGAGATGGAACTGTCAATGGCGGAACCAATCAAACAGCACCTGCTGATGCTGCCTCAGTTACTAATTTAGATGTTAATACAACAACAACTTCAGCTACTTATAATATCAATAACTTGAAAGCTATTTCAGGTACATTATCTGTAGAAGCTGGTACAGTAAATCTTGGTATGCAAGCATGGGCAACTGGAAACATTGGTACAATTGCAAACACAACTTTATCTGGTGGTAAAATTGTACTAACAGCTGATGCAAATTCTTCTGGTACTTTCGCAATGAGTACTACTGGGACTATATTCGATTTTGCAAATCAAAATCTATATTTAACTGGTGGTACATTTTCAGCGACCGGTGGTTCATTCTTAGCTACTGGTGCAACAACAAAAGGATGGCTTGTATTCAAAGCAAATGCAAATCTTAATACCGGAACAGTTTTTGTCCCGAATATTATGATTAATGGTGGTATCACTGCTACATTAACTGGCAACAGTGGTGTTAGCAATGTATTCCAAGATTACGATGCAACACCGGCAGCTGGTTTCTTAGCTATGGGTGCAAATACATTTACACTCGCTGGTCCAACATGGAATGTTTTCGGTGGTACAGTACAATACACCGGAACAGGTACAATTATAGTTACCGGTGCTACAAATGCTAATTTAGGCGGTTCGGTAACAATACCTAACTTCCAATTAAAGAATACTACAAATACAGCTACATTAGTAAATAATACCGGAACAGCTACACCTCCTGCAATAACAACAGGTACATTTACATCAACAAGCGGTAACTTGGCTCTTGGAAATATGGACTTTATACTTACCGGTGCAGCGCCATTTACTTTTGTTGCTGGTACATTTACTGCAACAACTTCCAATACAATTACCGCAACAGATAATTCAAACGGCGAATTTGTATTCGATAACGTTGCAACGCAAACATTAAGCGCAACAGCAACAGGTTTAGTATTCCCGAATGTTCGTATTAATAATACTGGAGATTTTGCTTTAGCAGCTACTCCAAATAATAATATATTTACAATTTCTAACAGACTCGTTCTTGCAAATACAGGCGATGTAACTGCTGCTGCAGGTAAATTGACTATTGGTGATGGCGCGTTAATTAAGAGAATGAATAATGCTGGAGTTCTTACTAATCTTCCAACATTTGCAGGCGCTGTAGATAATCAATATACTGCTGCTGCAACAATCGTTCAAGCTAAAGAATCAATTGCAACACTAAGAAACCTTTATGTAAATAATACAGGTGGTGTTGCTGTTCAAGCCTCTAAAGCTGTTACAGTAACAGGCACATTACACTTATATACAGGCGACTATGATTTCGAAGCAACTGCTGGAACGATATATACAATAACAATGGGTGCAGCATCAATAGTTAATGTACGTGATGGTAACCTTCTAAACACTGGTAGTACAACCGTTACTCCATTAGCTGGTGGTCCTGTTACATTGACATATTCAAACACAGCTTTTAGAACAATCACTAATCGTGAATATCCTACGACAGCTGGTTTTGTAAGTGTATTGAATGTAAATAGCAATACCGGTGCTACAACCGTAGGTCTAAGACTTAATGCAAACAATTCATGCGGTGATCTCGTTCTTGCATCAGGTAACTCAACAACTCCGATTAATGATGTTAGATTTGACCTTAATGGCAAAACACTTAGCGTAACAAACGCAACCAGTGCTACACTTACAAGAGGTATTTTATCAAGTGAAACTAATCCAACAGCACCTGCAACAAGCAACGTTGCTGGTACATTAGCAGTAACTGGTACACTTACTTCTGCTGCAGCTGCCTCAATTAGTAACGTTAACGTTACTGCTGCAACAATGACCTTAGCAGGTCCATTTGGACAGGCATTGTATGGTACTGCAACAACTACAGCAGCTACAGGAGCTACTGTTAGTGGAGCTTCTACAATTGCTGCATTTAATGGTAATTTAACAAGCACAGGTGATGTTTCTATTAATGGTGCACATACAAATGGTACCATTACTGCTTCTGCCAATGTTACAGTTGGTGCAACAGGTAGTATGGCGGCTACATCTAATTTAGCCTTTGTTGGTTCAGCTAATGCTACTTTAACTGTTCCATCTGCAGGTGCTATAATAGGTGGATTGACATTTAGCAAAACTAACAATACGAACACTGTTACTTTAGCAGGTGGTAATTTAGCATCAAGAGCAGTTACAACTTTTGTTAACGGCTTATTTGTTACAGGTGCTAATACCTTTAATATGTTCGTTCCAGCTTTTGGCGGTGGACAAGGATTTACAAGAGCTGGCGTAACGGGTACAAACATCAGTCACGTTGTTGGAAATCTTGGTAAAACAATGTTCAACGCTGGCGGTCCTGGTTTAGCAGGTTCATCTGAACCAAGACAAGAATTCCCGGTTGGTACATTGACACTTTATAAGTTAGTTGCTGTAACATTTAATCCTGCATTCGGATTACCAACAACACCAAATGCAACATTAACAGTAGCTGCATTTGATGGAAATCCTGGCGGCGCAGTTGGGTTGCCAATTACAGATGGTGTTGCTACAGGTATAGATGTTGCTAGATATCCTAACTTCTATTGGACAATTGCATCTACACCATTCAGTGTTGGTCCTACAACTCCATTTGACTTAGAATTAACAGCTACTTCATTTACTGATTTTGATGCAGTTGCTAATCTAAGAATTATCCGTAGACATGGTGCAATTACAGATGTATCTAACGATTGGTTATTACAAGGTACAAACAGTTCATACGATAACTCAATGAACGGAACTAATCCAACAGTTATCCAGAGAGGTGCAAATGCTGGATTAAGAGTTGGCGGTGCAGTATTTACACTTGGTATTAAATCAAATATGTCTATCAAGACTGCAATTCCAAAACAATGGTTAGTTATTTCTGCAGGTACAAAGAATTATCTATTAACAAATGTATTCAAAGGAAACGTTGGTCAATTATCATATAAAGCACAATCATCAAATACAAATGTTGCTACAGTCGTTAATCCTGTAGTTGGTGCTACATTAGCAGTTACACCAGTTGCCATTGGTGATTGTATTATTACCATTACAGCAAGTGATGCTGCTAACAATGATTTCTTTGCTTACAGTTTTGCTGTTAATGTTGGTTTAGTAGACGTTGAAGATAATGCTCTTCCGACAGAGTTCGCACTCTATCAGAACTTCCCGAATCCATTCAATCCTACAACCAATATTAAGTTTGCATTACCAAAAGAATCTAATGTTACACTTAAGATCTATAACGTATTAGGTCAAGAAGTTGAATCATTGATTAACAAAGTAATGCCTGCTGGATATCATACTGTTGATTTCAATGCAACAAAACTATCAAGCGGTATGTATATCTACAGAATCGAAGCTGGTGACTTTGTACAAGTTAAGAAGATGTTATTGATGAAGTAATCAGCAATTCGCTCGCCTCGTTTTCGACAACGAGTCGAAGCGGGCTATAAGCTTTTTAGCTATTAGCAAACAAGACCCCCGGCAAAACCGGGGGTTTTGTTTTTTAAACCACCCCCTTTAATTCCCCCTCCTCAAAACGAGGAGGGGGATATTTAAATTCTTCCCCTCCTTTTTGTAAGGAGGGGAATACAAGGGGTGGTCAAAAAGTAGAGTGGAAAAGGGAGGGGTTTATAATATTATTGATTAGAGATATTTAATGCAGTCTTGTAAGCTAATTTAGTAATTGCTTCAAGTAAATTGGGATTTAGCGTTTCAGGTTTATCTGAAAGCATGTGGAGGTGTTTATAGCTGTTTGTTGTAACGAAGTACAAAGTTTGTATTCCTTTTTCGTAGAATGGTTCAGCATCAGCACCGCCGCCTTTCCAGGTTCTGGTTACCAGAAGTTTATCATTTTCGTTATCAATTTGTTTTGCAATGTTCCAGAGTGTTGGTGCGCTTTCTCCTCCGCCTATCTGAATACTGTCCCCACAGCCAACACAATCAAGATTGATCATTGCTCTAACTTTTTCTTTCGAGAATTTCATATGTTCAGAGAAATATTTTGCGCCGTACAATCCTTGTTCTTCGCTAGCAAAAAAAACAAAAATGATTGAACGCTTTGGCCTTTCTTGAGTTCTAGAAAATTCACGAACGATTTGGAGTAGTGCTGCAGAACCTGAGGCATTATCATTAGCTCCTGGAAAATAAATTTTACCAGCCTGGCTGCCAACATGATCAAGATGCGCACCAATAATCAAATATTCGTTCTTTAGATCGGGGTCGCTTCCTTCAATCATCCCAACAACATTTACAACTTCCTTTTCTTTCTCATATTTTGTATGAACTTCAATATCAACTTTTGGTATAAGCTGTATGGAGAACGGTTTTTTTGTTGAATCAATTAATGTTTGCAAATTTTTTAATGTGTGACCGCTTTCGTTAAATATCTCATCTGCAACAGGAAGATCAATATGTATTTCCGGGAAGTTTATCATTTGTTCACCCTCGCCATTTATGACGCTTCCTATTGGTCTCTGAGGTTCGGCATCATTAGGAAATGAAACGAATAATATCCCGATTGCACCATGATTAGCTGCAACAATAGCTTTCTCACGCGGATTTCCGCTTGTAAAATTTTTACCATCAAAATTCCATTTTGGGTTGTACTTAAATGCCAGTACAACTTTTCCTTTTACGTCAATTCGGGAATAATCATCATAACCCAATTCGGGCTGAGATAAACCATATCCGCAAAAAACGACAGATGCTGTAAACTTACCAGCACCTGTAAATCCGCGGTAAGCATAATCATCACCAATTTTATAATTGATTGTCTTTCCATCTTTAATAACAGAGAAATGTTCTGGGGCTAATATTTCATTGTACTCAACTTTTAATTTTTGAAAATAATTTTCATCACCGCCAGGTTTCATTTTTAGTTTAGCTAATTCTCTTGCCATGAAATTAGCTGCTTTGGTATAACCTTCACTGCCAGGAAGTCTTCCCGCAAGTTCTTTGCTTGCAAGGAACTCAACGGTCTTCATCAGTTCTTCTTTTTTAATTTGCGCGTAAATGGAGGTGCTTAGAAATAAGAAAACAGAAATAAGAAATAAAAATTTTTGCGATTTCATATTTTTCTCAATTAATGTAGAATTAATTTATGTTGAAAATATCCTTTTGAAATATTAAAAGAAAGATCATGAACAAGATCAAGATCATGAACAAGATCAAGATCATGAACAAGATCAAGATCATGAACAAGAGCAAGATCATGAGCAAGAGCAAGATCATGAACAAGAGCAAGATCATGAACAAGATTAAGATCATGAACAAGTCATAGAAGAGCTCTTAAGTCAACATTGATAATGCATCATTAATATCTGTAGTAGGTTGCTCGCATTGAAAGTTTTTGCAAACATAGATTGTGGGTTTGGAATTGATTTGCCTGTAAGGTTTTAAATAAGGCCATAAGAATTCGGAATTTGCAGCATCTTTTAGGATTAATACCTTGCTTGGAATAAACTTTTGATTAATTGATTTAATAATATTTTGTGTTTCCGGATTTTCCCTGTCCCCAACAATAATGATTTCGTAACTTGGACCGATCATAAATTCAAAAGCAGAGAGAAAAAGAGATGAGCCGGAAGGTGCCTTCTGTACAGACTCAGAAAAATAATCCAGTAAGTTATTGGCATAATTTTCATAAATGGAAGCCGAAGTTATTTTAGCAATACGGATTAGATTATAGAGCATAACTGAATTGCCGGAAGGAATAGCGCCATCATAAATTTCTTTTGTCTTCACTAAAAGTCTCTCACCGAAATTCGGTGTGAAGAAAAATCCGCCCTTCGTTTCATCCCAGAAATATTTTAGAACAGTGTTAGTTAACTTAACAGCCTTAATCAAATAATTTGCTTGAAAAGTTGCTTCATACAATTCAATCAATCCCCAAATCAAAAAAGCGTAATCATCAATATTACCTGTGATACTTGAATCACCATCTCGATATCTATGCAATAATTTTCCGTCTTTGTTTACTAAATATTTTTCAATGAAAGAATAACTTTCTTCTGCTGCTGTGATATAGTTAATGCTGCCAAAAATACTCCCGGCTTTTGCTAACGCAACAATCATTAATCCATTCCAGTCAGTTAGAATCTTATCGTCTTTATAAGGATGCGCACGTTTTTCTCTTTCAATAAATAATTTTTGGCGAATTGATTCTATTCTCTGAATCAAATTGTTCTTGTCAATGTTAACATTTATGGCTAGTTCGTCTAATGGTTTAGATAAATGTAAAATATTTTCACCGGAAGATTTACCTGTTGCCTCTTCGTGAAAATTTCCATGAGGATTAGTGTTAAAAACTTTAAAGACTAAACCGGTATCACTTTGCCCGAGTATTTTTGACAAATTATCTTCAGTCCACAAATAAAATTTACCTTCAACGCCTTCACTATCGGCATCCTCAGCAGAGTAGAATCCTCCTTTAGGCGAAGCCATATCACGTAATACATATTGAATAATTTCCTCTGCAGTTTTTTTGAAATCAATATTTTGTGTCTCTTGATAAGTTTCTGTATAAGCCATTATTAGAAGTGCTTGATCGTAAAGCATTTTTTCAAAATGGGGAACAAACCAATTCTTATCAGTAGAATAACGGTGAAAACCAAATCCTACTTGATCAAAAATCCCTCCCTTACGCATTTCCATTAGAGTTTTAGTAACCATCTCCAATGCCTTATTATCACCGGATCTTTTCCAGTAACGTAGTAGAAACATTAAATTATGAGGTGAAGGAAATTTTGGCGAGCTTCCAAATCCGCCATTAACCGGATCAAATCGTGTTTCAAAATTATTATAAGCAATGTTAAAGATATCTGGATTTAATTTTATTGCTACTTCGGACGAGCTATTTATCTTTTGAAGATAATTGGTAAGTTCATCTGCGCTTGATTCAATTTCACTTCTTTTGTTTATCCAAGCTTCATTAATATTATTTATTAATTCTTTGAAACCAACTCTTCCGTATCTGCTTTCTTTAGGAAAATATGTTCCACTGAAAAATGGTTTTTTATCCGGCGTCATTACGATTGATAACGGCCAACCGCCGCTACCAGTCATCATTTGACAAACGGTCATGTAAATGTTATCAATATCAGGTCGTTCCTCGCGATCAACTTTAATTGAAACAAAAACCTTATTCATTAATTCTGCAGTTTCTATATCTTCAAATGATTCATGTTCCATCACATGACACCAATGACAAGTAGAGTAACCGATTGATAAGAAAATCGGTTTGTTCTCTCTTTTGGCCTTCTCAAATGCTTCTTCGCTCCACGGGAACCAATCAACAGGATTGTGCGCATGTTGTAAAAGGTAAGGACTTTTTTCGTTGACGAGACGGTTGGAATTTTTATTGAGTGAAGCCATTAAATAAAACTTTCAAGCTGATCTTTTCATTAAATAATAATAAAATTTTTATGAATGCTGTTTGCGTCCTCTTGTAATTGAACCTACTACAAGTGCAAACAAAGCTGAACCGATTATAGACCAAACAACTGGAAAATCTCTTCCTTGTATATTAATAGTATAAAACATTGGTAATTCTAATTCCTTTGCAATTAAAGGACCAAGCCATGCGCCTACAAATCCGACTATTATTGAAACGAAACATCCGCCTAATGAATATCCGGCAATACTTTGACCAATTGCACCGCAAATGGAAGCAATTAACAGAAGAAATAGAAATCCAAATAGCGACATAGAACCTCAATGTTATACAAAATTAATCTAAACAAAATAATATCAACAATAAAGTTGTGATTGATGATTTGTTCAACATGTTCCCGTTAATTAAAATAATATTATTTTTGTTGCAACCAACAATGTAATAATGTTCAAAATAATTTTTGATTAAGGAATTAGGAGAAAATATGAAGAAAGTATCATTTATTGTTTTTACGTTTCTTGTTGTTATTACGACAAGTCTAGTTGCTCAGGATATACCAGAAAGCACAACGCTGAAATTCGATCCTTCAAGAGATTCTTTTAAGGATTTAAAAGAAGCCGTAGTTGATGCACAAAATACTGACAAAAGAATATTGCTTGACGTTGGAGGCGAGTGGTGTATTTGGTGTCATAGATTAGATGGGTTTTTAGAAGCACACCCGGAGCTCAAAAATTTTATGCATGATAATTTTGTGGTGCTCAAAATAAACTGGAGTCCCGAAAGCAAGAATGAAAAATTTCTTTCGCAATACCCAAAAGTAGCCGGCTACCCCCACATATTTATTTTAGAAAAAGATGGAAAGTTTTTGTTCTCTAAGAATACGGGTGAATTGGAAAAGGAAAAATCCTATGATGCAGAAAAGATCATGGACTTTTTAAAAGAATGGGCGCCGAAGAAGTAAAAAGTCAGAAATAAGAAATCAGAATTCAGAATAAAGAAATTATAAATAAATTGAACTAAATTCCCCGTATGATTCTTGCAGGGAGTTTTATTATTGCGCCCAATAAATCGAACACTCCGTCAACGGCGATGCCTAGCATTCTAAACGGAAGTAATATTAACCAAACGATTGGGTAAAGCACTAAAGCTAAAATTGCAATCGGCCAGCAAGTAAATAAAAGAAATAACCACAAAATTAATTTGATCATTTTCCATCCTTAATTCCGTTAATAAATTTTAGTGCAGACCAGTTTTCATCTATTGAGCTGGAGCAATAATCCGGGAAGTATAATGATTGGATAAGAAAAAGTACAGGTAGAGGTACAAAGATTTTACGGCAAAGAAGAAGAACGAACAGAGTAATCAGAACATGTGGCCAAATCGTTGTCAACTATTTTCAAGCCGTTATTTCAATACCCTCCTGCCTTACAGTTTCTATAAGGGGAGATTTATCATCCGTCTGAAATCTCTTCTGACCTATTGCTATGGGTTCAATCTTATAACTAGCTTTTCTGGTTGAGAGCCAAAGTACCGGGGCATATTTATCTGTATTTTCATCAAACAATGGTGAAACTAACATCAGGTCTATATCACTTTCCTCAGTTGCTGTGCCATGGGCCTGACTGCCATAAAGATAGGCTTTGCTAATTACAATACCTTCCTGAGATAGTATGCTCAAATATTTCTTAACAATATCTATAACTTTTGTATCAACCATTCCAAAAGCTCCTTTGTCCGTTCGAGATAATCCTCGGCCATTTCCTTTGTGGGTGAATCTATCTCATTTTCAGGATATCGGCCTTCCAATTGATATTTTAAGAGTATACCCAGAAATTGCATCTGAGAATCCTCTAGAACTAAGTCTGTATTATCTACCAGATAAAGCAGGTTATGAGTCTTAGGTGCAAGTTTGAGATTACGTTTTACATAATGAGCTTTTAGTACCTTTTCAATTGTTAGGTTACAAAAGAAAAGTCCGTGCAGAAATCTTCGTTTTTCTATCAGAATTTCCGCAGTTATAATATCTGATAGAGCAAGGTTTTTCCAATACTCATTCTGACGTTTAAATTAAATGTGCTCATCGCGTTGCTTTATATTACTGAAATATAATCAATATAGAAGTACAATTAAAGGAGAAATTCCATAAGGCTCTATTAACATATCCAGCCATTACCCGTCTGATATTTTATCCTGATTGCCGGACTTCATTAAAATTTCAAAATGATGAATCAATATTAACACATGATGAGGTTTTGGATCTATGCAATGGTGAAAAATTATTATGGGATTGTAACATTAAGTTTTGAGATTTTAAAATAAAAAACCCCAAAATATGTTTACACATTTTAGGATGTACAAAGAGGAAACGCTATCTGCTATTTTATAAAACTAAGGTTTTAATCTTTCCAGTAATCTTGGATTTGGGGTTATTCCTTTAGACCGCATAATATCTACTTGTTCCTTTGCTTTTTTGTAATCTCCAAGCTCATTATAAGAATATCCAAAATAGTTATATATATCTGTGTATGAAGGATTAAGTTCTAGTGCTTTTGAAAAATATTTTATTGCGTTCTCATATTTTTTTGTTACAAAGTAAACATAACCAAGATTATAAAATGCGTCATCGTATTGATAATTGAGACTTACCGCTTTATTGAGATCATTTATTGATTTATCATAATCTCCCAAGAAAATAAATGCAAGTGCCCTATTATTATAGGCAATTGGATTGTCGGGATTAATTTCTATTGCTTCATCATGATATTTAATAGCAGTTCGGTAATCCTTCTTTTCCTGGTAGGCAAGACCTAAATTATCGTAGGCGAGATAGTATTTAGGATATTTGGCAATTACATTTTTGAAATCGTTTATTGCCAGATCAATTTCGTTGTTATGCAAATAAGCAAATCCTCTGTAAAAATTAGGTCTTAATTTGTCTGGGGATTTACTTAATACATCTGTCCACATTGAAATCGGATTATTCCACAAAGAATTTCTTTGATAGGTAAGAACTGAATAACAAATAATCAAGCATGAAAAAAGAAACAATGATGGAATCCTATATTTTTGAATAAATGAAAAAACTAACGAAATTATAAGCAGAGAAAATCCGAACATCGGAAGGTAAAGACGCTGTTCTACCATTACATCTCTTATCGGTATTATACTCGATTCAACTGAAATTGTAATGAAAAACCAAAGAATAGAAAAAGAAACTAATCGATACTTTTTGGCAAAGTTAATGGCGAAAAATGTGATAGCTAGAAGAATAGCTAGATTTATAATTGTTTTAACATCTAACAAAGAATAAATTAAAGGGAAATCATAATCAAAATTTAAGTTAATCGGTAAGATTAAAAGTTTAATATAAGTTACTAGAACACTTATTTGTGTAAACAAATAAGCATTTCTTGGAGTACTATCCGCTTCAGTAGGAAGACCAATTTTAAAAAGAACTAGGCCTATGGACACTATTAGAAACAGGGACAATCCTATAATTATTTTCCAATAAATTTTATTTTCTCTATTTCTTAAAAACATCACTTCATATAAAATTATTATAAGAGGAAGGGTAACAACAATTTGTTTACTCCATAAACCCATTATTGCTGTCAGTAATGAGAGGGCTAATAGTAATACTATGAGTCCGTAGCGTATTATATTATTTATTGAAACATTCGTAGAAACAAACTTTGGCATAATGTAGAGACATAGTGACAGAAGATAGAATAAAGTAGCCAATAAGGTCATTCGTTGAACAATGTATGTAACGGTTTGAGTTTGAATGGGATGGGCAATAAAAACTAAACCGACCATGAAAACAAAAAGTGTTTTGCTCGATTTATCGTATTTATCTTTTAATAATGGTGTACTAAGTGTAAGATGTGTTAAAAACATTACTAAAATTGTATTAATAAGATGAATTAGAATATTGATTAGGTGATAACCTGTTACAACTAAACCACCGTAATGGAAATTGAGGGCGAAACTTAAGTAAGAGATAAACCTGTGATTTACGTCTAATATACCAGGAAGGGTTGTGAAATTTTGCATATTCTTTATTAATGGATTTCTAACAACAGAATCATAGTCATCAAAATAGAATGGAACGCTGAAAGTGTTTGAATAGATTAATATTCCTAATAAAGACACAGCAATAAATGATAAAGAATAGAGCAATTTTGAATAATCTTTTTTCCTCTCAGATTTTAAAACTTGGTCATTCTTTTTTCTATTTTTTTTAATATTATGTTGCTGAGAATTTTTCTTACTCATACTATTTTAATTTTTAATTTCACAATACTAGACTCAATGATCTTTATAAATGCTCGTTTTCTTACAAAGAGAATAACCGGGGTAGAAAGATACGCTACCGAAATATCCCTTGCACTAAAAAAAATAGAAAGGGGGATAATTTTTTTATCTCCTAGTAGGGAATTAAAGGAATCATATATAAAACAATTCAAAATAAAAAAAGTGGGAATTTTCAACAATTATTTTTGGGAACAATTAGAACTGCCACTCTTTCTAAGGAAGAACAAAAATCCTCTTTTGATTAATCTAACTAATACAGCCCCGATAATTTACAAGAATCAGATTACTGTGATTCACGACCTGGCATTTATACATAATCCGGGATGGTATACAAAAAAAGCGGCCTTGTTTTTTAAATGGCTTGTTAAACGTTCGGCATTATCTTCAAAACATATTATTACCGTAAGTAATTTCTCAAAAAAAGAAATTGAGAAATATTTGAATATATCTTCGGAAAAAATTTCGGTAGTTCCGGAAGCAGTTCCATCGTGCATAGTTGATCTATCCCGTCTTGATTATCCAAATAATTGGGGGAATTATATCCTTACTGTATCCACATTAGAGCCACGGAAGAATCTAGTTAATCTCATCCAGGCTTTCCTTAAACTTAATTTGAATGGTTATAAATTATTAATTGTTGGTGCACAAAATAAAATTGTTTTTATGGAGCCTGAGCTAGATCGATTAAGATTGAATGATAATATTGTTTTCTTAGGTTATGTGGATGATCCGACCTTGGTAGGATTATATAAAAATGCCAAACTATTTACATATATTTCATACTACGAAGGATTTGGTCTTCCACCACTTGAGGCTTTAGTTTGTGGGTGTCCGGTTTTAGCGTCTAATTCTAGCAGCATTCCGGAAGTTTGTGGAGAATATGCAAAATATTGCGATCCATATGATATTAATGATATTGCTGGAAAAATGGATAACATGATCTTTCAACCATCTATTATTAATGATAAGCAGATTAAAGATCTTCTTGATAGATACAATTGGGAAAAAACTTCGCAGTTGTTTATGAATATAGTCCATCGGATTGAAAGCCAAAACAATAAGCCATAAAAATTTTGGGATATAGATTTTAGAATGATAATCGTTTTTAAATTTTTGAGAGAAGTTATAAACAAACGGTATTTGATCTATTCACTTGTAAAAAGGGATTTTCAGAATCAATATACCGGCTCATACTTTGGTATTATATGGAATTTTATTCAACCAATTGCTTTTATTTTCATTCTTTGGTTTGTACTAAATATGGGCTTCAATTTGCGAAGAATTGAAAATACAAATCATATTTTTTGGTTAATATCCGGAATGATCTGCTGGCTCTATTTCTCTGATGTATTTTCAAGTTCCACTCAAATCATTCAGCAGTATTCATTTTTAATTAAGAAAATGGATCTAAGTTTAGGAATTCTTCCGTTCGCGAGGATACTGAGCGCCTCGATTAACCATCTCATATTTATTTTTTTGACCGTTGTCTTTGGATTGTTTATGGGGATAAGCCCAAGTTTTTATTTCATCCAGATTTTTTACTACACATTAGCTTTACAGATACTTCTTTTAGGATTATGCTGGCTCGCATCATCAACTAGCATATTTATTAAAGATGTAAATAATATTGTTACAATAATCGTCCAATTTGGATTTTGGTTAACACCTGTTTTTTGGAGTATTGATAATGTTCCGCAAAATTATCAGTGGATAATTAAACTTAACCCGCTATATTATTTAGTAACAGGCTACAGAGATTCTTTAATTTATAAGATACCATTTTGGCAGAAACCTCTTGAAGCGATTTATTTTTGGGTATTCTCATTAATGATTCTTTTCATTGGTACTGTAGTTTTTAGAAGATTGCGCCCCCACTTTGCCGAGGTTATCTAAATGGGCAGTAATATTGTTGTTAAACTTGAGAATGTTTCGAAGTATTACAAGTTGTACGACTCACCGAAAGGCCGGTTAAAAGAAGCTCTTCATCCGTTCCGAAAAAAATATCATAAAGAATTTTATGCATTAAATAATATCAGCTTTGAGCTAAAGAGAGGGGAGTGTTTAGGTGTTATCGGTAAGAACGGTATGGGTAAGTCAACTCTCCTGAAACTTATTGCTCATATAATAGAACCGAGTTTCGGCACTATTCAAGTCAATGGTACGGTATCTGCGCTATTAGAACTAGGCACCGGATTTAATCCGGAATTCACAGGCCGACAAAATATTTATTTTTATGGTACTATACTTGGGTTTAGAAAAAATCAAATTGAAGAAAAAGTTGAAAAGATAATTCGATTTGCAGACATTGGAGAATATATTGACCAGCCTGTAAGAACATATTCAAGTGGTATGTTTGTTAGATTAGCTTTTAGTGTTCAAACAAGTTTGGAACCGGATATTCTTATTGTTGATGAAGTCTTAAGTGTAGGTGATATATTCTTCCAGCAAAAATGTCATTCACGTATTGAAGAATTATTAAGTAGAGGTACTTCTTTAATAATAGTTTCTCACGATATGCAGTTAATTGAAAAATATAGTAATAATACTATTGTTTTATCGAATGGCGAATTATTATTTAAAGGAAATCCGCATACCGCAATTCAAAAATATTATAGTTTAGCTGATAATTATCCGTTAGATTCTTCAAAGAATGTAATAAAAGATAACAATACAATAAATTTACCCATGGAAGAAAAAAATTCTAATAAAATTGATGACTGGCCGGATTACGAATTTTTGATCGACACAAATTCTCTGGAAGTGCATGGAGGCAAAAAAGTTGCTCAACTAACAAAGCTGGCAGTTTGTAATACAAAAAGAAAAGTTGCTTCAAATTTTAAAGTTGGTGAAAAAATTATCTTTTTTTATGAAGTCAATACTTACAACGACGTAGATATTCCTATAGGTGCTGTTGTATTAATCAACAGGTTAAATATTCCCATTCACGGGAAAGATACATTACAATATTCATCTTCTACCAAAAATATTTTTCCAAATATAAAAGCAGGTTCAATAATCCGTTTTAAGCAAGAATTTACACTTGATATTTCTCCCGGTGAATATACATTTACGATAGCGTTCGGAGCTGTTAAAAGAGAAAACCTTGATGAAATTAATAAAGTAGATTTTGATACAAGAGATCATTTTATTAAATGGATATTCCGCGTGGCTCAAGCAGGACGAATTTTTATTAGTCCTGATAATGAAGGTATGATCTTACCGTTTCATGGTTATGTTAATCTTGAAGGTAATTTTCAAATATCCGTTAATGATCAAATTTCTATAAGGTGAACAAAAGACGCGCAATTACAAATCCCTATTAATTATAGCAGGAAAAAAGCTGGAAGCAATTAAAACTTAAGTCATAAAGTTAAAAAAATTAAAAAAGGTTAAAATTATCCTATGGGTGCAATCAATTATTCTATAGATGTAGGATTAGTTAAAAGTTTAAAAAAAGTTCTACCATTAGATTTTTTTGTTGAAACAGGGACATTTGAAGGGGATACAATAGAAAATGTTAAAGACCTATTCAGCGAGATTTATTCTGTTGAACTATCTGAAGAGTATTATAATAAAGTAAGAAATAGATTCGAATCTCATAATTCTATTCATTTGTATTTAGATAGCGCAGAGAAATTTTTAAAGAAGATCCGACCAACGTTGAAAGAGAAATCAGTTCTTTATTGGTTGGACGCTCATTGGTGTGTTGCAGATAAAACGGCAGGCGAAAAATCCCAGTGCCCTCTATTGGACGAATTAATATCAATCAAATCTCTCAATAAAAAGAGTATCATAATAATTGATGACGCTCGTTTATTTATTACTCCTCCCCCATCACCCCATGAAATTACTCAATGGCCTGATATTAATTCAATTGTCAAGTTATTTAGAAATCTGAGTTCTATCCATGAGTTAATAATTCTGAACGATACAATTATTTATTACCCCAAAGCAGTAAAAGAAACAATAAAAGAATACGCGTATAACAATTCTATTAATTGGTTAACGGTATTAGATAAATCCAGGGATTATGACTCGCTGTTAAAGCAACAAAAGGATATGCTAGAACAATTACAGGAAAAAGATGAAACAATAATTTCTCTATCAGACGATTTGGTTGAAAAAGATAAGAAAATATTTATGTTATCCGATGATCTAGTGGGGAAGGAAAAAGAATTAGATGATTTATTTGGCGAAATAAAAGAAAAAGACGAAAAGATAATTTTGCTATCGGATGATCTGGTGGGGAAGGAAAAAGAGATCGATGCATTATTTATCGAACTCAAAGAAAAGGACGAAAAAATAATTTCACTTTCTGGTGACTTAGTAGGAAAAGAAAAAGAAATAGATGATTTATTAGATGGAATAAAAGATAAAGACGAAAAGATAGTTTCGCTGTCGGATGATCTGGTGGGGAAGGAAAAAGAATTAGATGATTTATTTGGCGAAATAAAAGAAAAAAACGAAAAGATAAATGTTCTCTCGGATGATTTGGTAGGTAAGGAAAAAGAGATCGATGCATTATTTATTGAACTCAAAGAAAAAGATGAAAAGATAAATGTTCTCTCGGATGATTTGGTCAGCAAGCAAAACGAAATTGATTCTTTAATAAATGAACTCAAAGAAAAAGATGAAAAGATAAATATTCTCTCGAATGATCTGGTTGAAAAGGAAGAAGAAATTGTTTCATTAACTGAGGATTTAGTAAGAAAAGAAAAGGAAATTGTTTTCTTATCAGAAAGTTTGAGTATTCTTAAAAAACGTCTTTCTTCACTAATATGGGGACCAATAACTTTGTTCCAATTTCATTTTCCCAAGCTTTGGGATTATATCTATAGAAAAAAAACAGGCTTAACAAAGAAAAAAGAAATAATTGAAGAAAAGGAATTAGAAGATTTAGCATTACATGGGCCTGAACAAAACAATGTAAAAATTGAAGAACCGGAAAAGGAGGAAACAAAAACTGAAAAGAGTGGGCTGAAATTTTTTACACCAAGACTGGGTCAATTAAATCATTACGAACCAACAGAGATGCGAATTCCCCAAAAGTATGTAAACACAAAATTAGATGGCGATTCTCTTCGACTGTCAATTGTAACTCCATCTTATAATCAAGCTGAATTTTTGGAGCGTACAATGAAAAGTGTTCTTGAACAAAATTATTCAGATCTTGAGTATATAGTTCAAGATGGTGGTTCTACGGATGGTAGTATTGAAATATTAGAAAGATATAAAACACTTTTAAAAAGTTGTAATTCTATACCCGATAAAGGTCAGGCAGATGCTATAAATAAAGGATTTAAACTTTCCACGGGTGATATATTAGCTTGGATAAATTCGGACGATGTGTACATGCCGGGAACATTTAATTATATAGTGAATTATTTTAATAAAAACCCCAAAGTTGATGTAGTTTATGGTCATCGTATTTTAATTAATTATTGTGACAAAGAAATAGGTCGTTGGATTTTGCCAAAACATGATAAAAAAGTACTTGCATGGGCAGATTTTATTCCCCAGGAAACCTTATTTTGGCGACGTGGAATTTGGGAGAGAGTGGGAAGTAATCTAAATAATGAATTCGACTTTGCTTTGGATTGGGATTTAATATTAAGATTTCAAGAAGCCGGGGCAATAATTAAAAGACTTCCGCGATTCCTCGCTGCATTTAGAGTTCATCCTCAACAAAAGACTTCCGCTCATATATCCTCATTGGGTGAACAAGAAATGAAAATAATAAGGGAAAAATACATCGGAAGAAATGTTTCTCATTCTGAAATAAATAAAAATATATTCAATTACCTGACTAAGTCGGAAATATATCATAAACTATATCAGATGGGAATTTTAAGGAAATAGTAATTGTTGTTTTAGTAGAAAACATTTTTCAAATTCAATCATAGGTTAGGATGAATTATCGAGTATTGGTTACTGGAGGAGCTGGTTTTATCGGTTCCCATTCAGTTGATGAATTATTACTTCAAGGATATTCAGTTAGAGTGATTGACAAGTTCTCTACAGGCAGGATGAATAATATCAGACATGTTGTAGGCGAGTTTGAACTAATTGAAGGGGATATCCGAGATTATCAGATAACTCTTAAAGCAGTAAATAATATTGATATTATTGTTTATCAAGTAGCTTTACCCCCAGTTCCAAGGTCGGCATATGCTCCAATAACAACAACGTGTAAGCATCAATTTCAGGAGTAAACATGTCGGCAAAGGTTCATTACTATAAACAGGCTCCATCTATTTATGCTTAATTTTATTGAAATCAATGATGAAAATTCGCGTCTTTGGAATAGTTTTATCTTTAGTCATACTGACGCATCTTACTCACATTTATATGAATGGAAAAAGATTCTGGAAGAATCTTATTCATTAAAGACAAAATGTATAGGTGTTTTAAACAATAATGATTTAATAGCTGTTCTTCCAGTCACCGTTATTAAATTGCCTTTTAACAAATCAGTTGGTTGTTCACTCCCGTATTTAGGCTACACAGGATTACTTAAGAATGAAAAATATTTTATCAATAATTTTAATGATATTTTTCTAAACGTATATAAAATTCTGAATGTTAAAAGTCTAGAAGTAAGAAGGATTGATCGTAAAGCAAAAGAATCAAAAGCCGGGATATATACATTAAAATTATCGCTTCCAGGTAATTCTTCGGTTCTTTGGGAAAAATTAAACTCAAGCGTGAGAAATCAAATTAGAAAAGCTCAAAAGTCCGGATTAACTGCTGAGTGGGGTATTAATCAACTTGACCAGTTCTACAATATATATGCGAGAAATATGCACGATTTGGGTACACCTGTCCATAGTAAAGAATTTTTTAGTAACATTATTTTTTATTTAAGAGAAAACGTTGATATTCTTTGTATTAGAAAAGATAGTAAAGTAATTGCGTCAATGTTTCTCATTAAGTTCCGTGAATGTTTATCAGATCCCTGGGCCTCTTCTTATAAAGAATATCTAAGCTATTGTCCGAATATGTTAATGTATTGGGAAGCACTTAAATATGGTTGTGAAAATGGATTTACCGAATTTGATCTCGGAAGAAGTCATATTAACGCCGGTACTTATAAATTTAAAACGCAATGGGGAGCCCAACCAATACCTCTTATTTATGATTTATATTCATTTAATAATAGGAAAAGAGAATCCACAATTAAATCTTATCGAGGTAGGAAAGCAGCACTATTCAGTCATATTTGGAGACATATTCCATTTAAAATTACCTTATGGCTTGGACCAAAATTAAGAAAGTATATACCATAGTATTACATTAGTAAAGTAAATTAGAAAAGAAGGTCTCACAGTTTTTAATGGTGCAAGATGTACAAGTTATTATAAATAATCTGTAACAAAAAATTGTCATCTCACAAAAAAAAGACCTTTAAAATGAGTGATAGTATTGTAACACTTGGAACGAATCCTAGGAAGAACACAAGAAGGAAAAGAAAAGGTTGTATCAATAGCTCTGAAAAAAACGGATACATAACCGATAGAACCGGCATGGCTCATAACTGACTGAGAAAGTTATTACATATCAGAATCAAGTGTTTACAGCATACTCAAGAGTTATGATTTACTACTAAGTCCGGCAATATCGTAGTGATCATAAGTAATAAATACAAGAATCCGACAAAAAGAGTAAATGAATTATAGCAGACGGCCTTTACGTATTAGAAAGTAATAGGTCGAGATTGATATTACTAGGGAAGCATATTGGATGATCACTCAAGGTATATCATTGCATGGAAAATATTTATTTCGCTGTCTGATCGGATGTTAAAGAACTGATAGATATGGCGGTGAGAAAACTGGAATAAAAAAAGTGGCGCTAAAATATCAGCCACGATTATTATCTTACAATGGACCGAGTTACTTGCCCGGTGAGTTGCAGAAGTATCTTAATCGTCATGGTAAGTTACATACCAGAGGAGCTTTGTATCATCCTATGACCCCAAGGAAAAAAGCGAAGAAATAATAAGTAGAACTTTAGTACTAAGAATACAACAAAACATATTACTTAATCAATCATCAATTAACAATTTGGAATTATCAAAACTGTTTTGTTAAAAAATCATTAATTTTGTCCAGAACTATTTGAAGACATACTATGAAACTATTAGACTTTCTCCAAGGACTTCTATTCCGCATAGACGAAAGTATTTCTAAGGAGACTGATGGCTTATAATGTGGATTATAGGAAAGTAATAACTAATATTGGAGTATCAAATGAATTTCAAAAACCTCTGGAAACTTAGTACGCTCGTCTTTCTTTTTACGATTACGCTAAGTTCATCATCATTCTCTCAGACAGTTCGATATTTGAACTCGACTTATGGCGATGACACTTGTACAGGAGTAAATGCAACGAACAATCCTTTTGGTACAGGTCCTATGAAAACCCTCGAAGGTGCATTCTTAGCTTTTCCTGATGGCGCCACAGTCTATATGATTGCTGGTACATACAATTATGCAGGAATTGGTGCTGTTAGTGATAATAATGGTTATAATCTTAATTCCGGTGGATTTGGAACAAGCAAGAGTATGACATTTATTGTCCAATCCTATCTTAGTCTTGTTACTTTAAATGGAACGGAAGAAGATACCTTCACTTTTGATATAGGTACTGGCCCTCTTACATTCCAACGCACAAGTCTTGTAACTTTAAATGGAACTGGAAGCGATGCTTTCACTTTAGATATAGGTACTGGTACTATTACATTCCAACCAACTACAGCAGGTGTTGAGAAGGTATCTTTGAATGCCACAGGCGGACAAGCACTTAATCTAGTAAGTGGAATTCTAGATGTAAGTGCAATGACTGGTACAAATGGCTTTCTGATAGGTGCTAACTATACTAGTATTAATGTAACCGGTGGTACTATAGTAGGTACGCCAACATTTAGTGCTGCAAACAGAACATTAACTTATACAAATTCTGCTTCACTAACAGCTGGTGGCGAAGTTCCTTCAAAGCTCGGAACTTTGGCTCTCAATCCAACGGTTACAGCTAAAACTGTTACATTTAATAACCCAATTAATTTTGTTTATAATGGTGGTGGAATAACAACAGGTGGTGGAACAGCTACCGTTGGTGGTACGTTTAATGGTTTAGTTACACTTACCAATCAACAAGGGGCTGCTCAAGCGACTGCTACTATTGTTAATACTAAGGCTGGTACTTTATTGTTTGCTGGTGGTATTAATATTATAAGTACTCTGACAGATAATGGTATTCCAATAAATAATAATAATGCTACTGGTAAAATTACTGTTTCTGGTCCGTTAACTTTAAATCAATTTGATGGTGGTGGTGGTGTTTCAGATAATGCAAGTCATTACTCT
>ORJL011367461.1_pt1 | contig 22914 bp, 22 predicted proteins | sample 1779941 | NCBI WGS metagenome assembly ORJL01 (sample SAMEA104232317, study PRJEB22302) | groundwater metagenome | biome: forest; feature: aquifer; material: groundwater | place: USA | collected 2011-08-07 | depth 5.8 m
GCCGACGCGGTTTGGATAGCATCCGGTGAGCAAGGCGGCTCGGGACGCTGAGCAAACGGGTTGGGCAACGTAAAAGCGAGTAAACCGTACGCCCTGGCTTGCCAGGCGATCGAGGTTCGGCGTGGTCCAACCCTTGGCGCCATAGACGCCCAGGTCGGCGTAGGCCATGTCATCGCAGAAAATGATGACGACATTGGGCAAACGCGCATTTCCAACGACGCTCGCGGAACCTGTGTTCGGGCCCGCCAAGGCCAAGGCGAGGATCGCAAGCCAAATGAAGAGGCGGAGAGGACTTCGTTGACGCTTCATTGGCGAACCTTACAGCCTGTCCTGCCGGTGACTCAAGGACGGAAGTCATCTGAGAGAACAGCGCCCGCGCGCTGAGGCAGGGATCGTCGGTGAGGAACCACAACAGCTGGGTATCGAGCAATAGAGTCATTCCGAGTAGGTCCGAAAATCTTCCAACAGCGCGTGGAAATCATCGGCCAGTTCGACCTTGCCGGACAAGGAGCCGGCGCGGGGCCGAACGCGCGTGGCGGAAGCTTGAACTGGCGGGGACCAGACCACGACCACGCTGAGCCTGCCGGGGGCCGTACCGGGTGGTGCCAGCGCGTGGATGTTTAGCCAGCCTTTGCCGTCCACTTCAGCTTCTGTTGCCAACGTGTTCATGGTGGACCTAGCAGCTCAAAACGGGGCTTTACGGAAGCGGAAACTGCCGCGCAAGAACGTTCATGCGACGGAGGTTTGGGTGTGCGCTTGGACTCTTGTCCGAATGCCTTCAAAGTCGGCGCCGGTCAATGGGGTGGCGGGTTTGTCGGCCGCTTGCAGAAGCCAGGCTTCGAGTTCCGGCGTAACCTCGAACGGCCTGCGCTGCTGCTCGCGCACGGAGCGAAGGACCTCATTGACCAGTTCGCTGGCGTCGGCACAGACGCGGGCGCGGACCTGTTCTTGGAGGAAATCCTCAACATTTTTGGCCCGCGCAATCGTCATAGCGGTAATGTGCAGCGGCAGTGGCTGGGTGTCAAACCCGCCTGTTCTTTGCGAGTGAGCCCCATCGTGTGGCGCTCGTTCCGTGGTTCTCGATCTTGCCTTTTCGAGGCGCTTCCCACAGAGTCACGCGCATGAAGAATCGGTGGCTGAAGGAATGGCCTTGGGACACAGTCATTACCATCTCCTGGTCGGCCTGCTTGGTCCTGCTGACAGTCGCCCAGGCGGCAGATCAGTCGCACGATGGCTGGGAAACCGTCGCGCCGCGGGACGAGCTTCGCCCTGTGTTCTCATTCGAGCCGAAGGGCGGGCCAAGGAATACCGGCAGTATGGTGATCAGGCACGACCATCGCGACGGCTTGGACGGATGGTTCCAGAAGTCGTTCACGGTAACCGGCGGGGAGTACTACCGCTTTCGCGCGGTTCGCAAGACTTTCGATGTGGCCGTACCGCGCCGCAGCGGGCTCGCGCGAGTGCTCTGGCGGGACGAGGCGCGGAAAACCGTGTCCGCAGACGTTCCAGATCCCCAGATCAAGGAACTTGGCCACGTCCCCAGCGCCGAACCCGAATATCCCGCGGATGGCGCAACCGATCCGCAAGGTTGGACCGCGGTCTCCGGTGTCTATCGCGCGCCCGCCAAGGCCACGCGAGCCGTGGTCGAGTTGCACCTGCAATGGGCTCCCAACGGCCGCGTGGAGTGGAGTAATGTCCAGTTTGAGAAGACCACACCGACACCGCCTCGCAAGGTGCGACTCGCCACAATCCACTACAAGCCGACGGGCAAATCGCCGCGAGAGAACTGCGAGGAATACGCGCCGCTTCTCGCGGAAGCCGCAAGGCAAAAAGCCGATCTCGTCGTCCTCGGAGAAACGGTCCCCTCGGTGGGCGTGAAGCAGAAGGCCCACGAGACAGCCGAGTCCATTCCGGGACCGACGACTCGCTACTTCGGTGAACTCGCCAGGAAGAACAATCTGCATATCGTGTTGAGCCTGAATGAACGGGACGGGCACTTGATCTATAATACGGCCGTTCTGCTCGGCGCGGATGGGAAGCTGATCGGCAAGTATCGCAAGGTGTGCCTCCCGCCCGGTGAGGTCGAAGCCGGCGTCGCGCCGGGCAGCGACTATCCGGTGTTCGACACGAAGTTCGGCAAAGTCGGGATGATGATCTGCTACGACGGCTTCTTCCCCGAAGTCGCCCGCGAGTTGTCGAACCGCGGGGCCGAGGTCATCGCCTGGCCGGTCTGGGGCTGCAATCCGCTGTTGGCCCAGGCCCGCGCGTGCGAGAACCACGTCTATCTCGTCAGCAGCACGTTCATGCAACCGAAGGACGGCTGGATGATTTCGGCGGTGTTCGATCAGACCGGCAAGGTGATCGCCCAGGCGGGACAGTGGGGTACGGTCGCCATCGCCGAAGTCGATTTGAGCCAGCCCTACATCGGGCCATACAACCTCGGCGACTTCCGCGCGATGGTGCCCCGGCATCGGCCGGTCTCAACGCCCGAACCAGTCGCTGCGCGTCAGCCTCCGCGAAACGTTCCATGAAAGGGTCCCAACCAGGAAAGGACCAAGATTGGGATTCTTCTCCCCTTCCTTCCAAGTTCCAAATTAACAACACCCGAGAATCCGGGTTTGGGGGAGAATCTGGAAATCAACTCAGGAAAGGGCTCGTGTCCGGGTTCTTGTCTCCTTCCTGATTCCCGGCTGACGTGCGAACGGGATGGACGCGGCCGGAGCGGCACGCTATCGTTCCTCTCACCAGCAGTAACTCAGTGATAAGCATCAGGCCGGTGTTGGTCCGCCCGCGTGGCGGGTGGGCTTCGCGATCCGGGCCGGCGCGCCACACCATGCAAGAAATCGAAGATTATTTGAGCAAAGCCCGGCAACTGCCACCGGCTCCCCAGACGCTTCCGCGCCTGCTCAAACTTCTGGGAGAACCGGATGCCGACATGATCGACGTGGTCAAGTTGATCTCGTTCGACCCCGCGTTGACGGCCGGCCTGCTGCACACAGCGAACAGCGCCTTCTTTGCCTCCGGGAATCAGGTGACGCACGTCGAGGAGGCTCTGGCCCGCCTCGGTTTCGCCCGGGTTTACCACCTCGCCGCGGGGATGTGCGTGGGGACCAGCTTCGCGGCGATCCGGCCCGGCTGGGGCCTCGATGGCGGGAGGATGTGGAGGCATGCCGTGACCACCGCTCTGGCGGCGCAGCAACTGGCGCGGGAGCTGGGCGAAGACGAGAACCTCATTTTTACCGCAGGCCTGCTGCACGACGTGGGCAAAGTGATCTTCGCGTTCGCGCTCGAGCACATCTACGGGAAGCTGGTCCAGGATGTGGAGAAGAACCAGTACTCGCTCCTGGAGGAGGAGCGGCGGTTGCTCGGTGTGGGCCATGACGAGATTGGGGCGAAACTCCTCACGCGCTGGAACTTCCTCCCTGGCATGGTGAACGCGATCGGTTTCCATCACCAACCGCAGGAGGCAGGCCAGGATCAGCGGCTGGCGTCGTGCATCTGTCTGGGGAATCTAATGGCTCACTTCCTGGGATTTGGTTCCGGACTGCAGGCGGTGTCTTTCAATGGCCGGGATGAGGCGCTCAAAGTGCTGGGTCTCCGGGCGGACCGGCTGCCCTTCTTCATGAACGAGGCGATGGCAAACGTGACCATGGTGGAGGCGCTTCTGAACCTCCATCGGTAGGGCGAACATCCAAAAGCGAAGCAACGTATGAAAACTGAGAGAACACTGGGATGGTTGATCGGGGTCGCCATGTGGCTGGGGAGTGAAATGGTTGAGCCGCGTTTGGCGGGGGCGGAGAGAGCGGCTCCTGGGGACAAGCCGCGCCCCATTCAGCCAGTCCGATTTGGTTTTACCGCGGCGGCGAACGGGGAGTTCCTGTTTGACACCGGGGTTTTGCGCGGGAAGCTGCGCGCGGGCGGGAAGAGCCTCGGGCTATCCTCAGTCGTTCACATCCCATCAGGCCTGCCGCTGGACCGGAGCAACGGGCTTTTCAGCCATTACCGGGTGTTCAGCGGGGACACGCGCTATGGCGTCGGGGCGTGGGATTGGCCCAGTGTGGCGCGGTTGCTGGAAGATGGGGCGGTGGAGGTCCAATGGCCTGCGGCGACGAACCGACCGTTCGAAATGACCGCGACCTATCGGTGGGCGGCGGAGGCCACACTCGACCTCGAAACGGTGGTGAAACCGGGGAAGGACTTGCCCGGTTTCGAGGTCTTCCTGGCATCCTATTTCTCCGAGCCGTTCACCAACTGTCTCGTTTATGTGAAGGATAGCCCCGGAAAAGTGGGGCAGGCGGGCTTTCTTGCGGCGACAAAGCCGTTGGGTGACTGGCAGATGTTCCCAAAGGATGGATCGGTGGTGCCGCTTATCAAGGATGGACGCTGGACGCTGGAGCCTAACCCGGTGAACTGGATCGTGATGCCGGAGTTTCGGACACCGTTGGCGATGCGGCGGGATGCGAAGTCAGGCCTGACGGCGGTTCTGATGGCGCCTCCGACGGATTGCTTCGCCATTGCCACGCCCTACGAGGCGGAAGGACATCGATCCCTCTATTTCTCGCTTTTCGGGCGTGGCTTGAAGGCGGGTGAGCAGGCGCGGGCGCGCTCGAGGCTGGTGATCGCCACCAACCCCACGGAGCAGCAAGTTATCGCGTTGGAGCAAGCCTATCACTTGACCACCGGGCGAAGGAGCACGTTGCGATAGTCCACGCCGGTGTGGTCGCCTTGCAGGTAGATGGGTCCCGGACGGGATTCGTCAGACCAGAGGGCACCGCCGGTGCAGCCCATGAGAGGCTGGTTGTCGATGATCTTCTTGCCGTTGAGGATCACGGTGACGTGCCGATCCACGAGCGTGATATCGAACGTCTGCCATTCGTCCGCCGGTTTCTCCGCCGCCACGGTGGGCGTGATGCGGCTGTAGATGCCTCCCATGTTGTGGGGGTCGAGCGGTTTACCAAAGGTGTCGGCCACCTGCACTTCGTAAATGCCGCGCAAATAGATGCCGCTGTTGCCACCTTTGCTGACCCGCGCTTCCAGCGTGAGGTTAAAGTCCTCGAACTGGCGTTCTGTGCGGAGGTTGCCATACGACTTGTGCGGTTTGCCATCCTCCTGGACCGGGCGGTTGATGAGCAGGCCCTCCTTAGCGCTCCACCCGCTGATCTGGTTTGGGTCGGTGAGCTTCCAGCCATCCAGGTTCTGACCATTGAACAAGCGAATCGCATCGCCGAACTTCACCTTGGCGAGGTCAGGGGCCGGCGGAAGCGCCGGAATGCGTTTGCCTGTGAACTCGGCGCGTTCCATGCCCTGGCCGTTTTCGCGGCCCATCATCAGGACAAGCGCGAGGTCGTCGCCACTGGCCTTGCCGGTGATCAGTTCGGTCACCTGATGAGTGCGCACGGTCTTCCCGGCGGCGTCCTTGCGCTTAACCTCATGGACGCGGGTGACGTATAGGGTATCGTCTTGAAAGAACACGCTCGAGACGGGAACGACGCTGCCTCCGCCCCACAAGATGCTGCCGTCGAAATAGCCGTTCTGACGTGTAATCTCCAACCACCCGGCTCCCCCGCCGGGGATCGTCAGCGCCCAGCGCCCAAGGTATGGGTCGCTGTCGTCTGCGGCGACCAAGCGGCTAGTGGAAAGGGTGACGGCCAGAACGATGAGAGCCCGGCTTAGCGATGTGAGGCGATTCAAATTTGACATGGGATGGTTATCCGTGGTTCGGCGCGTTGCCTCAAGGAAAAAGGGATAATTCAACGTAGCATCCGGCGTAGGCCGGATCATTCTCGTCGGCGCGATCCCACGTCGCGCGCAGGATGGGGAGTTAGAGCGGACTGACGTCCGCTGCTACGATTCCACGGCATTTTCCTGCGCATCGAAGAAATGGGCCTTGGTCATCTCGAAACGGACGGGGATGGATCGGCCGATGGCTGCGGGAAGAGCGGGGTGAACCCGGGCGACGAACGAGGAACCACCCGCGTTCAAGTGAACGTAGGTCTCGGCCCCCATCGGCTCGACCAGGTCGATTCTGGCCTGGAAAGCATCCTCGGAATCTGGACCTGCCGGGGTCGCTCGCACGATGATTTCCTCGGGGCGCACACCCAGGACGAGGGGCCTGCCGGTGTGTGGTTGGAGGCGAGAGACCCGCGCGGGCGGAATCAGCAGACTCAGTGCCCTCTCGGGGGGAGCCCCGGTGTGGGGTTCCACGACAAACCGCAGGGATTGGCGTTCTTCACGCAGAGCGCCCCGGAAGAAATTCATGGCGGGCGATCCAATAAACCCTGCCACGAACAGGTTCGCGGGCTGGTGGTAAAGCCGCAACGGGTCGGCCACTTGCTGGATGACGCCATGGTCCATTACCACGATCCGGTCCCCAAGAGTCATGGCTTCCACTTGGTCGTGGGTGACATAGATCATCGTGGCGGCCAGGCGCTGGCGCAGGCGCGCGATCTCGAGGCGCATCTGGATGCGCATTTTGGCGTCCAGATTCGAGAGCGGTTCGTCCAAGAGAAACGCCTTGGGATGACGCACAATCGCCCGGCCGACCGCCACGCGCTGGCGCTGGCCTCCGGAGAGTGCCCCGGGCAGGCGATCCAGCAAGGGAGCGATGCCCAGGATCTCCGCGGTTTCCCTCACCCGCCGGTCGATCTCAGGCTTGGGGAACTTGCGCAGCTTGAGGCCGAACGCCATGTTCTCATAGGCCGTCATATGCGGATAGAGGGCGCAGTTTTGGAAGACCATGGCGATATCGCGGTCCTTCGGCTCGATGTCATTCACCACCTTGCCATCGATCCGGATCGTGCCGCTGGAGACCTCCTCCAGCCCCGCAATCATCCGCAGGGTGGTGGACTTGCCGCATCCGGACGGACCCACCAACACGATAAACTCATGGTCTTCGACAGTCAGGCTGAGATCCCTGACGGCGTGGATGCGTTCGCCTTTCGGGCCACCGAAGACTTTGCTGACGTTTTCGAGAACAACGCGCGCCATTTGTGGCCGCAGTTTCCGGGGCGGGAGGGAGACATGTCCAGAACAGAGTGAACGGGTTTTGTCTAGGCAACCCGAGCAATCCCGCGCAGAATCGGCCCGATGAAGACAAGTGTGAAGTCGCCTCTGAAACGCCGGGCGTCCCGGACTCCCGCCGCGGTTTCCGCCGCGCCTGAGGCTGCCGGGCATGCCGTCGAGCTGTCGGCGCATGTCGCGCGTGCGTTTGAGGTTTTCGATCTGGAGATGGCCGGGCTCGCGGCCGTGCGGGCGCAACTGGACGAAGCCTTCGGGCACGCGGTCGAGGCGGTGGTCGAAGCGTTGTGGCACCGGGCCAAGGTCATCGTGCTGGGGATCGGGAAATCGGGCAACGTGGGGCAAAAGATCGCCGCCACGCTGACGAGCACCGGTTCGCCCAGTGTGGTGCTGAACAGCGTGGACGCGATGCATGGCGACCTGGGTGTGCTGAACGATGGGGACGTGGTTTTGGCCCTGAGCTACTCCGGGGAGTCCGAGGAATTACTGAATCTGCTGCCCGCGTTGAAGCGTTTTTCGATCCGAATCATCGGCTTCACCGGCTGCGTCAAGTCAACCCTCGCGCGGCACAGCGATGTGGTTCTGAACGTGAGGGTGCCGAAAGAGGCATGCCCGTTCAATCTGGCGCCGACCACGAGCACGACCGCCATGCTGGTGATGGGTGACGCCCTCGCGATGGCGGTCCTCCAGGCGCGAGGCTTCAAGCAGCAAGATTTTGCCAAGCGCCATCCTTCGGGGGCCATTGGCAGGGCGCTGCTCATGCGCGTGAAAGACATCATGCGCAGCGGCGCGCGCAATTCGATCGCGCTCCAGAGCCAAACCGTGAAAGAGGCGCTTCTCGTGATGACGCGGGCAAAGTCCGGGAGTGTGAGTGTGATCAACGCCAGGGGCAAACTGGTGGGAGTTTTCACCGATGGCGACCTGCGGCGCCACATGGCGGCCCATGAGGAGGTCCTGGCGCAGCCTTTGTCGTCCGTGATGACACGCAATCCCATCGCAGTGCACGAGGACGCCCTGGCCGTCGAAGCCCTCAAGATATTTGACGAACACGACATCGACGATCTGATCGTCATCAACCTGCGCCGGGAGCCGGTCGGGGTCGTGGACTCTCAGGACTTGCCTAAGCTCAAGATCATGTAATACCGTTCTCTCAGCCTTTATGTGTAAGCCGCTCTCATCTCTTCTCGCCGCCTCAACCTTCCTCCTCGGACTGACCGCCGTGACTCTTATGAGCCAGGAATCGAAATCCGACGCCGGCCAGCAGGCTCGATCCTTTAGCACGCAAGTCACCCAGACACTTCGCGCCGACTACCTTTTGTTCCTCCCGAAAGATTACGCCGCAAAACCGCAGCAGAAGTGGCCTCTGATCCTCTTCCTGCATGGCGCGGGCGAACGCGGGCAGGACGTATGGCTGGTCGCCAAGCATGGTCCCCCCAAGATCGTGAAGGAAAAGCCCGATTTCCCGTTCATCGTTGTGTCCCCCCAGTGCCCGGAGGGTAAGCTCTGGAACAACGACACCGTGCTGGCGCTTCTGGACGAGATCACAGCAAAGTATGCTGTGGATAAGACTCGCATCTATCTTACCGGTCTGAGCATGGGTGGCTTCGGCACCTGGAGCCTCGGCGCGGCTTACCCCGAGCGCTTTGCGGCCATCGTGCCGATCTGTGGTGGCGGGGACCTCCTCACGATTCTTCTGGCGGACCCCAAAAAGGCCGCGGCGCTGAAATCGCTCCCCGTTTGGGCGTTTCACGGGGCAAAGGACCCCGTGGTGAAGCTGGCCGAGTCCGAGCGCATGGTGAACGCCTTCAAGCAAATTGGCTGCGCGGAAGTGGAATTGACGGTCTATCCCGAAGCGGGCCACGATTCTTGGGTCGAAGCCTACAACGACCCCAAGCTTTATGACTGGCTGCTCGCCCATTCGCGCAAAGCCACGGCCCCGTGAGATGCTGCCTGGGCGACGGCACGGACGACGCCCCGCTGGTAGGGCGCGTCTGTCCCAGCGCGCCGCTTTGGACGTTCAACCGCGTGTGCGGCCCGCTGAGGACAGCGAGCCCTACCTGCCCGGAAAAAGGTAGGGCGCGGTGTCCCTACCGCGCCGTCCGGGGCGTCTGACCGCGTGTGCGGCCCGCTGAGGACAGCGAGCCCTTCCTGCCCCCTCCTGGGCGAGGTGGACTATTCTGGTCCACAACCACAATTCAAGCGGCGGGCGCGCGTGTGGCTGGTCCCGTTAACAAATGCGTGGCAACTGCTCGCCGCTGAGCAGGTCCAGCACGCGGGTTGCTCCAATCCGGCTCTTCATCGTTACCAGGCCGGGCGTTTCTCCTGAGACCCGGCCTATGCGCGCCGCTCTCGCCCCCAAAGGGTGTACGCGCAACAAGCGCAAAGCCCGCTCGGCATCCGTCTCCGACACGAACGCCACCAACCGGCCCTCGTTGGCCACATAGAGCGGGTCGAGCCCGAGGATTTCACAAGCGCCCTTGACCTCTTCCGTCACAGGAATTGCCGTCTCGTCCACATGGATTTGGACCCTGGCGGTCTGCGCGATTTCGTTCAGGGCGGCGCTTAGCCCACCCCTGGTCAAGTCGCGCAGACAATGCACATCCACGCCCGCGTCGAGCAACCCCATGACGAGCTCCACCAGGGGGGCGCAATCGCTCTCGATGGTCGTCTCGAATTCGAGGCCCTCGCGCAGGGACATGATCGCCATGCCGTGGCGTCCGACATCCCCGTTCACCAGCACCACGTCGCCCGGTTGAACCCGGCTGGGAGCGACTCTGACGCCCGGCGCGACGGTGCCAATCCCGGCGGTGTTGATGTATAGGCCATCGCCTTTACCCTTATCGACGACCTTGGTATCGCCGGTGACCAACCGCACGTCCGCTCGCGCCGCCGCATCGCGCATGGACCGTACGACAGCCCACAGCGTCTCCATGGGCAGGCCCTCCTCGAGGATAAACCCGGCGCTGAGCCATCGGGGGCGAGCCCCACACATCGCCAGATCGTTCACCGTGCCGTTGATGGCCAGCGTGCCGATGTCTCCCCCGGGGAAGAAGAGCGGACGGACCACGTAGGAGTCTGTGGTGAACGCCAACCGCTGACCTCCGACTTCGATGATGGCTCCGTCGTGGCGCTCTTCGGAGAGCGGATTGGCAAACGCGGACAGAAACATCGTCTCGATCAACTGCTGCATCAAGCGTCCGCCCCCGCCGTGCGCCATGAGCACTTGAGGGTACTGGCTGATGGGCATCGGGCAGGTCATTTCGAACTCGGACTTTTGTTCCATACGATCCAAAGGTAGTTCCTCGCGATTCTCAGACTCCCGTTCCTCGTTCGCCGCCGTTCCGCGTCTGTGTCCCCGGTGCGCGGCGGTAGTGGTAGTACGCCGCGCAAGCGCCCTCGTTGGACACCATGGTGGCGCCCAGGGGATGCTCGGGTGTGCAACGCGTTCCAAAGGCCGGGCATTCGTTCGGTTTCTTCTCCCCCTGCAATACCAGGCCGCTGATGCATTCCGAGGATTCCTTGGCACTGTAATCCGCCACGCCGAACCGCTGCTCGGCATCGAACGCGGCGTAAGCCTCGCTCAGGCCGTAGCCGCTGTGGGGGATTTCCCCTATGCCCCGCCATTTGCGAGAGATGACGCGAAAGACCTCGCGGATGAGCTGTCGGGCGGGGAGGTTGCCCTCCGCGCGGACCGCGCGAGCGTATTGGTTTTCCACCTCGGCGCGGCCTGATTCGAGTTGTTGAAGGCACATCAACACCCCTTGCAGGATGTCGAGCGGCTCGAAGCCGGTGACCACAATGGGCACATGGAATTTGCGGGCGAGAGGACCATACTCCGAGCAGCCCATCACCGCGCAGACGTGCCCGGCGGCCAGGAACCCTTGCACGCGGTTGGTGGGTGAACTCAGGACGGCCTCCATGGCCGGGGGCACCAGCACGTGCGAAACAAGGAGAGAAAAATTGGCCAGTCCCTCCCGGCGGGCCTGATGGGCCGCCATGGCGTTGGCCGGCGCCGTCGTCTCGAACCCGACGGCGAAGAACACCACCTGGCGGTCCGGGTGCTCGCGAGCGATGCGCACGGAGTCGAGAGGCGAATAGACGATCCGCACGTCACCGCCGTTGGCTTTCACGCGGAGCAGATCCGACTGGCTGCCGGGCACGCGGAGCATGTCGCCGAAGGAACAGAAAATCACCTCAGGGCGCGAGGCGATGGCGATCGCTTTGTCGATCAGCTCGAGGGGGGTGACACAGACCGGGCAGCCGGGCCCATGCACGAGGGTGACCCCCTTGGGGAGGAGTTCATCGATGCCAAACTTCACGATGGTGTGAGTCTGGCCGCCACAAACCTCCATGATCGTCCATGGGCGGGTCGTCGCGCGGGCGATGGCGCGCGCGCAGTCCTCGGCCAACTTGGCGTCACGGTATTCGTCGATGAACTTCATGAGCGTCAGCGCTACGGTTACGGAGGCGTCTTCCAGCGTCAAGCCTGTTCAAGATCGCAGTTGCTCCCGCGTCCCAGTCTGTTACCCTTCGTCCCAGTTCTCTATTCGAATGGGCCGTCCCTTGATCGCTGAAAACATTCTTCCAATGACATGAGCGCAAAAAAACAGAGTATGTTTGTAACTAATGACGGGAAGAACGTGATGTTTACGTTCGTCATCGTCAGTTCACTCTTCCTTCTATGGGGGTTCTGCAACGGGATGATTGACGTGATGGACAAGCATTTCCAGGAACAGTTGCACCTGACCCTGGCCCAATCCGCGAATGTCCAATGGGCGCATTATCTGGGCTACTTTTTGATGGCGCTGCCCGCCGGGTGGCTGGCGACCAAGCTGGGCTACAAGGGCGGCATCATCGCCGGTCTCTTGATGGTCGCGGTTGGCGGACTTTGGTTCATTCCAGCCACGCACATTGCGTCGTTCTGGGCGTTTTTGGTCGGCGTCTGCTGCATTGCCGCCGGTCTGACATTTCTCGAAACCATCGCCAATCCTTACACGACCGTGCTGGGCCCGACACAGTTTGCGGCCACCCGCATCAACCTGGCCCAATCCTGCAACGGCGTCGGTTGGATTTTTGGACCGATCGCCGGCAGCATGTTTTTCTATTCGAAGGACGCCGCCGGCAAGAGCACGGGCAGCGAGACGCTCTGGATTCCTTACGCCGGGGTTGCGGTTGTGGTCCTGATTCTCGCGGTGATTTTCTACTTCGCCGATGTTCCCGACATCAAGACCGAGGACGATTACCACCTCGATGATTCCATTCCGGGAGTTTCGCATTCGATCTGGACGCATCCGCATTTTGTGATGGCCGTCGCCGCGCAGTTTTTCTACGTCGCCGCGCAATCGGGCATCTTCGCCTTCTTCATCAACTACATGACGTCCCAGCCTCCGGCCATTCCCAGTTCCTGGAACACGTTCCTGCGCCCCGGCTGGCTGGAGACTGGCGCGGACGGGACGCTCCGTGTCAGCAACGCCTTCGCCTCGATTCTGGCCTCCGGCGGCTTTGTTTGCTTCTTGGTGGGGCGGTTCACCGGCGCGGTTTTGCTGAAGAAATTCTCCGCGCACAAGATGCTTGGAATTTATGCGCTGGTGAACGTGGTGGTCTGTTTCCTGATCGTCTGCAAGCTCGGCTGGTTGTCCGTGATCTGCGTGTTTCTGAGCTATTTCTTCATGTCCATCATGTTTCCAACGATCTTCGCGCTGGGCATTTTCGGCCTCGGGGCGCGGGCGAAAAAGGCATCCTCCTTTATTGTCATGGCCATCATGGGCGGCGCCATCCTGCCCAAATTGATGGGTCACGTGGCTGATGTCTATGGGATGTCTCGCGGGTTCATCGTGCCCATGTTCTGTTTTGCGATTGTCGCGTTTTACGGATTCAATTGGGCCAGGTACGCCAAAGCGGAGTCGCTAAACGAGGGCAAGAGCGCGTAAGATCTGAATCTCCAGGGTGGATACAACCCGATGCCGAACCAGACTTCACGCGGGCTGGATCGGGATCCGGGGAGACCGCGCGCAATGAGGCTTGGACGAGCCAACAGGGTGTAATCTTCTCGCGCCGCGAAATGGTCGCTTATAGTCAGAGTGGAAAACACTAAAGCCCGGCCGAGAACAGCCGATATCCTCTCAGCACTTGCCCGAACCAAGCCCAATCAACGGGGGCGGACCGGGTTCCGGTGTTCGCTACGGGATTTGGATCCTCGGGGACCAGTCCGACGTCAGCAGAAAGCCGGAGTTGTTGATTATGTCGGTGACTGAACTGAGCGCGACGATGACCGGTAAACCAGCCGCAGCCGGCAGGTGCCCGACGTTGTCTTTGGACCAGGAAACCTGCCGCCGGCTGGTGCTCCGCATGAACGAGATCGTTCGCCCGGCTAATCCCACGGCGACCGTGCGGACGAATTGAACAGCGCTGTCCTGAAATGCTGAACCCCTTACGCCCTAATTGCCATGAAGCACAAGCCCCTCACCCTGGCCGCGCGTTTGTTTTGCGGCTTCCTGACCTTCGCCGTCATCACCGCACTCGTTGGAATGGCGGGCTACTACGGTTTGAATCGCGCGGTCACCAATGCGGACGCGGTCACGGAAAAGATCAAGGAACAGGGACGGTTCCTATCCCAGTCCATCGACCTGGCCCGTTCGGCCCAGGTCACCTTCAAGAAACAGGTCCAGGCCTGGAAAGACACGCTTTTGCGCGGCAAGGACCCGGCCGCCTTCACAAAATACGTCGGCGAGTTCAACCAACAGGAGACCACCATGCAAACCAACCTGGTGTCACTGAAATCCTTGCTGGCCCATGAAGGGGTTGACACGAGCCTGGTGGATGAGACCCTCCGCACCCATGCTGAACTCGGCGGGAAATACAGGGAAGCCTTGAAGAGCTACGACGCCTCCAAGGCCGACGCGCCGGAAACCGTGGACCGGTTGGTGAAAGGCATCGACCGCCCGGCCACCGATGCCATCGATAAGATCGTCGCGCACATTCGACAATTCGACGCGGAAACCACGCTGGAGTCGGAGGCTCAGTTATCTCGGTACCATGCCCAGACCCAGCGGACCAAATGGCTGACGTTGACCGGGGTGTTCGCCGGCATTTCCGTCGCGACCCTTCTAGGAATCTACCTGAGCCGGTCGCTGTGCCGCCGGATTCGCGAACTGGCCACCAACCTCGGCGCCAGCAGCGACGAGGTCGCGGGCGCGGCCAGTCAGGTTTCTGCCGCCAGTCAGTCTCTGGCTGAAGGCGCCAGCGAACAAGCGGCGTCCCTGGAAGAAAGTGGCGCCTCGCTGGAAGAAATGTCCAGCATGACCAAACGCAACTCCGACAACGCGCAGAGTGCCAAGGAACTCGCCCGCCAGACCCGCACTGCCGCTGAAATGGGCGCCGCTGATATGCAAGCCTTGTCCGAGGCCATGGCCGCCATTAAGTCCTCCTCGGACAATATCGCCAAGATCATCAAGACCATCGACGAGATTGCCTTTCAGACCAACATTCTCGCGCTCAATGCCGCCGTGGAGGCGGCGCGCGCCGGGGAGGCAGGCATGGGCTTCGCTGTCGTTGCGGAGGAAGTGCGTTCGCTGGCGCAACGCAGCGCGCAAGCGGCTCGGGAAACGGCGGAAAAAATCGAAGACTCGATTGCCAGGAGCCGGAATGCGGTGCAGCTCAGCGCGAAAGTCAACGGCGGTCTGGCGGAAATTGTCGAGAAGGCGCGCAAAATGGATGGACTGGCGGCCGAGATTGCCGCCTCCAACAAGGACCAAAGCCAGGGAATTCAGCAGGTTAATACGGTGGTCTCGCAGATGGACAAGGTGACGCTGAAGAATGCGGCCAACGCGGAGGAAAGCGCCAGCGCCGCCGTGGAACTTAACTCGCAAGCCGAGTCCATGAAAGGGGCCGTGGAGGACTTGCTCCGGTTGGTGGGCGGACGAGGGAACGATGTTCCCCTGGTTCGGGCAGTGCCGCAGAGGGACGGAGTTGCGACGAAACAAGGGGCGGCGTGGGCCCTCTCGCCCGGAATTCAAGAAGGAAATGGAGGCAACGGCAAACTCGCTGCTCAACGAGCACTCGAGTCCAGGCCGGCGCTCGCGTCAGGACCTGATCGGAAGGCGGAGCCAGCTATCACATCGAGCGACATCGGCGACTTCTGAACCGATGCCCGCCAAGCAGCCCTTTTATAAGAAGCACGATAGACAATAACTGTAACAAACAACTAAGAAACCATGCACAATATCGAACGAAAATCCTCTGGATACCTGCTCACCTTTGGCGGCCTCATCAGCCAGCAGGAGATGCAGGAGTGGGTGGACGAGTCCCGGCGAGCCCTGGAGTCACAACAGGGAGGCTTCTGTGTGATCGTGGACATGCGGACCCTGGCTCCCCTTACGGCGGACACTCAGCGGGTGATGGTGGAGGGGCAGAAGCTCTACAAGCAGCGGGGAATGACGCGATCGTCCGTCATCGTCAACAACTCCGTCACCGCCATTCAGTTCAAGCGCTTAGCCCAGCAATCTGGGATCTATCAATGGGAGCGCTATTTCGACGGGACGCAGCCCGGCTGTCTTGATGCTGCCATTGGCTGGGGCAAGAGCGGCGTGGACCCCGATGCCGGAGAAAAATAGCGAGGGGTTCGGAACACGCCCAATTCCTACGATGCCCAGCGATCCGGCCCGCTCTTGCCGGATAACCGGATCCAGGGGCGCGAGGACATCGGGCGTGATTTGAGCGGCGGTTGGTGTGACGCGGGCGGCTACTGGACTGCCAACGCGTGGTGTTTCGTCCGCGCCGTCGTGTTGGAATACGATTTTCGGCGTGAGGAGTTGTGGGCAGGTGGGTCAAAGTGTTCTAGATGACTAGAACACTTGCCATCACCGGCTCGGCCGGGTGCCACGAGGCGCGCTATGCAAATCCGTCTTTCCAGCGCTGATGGAGTTCCCGTTTACCGGCAGATCGTGAACCAGGTGAAGTGCCTGGTGGCTTCGGGTCGCCTGCGGCCGGGACAGGAGCTGCCGCCCATTCGGGTCCTGGCTCAGCAGTTGGCGATCAATCCCAACACCGTGGTCCATGCCTACGCCGAACTGGAGCAGGAGGGCGTGGTGGAGTGCCGACACGGCTCCGGCACCTACATTGCCGAGGCCGCTCCACCGGAGGATGCCCAGGCCCTGACGGCTGCGTTGACGCCGCAAGTGGATGCCCTGGTGGCTGATGCCCTGCGGCTGGGCCTGGAATCCCCCGCCCTGGTCCGGTTGGTGGAGAACCGCTGCTCAATCCATAACAGAAGCAAAACATCATGACTACGGACCTCATCATCCAAATCGAAGGCATCTCGCGGCATTTCAACACAAAGCCGGCCTTGGACAACGTGTCGCTCGACGTTCAGCGGGGGACGGTTCTGGGCTTGGTCGGCGCAAACGGAGCCGGCAAAACCACGCTCATCAAGCACATCCTGGGGCTCCTGAGAGCCCAGAGCGGAAGGGTCCGAGTCTTTGGCGTGGACCCCGCAGCCCGGCCCGTGGAGGTCCTCAGCCGCATCGGGTATCTCTCGGAAGACCGCGACATGCCGCCATGGATGTCGATCGCTGAGTTGCTCCGATACAACCAGGCGTTTCGTCCGCAGTGGGATAGCGTTTATGCTGAACAGTTGCGGGAGCAGTTTCAACTGGCCCGGACGGCGCGGCTGCGACACCTCTCCAAGGGGGAGTTGGCCAAAGCGGGCCTGATGGTAGCCCTGGCCCATCGGCCTGAGCTGCTGCTGCTGGACGAACCCAGCTCCGGGCTCGATCCCCTGGTGAGGCGGGAACTGCTTGAGGCCGTGGTGCGGTCTGTGGCCGAGCAGGGGCGCACGGTGCTCTTCTCGTCGCATCTGCTGGAGGAGATCGGGCGAGTCTCCGACGTCGTCGCTGTAATGGCGCACGGACGGCTCCTGGTGCACGGGCCTCTCCACGAGGTCATTGAATCGCATTACCGGCTGGTGGTGCGACTGAATAGGCCGCAGCTCAGCCGCAAGGACCTTCCAGGTGCGTTGGACCTGTCTGGCGGGCCTGATGAATGGACGGTGATATGCAACGGGCAGCGGGAGCGCTTTCTGGCAGCGCTCCGGGAACTCAACGGTGAGGTGCTGGAGGAGGGCCCCGCCACCTTCGAGGAGATGTTCCATGCGCGGGTGGCCGACCACCCGGACCAATCATAGGCGGGCCGCGTCCTCAAACCCTCACCTTTTCCTCCTCCATGCATTCAACGACTCGCGTCTCGGTCCCCGGAGCCTGGGTCAGCCTAGCCACGCTCGCCTGGGAAATTGCCTGGAAGAACCGCATTCTGCCCCCGGCCCTGGCGGTCCTGCTGGCCCTGGGTGCCGTGTTGGCCCGGATGGTCTCAGGCCAGTCGGGTCCGAGGGCTGAATCGTTGCAGGTCATGGGCCTTGTAATATTTCTCTCCTCGCTGCTCCTGGCGTTCTCCCCCTTCACGCTCATGGAAAGCCACGGAAGCTGGCGCATGAACTCGATGATCACCCGGTGGTTTGTGCTGCCCGTCCCGGCATGGATGCTTGCCCTGGCGCCGCTCGCCTTGGGCTGGCTGACAGCCATGGTGGTGCTGGCGGCCTGGATTCCCATCCTAGCGCGACTGCTCCCCGGCATCGATTTCGCCTACCTGGCCATCCTGCTCCTCTTCCTCGTGACCCTGGTGCAGGCACTTGCCTGGGTCATGCACCGCAAGCCCGCGCAGTTTTGGTCGTGCATGGGCGTCGTGGCTGTCATGACGCTATGGCTGATTATCGGCCCAATGGAAACGAACGGCTGGGAAGAGAGCCGGCTGATTGTGATGACCTGGCTCGCTAGCGGCGCGGTAACGGGCACCGCCGCCGCCGTCTGGCTGGCCCAAAAGAACCGGATGGGCGTCTGGCCCGGCGGGTTTTCCATCGAAGACTGGATGCAGCGCCCCGTCGGGAGGGAGCGCGCCCACAGGCCGCATTTCTCTTCCCTGACTGCAATGTTGAAGGTTGACGTGTTTCCTCTCTGGCGCGCTTTCCTTGTGATCTGGGTGCTGATAGCGGGGGGGATCATCACCCTTCACGCCCTTAACATGAACGACCGCGCCCACCTACGGGACTGGCGCTGGCTCCCCATCATCGCCTCGTTCGTTCTGCCCGGCATGGGGGTCATCTTCCTCGCCCACTGCGGATTGGCCTTAGCCTGCGAGGCTCCTGGGATGGTCCGCACGCGACTAGGCTCCTACCGTGCGACCCTCCCTTTGAGCGATGGCGCGATGTTCGCGCCCCGGCTGATTGGACTCGCGGGCGCATGGCTGATGGTCTGGGTGCCATTGCTTGCCATGATCCCTGTGGCGAGCCAGGCCGGGCAGATGATCGGCGACGTCAGATTCCTGGGACGCGACCTCTGGTTGATGGCCATAAGCGCGCATGCCATGGTGGGGGCACTGCCGCTCCTCCTCTGGGGGCGCCTGGACGGCCTTCCCAACATGCTCGTCCCCACCCTCGCCAGTTGGTCAGGTACTTACGGCCTGGTTTCGTGGCTGCGGCCGGACGACGGTCCGGCGCCCGCCACGGCGCTACTCGTGGCGATGTTGGCGGTGAAACTCGCCCTGGCCGCCGCAGGGCTCTGGCGGTCGGTGCGACGTTCGGAGATCACGCTCGCCTTTGCGATAGGTTCCGCAGTGGTCTGGATCTGCCTGGCTGGCGGAATGGCCACGCTCGCCAGCCGTGAGTTCGAACAGCCGACCGCCCTGGGCGTTCTCATCCTGCTCCCGTTGGCGCGACTCGCCTGGTGCCCCGCCGCCCTTGCCGCCAACCGCCGCCGATAATCGGTGCTCATTTGGGCTTGGGCTTGTTGCCGAGTGCCTCAGCAACGTGGTTGAGTCCGTTCACGATCCGATCCGCTTCCTCGCGGGTGGCATCAGGAGTGAAAGTGAAGGTGCCGTCGGCAATTCGGGAGGTGATCTTAGGGGCGGCGAGCCATCGGCCTCCGGGAAACTGGCTATAGACGGCGATGCGCTTACCTTTGTTGGCGCCGGTGGCGCTTTCGAGCACGAGCGTGCCGTGATAGTCGTATCGCACCTGGATGGCGAAGCCGCCGACCACGTCCACCACGCTGGCCAGAGCGAGGTAGCCTTCGTCGAGGAAGGGCGATCGTTCGATGTTCAACAGCATGGGGGAGGCGCGGTAAATAGGAACCGCAGTGGCCCCGCTCGAGCCGGGGTCCGCCTCGAGGTAAAGCCGCAGGGTGCTGGCCTCCTTTTTCTTCTTGCGCGTTTCAGAGGAGGCACAGCCGCCGGCCAGCAGGATCACCAGCAGGCAGAGCAAATAGTTGTTGAACCGAGTGAGTGGCAACTTCATACTGCCTAAACAAACGAATTGCGTTGGCAAAGTAAAGAACTATGAGCAAGCAGCACAATAAGGCCGAGAAGCGTAACCGCCGTCTGGCCTACATCAAACGTAAGAAAGTGGCTTCCCGGGCCAAGAAGACTCCCCACGTCGCGGCGCCGGCCGCCTGACCCTCGGTTTTATCCCGATGGGAAAGGCCCGTTGAGGGCCGTATGGGCCTGGTGGATCGGGCGTGGAGTTGTCTGTTCAGAACTAACCTTAAGCAATCTATGGGCCGAATTTATAAAAATATCGTCGAAACCGTCGGACACACTCCGCTGGTCAAGCTGAATCGCGTCACAGCGGGATTGGAGGCGACCATCCTGCTGAAGTGCGAGTTCTTCAATCCCCTCGGCAGTGTCAAGGACCGCATCGGAATGGCGATGATCGACGATGCGGAGAAGCGGGGCCTGTTGAGCAAGGACACCGTGATCATCGAGCCCACCAGTGGGAACACGGGGATCGCCCTGGCCTTCGTGGCGGCCGCCAAGGGGTACAAGTTGATTTTAACGATGCCTGAGACGATGTCTCTGGAGCGCCGGACGTTGCTGGCCATGTTGGGAGCCAAATTAGTGTTGACCCCCGGTTCAGAGGGGATGAGGGGAGCGATCAATCGCGCGGAGCAACTGGCGAAGGAAACTCCCCATTCGTGGATCCCGCAGCAGTTCGAGAACCCGGCCAACCCGGAGATCCACCGTCTCACCACCGCTGAGGAGATTTGGGAAGACACGGACGGCAAGATTGACATTCTTGTGTCAGCGGTGGGCACGGGAGGCACGCTCACGGGTTGCTGCGAGGTGATCAAGCCTCGGAGACCCTCGTTTGTTGCGATCGCGGTCGAACCGAAGGATTCGCCCGTCATTTCGCAGACTCTTGCCGGCCAGCCCGTCAAGCCGGGCCCGCACAAGATTCAGGGCACAGGCGCCGGTTTCGTTCCCAAGAATCTGCATCTGAGGGACAAAAACGGAAACCTGCAGGTGGCAGAGTGCATCCAGGTCACGAACGACGACTCTTTCTCCATGGCGCGACGTCTGGCCAAGGAAGAAGGCATCCTTGTGGGGATTTCGACCGGCGCCAACGTGTGGGCGGCCGTGGAGCTGGCCAAGCGCCCTGAGAACAAGGGGAAGATGATCGTAACGATCGCCTGCTCCACGGGTGAACGTTACTTGAGCACACCCTTGGCGGCCGAGGCGAAAGCCGAAGTAGGCGGCTGATTCCGAGTCAGGACCGCATGGGTTGAGGCGTCCCGAGTCCCAAGCCCGGGGCACGCTTCGCTGGGGCACTCCCCGGGAAGGCCTCTACTGGCATTGACATGAGCGACACAGCAAAACCCCTGGTGGGGATCATTATGGGGAGCAAATCCGACTGGGAGGTGATGCGCCATGCCCACGAGGCGCTTGACGGCTTCGGTGTGGCGCATGAGTGTTCGGTGCTCTCGGCCCATCGCACCCCGGCAGCGACCGCCGAGTATATTTCAGCAGCCGAATCGCGCGGGCTCGAGGTGATCATCGCGGCGGCAGGGGGCGCGGCTCATCTTGCGGGTGTTGCAGCGGCCCACACTCTGTTGCCGGTGCTGGGCGTTCCCATGGAGAGCCAGGCATTGAAGGGAATGGACTCGCTTCTGTCCACTGTCCAGATGCCGGCAGGCATTCCGGTGGGCACGCTTGCCATCGGCAAGCCGGGCGCTGTGAACGCGGCCCTTCTGGCGGTCGCCATCCTGGCCAACGCCCGTCCGGATCTGCGGGAGAAACTCAGGACATTTCGTGGCGAGCAGTCCGAGAAGATCCTGCGGGAAAAACTGACCTGAATTACCGAGTTTGCCCCCCATTGTCTTTGAGGACGAGCACTTGCTGGTGGTGAACAAGCCATCGGGGTGGAGTACCCACTCTCCAAGTCCGTTTGCGGGGGAGGGGATCTTCGATTGGCTCAGACATCGGGAGCCGCGTTGGGAGCGCCTCGCCATCATCCACCGGCTCGACAAGGAAACCTCAGGACTTCTTGTTTTTGGCAAGACCAGTCTTGCCAACCGTTCCCTCACCCGGCAGTTCACCGACCGGGAGGTTGGCAAGAAATATGTGCTTCTGACAGATCGTCCGGTGCCGGCGAAAACGATTCTGATCGAGTCGGCGATTGTTCGGGTGGGCGATCGATATGTGAGCCGTCCACCTCATGCCGGGGCTGACTTGGCGCGGACACAGCTCAGCCTTCTGGCCGTGATCGGAGGAGTGAGCCGCGTTCTCGCAGAGCCGCTTACCGGGCGGACGCACCAGATCCGAGTCCACGCGGCCCAGGCAGGTTTTCCGATTCTTGGGGACACCCTGTATGGTGGCGCTCCGGCGGACCGTGTTTGTCTGCATGCCACGGAGATCACTTTCCGACATCCGGAGACGGATGCCCCGCTTTCTTTCACGGTGCCGGAAGTGTTTGGGGAGGAGTCGCGGCTGGCCCTCCGGGCGGGGTTCGTCGATCCGCAGAACACGGGCGCGTTTCGTCTCCTGCACGGCGCGTCGGAAGGTTGGCCCGGCTGTTATGTGGACCGATTGGGTGATTTTCTTCTGGTCCAATCCGAGCGCCCGCTCACGCGCGAGCAGATGGGCACGATTGAGGGTTGGGTGCGCCATTTGGAATTGCGCGGGGTTTGTATCAAGCGTTTGGAGCGTCAGGTGCGTCTGACGACCACGCAAGGAGTCTCTCCGCAGTCGCTGCTTGGAGAGGAACCTCCGCCGGAGTTCATCGTTCGCGAGAACGGCGTGCGTTTCTCACTCAGTTGCCGGGAAGGCTACTCGGTCGGCTTGTTCCTTGACCAGCGCGATAACCGACGTCGGCTGCTCGTGAACCATGTGGCGGCGGGGTTCCCGTGGCTTGCCTCTCCCGCTGCCCGGGGGGAAGTACTCAATGTCTTCGCCTACACCTGTGGGTTTTCGGTCTGCGCCGCGCTCGCCGGCGCGCGTGTCACGAGCCTGGACCTCTCGAAGAAGTACCTGAACTGGGGCCTAAGGAATTTTGCGCTCAACGGCCTGGACCCTCAGACGCACGAGTTCATCACCGGGGATGCTCTTGACTGGCTTCGCCGGCTGGCGAAGAAGGGCAGGGCCTTTGACGCCGTCATTCTAGACCCGCCCACCTTTAGCACCTCGAAAGAGAGCGGGCGGTTCCAAGCGGTGAGGGATTACGGAGCGCTGGTTGAACGGGCTCTCCCCCTGGTCCGCCCAGGCGGAGTTCTATTCGCCTCCACCAACGCCGCCACTCTGGCGCCGGAGCGGTTTCTGGAGATGGTGGAGCAGCCGATTGCCGCGGCTGGACGTGAGGTGCTCCAGCGGCACTACGCGCCGCAGCCTCCGGATTTTCCGGTGAGCCGCGACGAACCCGCATACCTCAAGACGGTCTGGATGCGCTTGACATAACCTCGCGGAACCCAACTCTGGCAAGGACCCGGCCCGTGGGACTTTGAACCACAGAGGCTTGGGGCGGCGACGCCGCAACCAAAGGGGCCAGGGCAGGCTCACAAGTTACTTGTTGCATCCGTTCCA
>ORJL011370267.1_pt1 | contig 22911 bp, 23 predicted proteins | sample 1779941 | NCBI WGS metagenome assembly ORJL01 (sample SAMEA104232317, study PRJEB22302) | groundwater metagenome | biome: forest; feature: aquifer; material: groundwater | place: USA | collected 2011-08-07 | depth 5.8 m
TGGCCGGCTCAACGCCGACGGGACGCCGGACATGGCCTTCGACCCGGGGGCGGACAGTCTTGTCAACGCCGTGGCGATGCAGACGGACGGCAAGCTCCTGGTCGGGGGCTACTTCAACGCGCTGGGCGGGAAACCGCGCAAGAACATCGGACGGCTCAACGCCGATCCGGTAAAAGCAGCCCTGGCGGTGGAAATCCGGGGGCCACGGACCTTCGTTCCCGGCCGTGTCGAGGAGTACGCCATCATCTACAGCAATGGCACGCTCGAGGCGGTGCAGAACGCGGTCCTCAGGGTCGCGCTGCCCTCCTACGCCGACTATCTCGACAATAGCGGAGGCGGCATCGTATGGCCGCAGCGACGACAGCTCTTCTGGAAGTTGGGAAGCCTGGCCCCGGGGAGCTCGGGGCTGGTCTCCTTCCGCGTGCGCTTCATCTGGGGAATCCCCGTGGGGACCAAAGACACCGCGGTGGCCGACCTGGGCGGAACGGGCCTGGATCCGGCCGGGTTCAACGTCCAGCCATATCTTGTATACACGCCCACCACCATCGTCTCAGAGCGCCAGTTGAACTCGAACGATGTGCAGGCAGAGCGCCAGCTCTATTCCGAGCTGGACCAGTTATACAGCCAGGCCGTGCAGGAAGGGTTTGCGCTCGGGGTCGCCAACAGTATGACCTTCAACACAGGCGAGCCGATGACGGAGATCGTCTTGCTCCGCTTTGACCCGAGCTTCGGCGCGATGTTCCTGCGCCGGCAGGGCAACCTGGCCCAAGCCACTCGGGTCGATTCAACCTCCTACATCGTCCGCACCCCGCGAGGGGCGCTGAGCTACAACTTCCAGACGGACAACTGGGAGACCGTGGCTGCTGGCGCCAGCACCGGAAGCCTCAGCCGGGAGGTGCAGGGCGCCACGTTCAGCGACTGTTTCTATAACTGCACGATAGAGCTCGTCCCGAAATTCGTGATCAAGAACGTGTTCAAGTCCGCCAGCGTGGTCAGCAAGGCGGCTGATTGCTACAAGGCGGCGACAGGCCGAGACGAGCTTGACATAGCGAAATGTGCCCAGATCGTCAAGAAGATCCCCGGTGTCAGCGAGGGGATCGACCTCGGCAGGTGCAACGCAGACTGCCAGGGAAATCCCGATAGCCATCGCTGCACGGAGGACAAGTACTTCTGCGACTCGGGCGATTTCCCATACGGATGGTTCGGCATTGACGTCAAGAAGCGCTGCACGTGCATTACAGACCCGTTGACAGGCAGAGAAGGGCAGTATATGGCGTGCGAAACCTACCAGGTCTGCGCAGTCTGCGAAAAGTGCGTCGACAATGACGGTAGCCCATCGTGCCGAATACCCAGTAGCACCGTTCAGTCCATCGGAAGCGCGTCCGCCAGACTGGCGGCGGTGGCGGGCGGCTCCAGCGGGGATTGCAGTCGGTGCGTGGCCGCCAAGGACCCCAACGCCAAGTACGGTCCGGAAGGCGACGTGTTCCCCGGCCAGACCGTGACCTACACCATCACGTTCGAAAACGAGGGGGCCGGCGAGGCCTTCGGCGTCTTCGTCACGGATGTCCTCGCGGAGCACCTGATCACAAGCACTCTGACTATCTTTGGCGGGGGCGAATTCAGCTCCGCCAGCAATACGCTCACCTGGGTGGTTGGGGATTTGGCTCCCAAGGGCCAGATGGGCTCGACCGGGGCCGTCTCGTTCACCGTACGCCTGAAGCCCGATCTGGCGGCTGGCACTGTAGTCCTCAACCAGGCCGTGGTCCACTTCCCCAGCGTGCCCGAGGACACCCCGACCAATACGGTGGTCAATGTCGTTCAGCCCCTCGCCGCGATCCCGCAGGGAGTGGAGACGGTGGCGGGCCAGACCGTCGCAATCCGATTGCAGGGCCGGAGTGCAGGCGGGGCTTCACTGACCTACGGGGTTACCGAACAGCCCCAGAACGGCGAGTTGAGCGGCGCGCCGCCGGACCTGACGTATACGCCCGCCGCTGGTTTCACCGGCCTGGATCGCCTGCGTTTCACCGTCAGCGATGGCGCCACTACCAGCCGGTCCGACGAGGTGCAGATACAGGTGCTGCCCTCGCCCGGTGACACTACGCCACCGCAGATCCTGCGTACGTCGCCGCAGAACGGGGCGACCATCCCTCGAATCGTCACCACACCGCTGATCACCGACACGGCCGGACCGCTGTACGTCCCCAACGTCCGAATCGAGTTCTCGGAGGCGATCAGCGCCACCACCGTCACCGCCAGCACGATCGGGATGACGGACAGCAGCGGCCGGGCGTTGCCAATCCGAGTGACCTACGATGGGACGGCGAACCAGGCCTTGATTCTCTTGCGTGAGCCTCCCAGATACGGAACCCAATACACGGTTACCGTGACAACCGGCGCAAAAGACCTTATGGGGAATTCCCTGGCGGCCGACTACGTCTCGACCTTCCGCACCGGCGGTTCAACCACCTACTTGCCGTTTCTCAGCAGGTAGGGAGTATCGCCAAGCCGGCAAGAAGAAACGATCGCTATTTGCCCCGCGAGCCGTCCGGTGGTAAGATGATTGCACTATGAATACGACACCTGAAGCCGCTATTGTTCCTCCCGAGGATATGTACACCCGCAGGCTGGCCAACAAGGAGGGCATCAAGCGAGACCACCTACGGAAACTCGCTCAGTCGGTGATCAAGCCTCTCAACAAGAATGGCTTCGATGCCACCTACCTGGAGGACCGCGAGGCGGCCAGGCTGAAGATGCTGGAACTGGTACCCTCTGGCGCTACCATTGGGGTGGGCGGGTCTATGACCGTCCGGGAGATCGGCGTCTTGAACGAGCTGGAAAGGCGAGGCCATCTCATCTACAACCACTGGAAGCCCGATCTCTCCCAAGAGCAGATCCTGGACATCCGGCGGGCACATCTGACCTCTGACGTCTTCCTCACCAGCACGAATGCTCTGACCCTCAAGGGGCAGATCGTCAGCACGGACGGCGCCGGCAACCGGATCTGCGCCATGACCTTTGGGCCCAAACGGGTGATCATCGTGACCGGCGCCAACAAGATCGTCCGGGACCTGGACGCTGCCCTGAGCCGGATCAAGGACGTCTGCACGCCTCGCGCCATGGGCGAGAGCGGAGCGGCTATCCCCTGTGTTAAGACCGGCATCTGCACCGACTGCGATTCGCCAGCCCGGTCCTGCCGGGCTACCATTATCCTCGACCGGAGGCCGATACTGACTGAGACCTACGTCCTGGTGGTCGGGGAGGAGCTCGGTTTCTGAGTTGACCGACCTGCACTCGCCAAAGTTGGACCAGAGGATTTACGAGATAAGGTGGCACGGTCGTGGAGGGCAGGGGGCCATATCCTCCGCGCAGATCCTGGCTGAGGCCGCTTTCTACCAGGGGTTCAAGGGCGTGGCGGCGGCTCCCTTCTTCGGTGCTGAGCGCCGGGGAGCTCCGGTCACCGCCTCCACCCGTTTCTCTCATGACGAGCTTCGCGTCTACTCCCAGATCGAGCAACCAGACATCGCTATCGTCCTGGAAGAGGCCTTGATCGAGACCGGCCGCGCCCTGACCGGATTGAAGCCGGGCGGCTGGCTGATCGTGAATAGCCCCAAGACCCCCAAGGATCTCGATATCAAGGGGGATTTCCTGGTGGCGACAGCCGATGCTCTGGGTGTCGCTCAAAGGCTTGGCCTGCTAGTAGCGGGCAATGCCATAGTCAACACGGCTATGCTCGGCGCCTTCGTCCGGGCTACGGGCCTGGTCTCACTGGACTGCATACAGAGGGCGCTTGAAAGCCGCTTTCCGCCTGGCGCGGCCCAACTTAACACCGAGGCATCCCGCCTTACCTATGAGGCTACGATCGTGAGGGAGGGGAAGGAATAGGATGGGAACGAGGAACTGCGATCACGCGTCCGCCGTCGCTTCGCCCAGCATCGGCGAGGCGGGCAGGACCGGCGACTGGCGCACCACCGGGCCGGTGGTGGAGCACGAGAAGTGCGCCGCCGAGAGAAAAGGGGGCAACACCTGCTTTCTATGCTGGCTCTATTGTCCGGAGGGGGTAATCCAGCGCTCCGTCCCTATCACCATAGACCTCCAGTACTGCAAGGGCTGCGGTATCTGCGCCGAGGAGTGCCCTTCCAAAGCTATCACCATGGTGGAGGAGACCGTTGGTTAGCATAGAAGAAGCCACCGCCCGGGCCACCAAGACGCTCATTATCTCCGGCAACCAGGCGACCGCCATGGCAGCCATGCTCAGCCGGGTCCAGGTCATCGCCGCCTACCCCATCACGCCGCAGACGCCGGTAACGGAGGCCCTCTCCGAATTCGTGGAGAAGGGAGAGCTCAAGGCAGAGTACGTCACAGTGGAGAGCGAGCACAGCGCCCTCTCCGTATGCATTGCCGCCTCGACGGTTGGCGCTCGAGTCTTCACCGCCACCAGTGGAAACGGCCTGGCTTACATGCACGAGGTCCTACACTGGGCCGCGGGCTCCCGCCTGCCCCTGGTCCTGGCCTGCGTGAACCGGGCGGTCGGCGCTCCCTGGAACGTCCTGAACGATCAACAAGACTCCATCTCCCAACGGGACACGGGCTGGGTACAGATATACGCCCGGAACCATCAGGAGGTGCTCGACTCGATCATCCAGGCCTATAAGATCGCCGAGTCGATGTTCGTGCCGGTGATGGTCTGCTACGACGGATACCTCATTTCCCACACGGTGGCGCCGGTAGACGTGCCCGACCAGCACGACGTGGACCGCTTTCTGCCCCCCTACCGGCCCCAAGTCCAGATCGACCCGGCCCACCCGGTGAACCTGAACCAGGTAACCCTCGGAGACCCGCGGGCCAACGCTCAGGGGGTCCTCTCCCACGGGTATATGGAAATACGGTACCTGCTTCAGGAAGCGCTAGAGAACTGCCGGGACCGGATCAAGAAGGTCGACCGGGAGTTCGGCGCTACCTTTGGCCGGAGCTACGGAGGCGCGGTCTGGGGCCATCGAATGGATGACGCTGATGTGGTCCTGGTGGCCATGGGCAGCCTGGCGTCTGAAGCCACGGTAGCGGCGGATGTCCTCAGGGAAGAGGGTTGCCAGGCAGGGGTCCTGGGAATTCGAGTGTACCGGCCTTTCCCGAAAAACGATATACGAGATGCTTTGAAACAGGCCAGGCTGGTCACCGTCTTCGACAAGAACATCAGCTACGGCTACGAGGGGGCCACCTGCTCCGACCTTAGGGCCGCCCTCTACGGATCGGGGATAAGCCCGGCCGTCCACAACTACATCGCTGGCATCGGGGGCAGAGATGTTAAGGCCAGGGAGCTGGCCGGCGCCGTACGGCGCAGCCTGCTCCATCTCGCGGGCGGGGGACCCGAGAAGGGCGCAGAGTGGCTGAATTGCCAGATCTAGCACTCAAGACCCCTCTCTTCGACCTGCCTCTGGAGGAGCGGGCCTTGCCCGGGAACCGGGCCTGCAGCGGCTGCGGCCTGACCCTGGCTTACCGCCATGCGCTAAAGGCCCTGGGACCCGACACAGTCGTCGCCATCCCGGCCAGTTGTCTCACCGTTCTGCACGGGATGTATCCCGTTTCCTCCGTAGAAGTGAACGTGGTGAACACCCCGTTCGCAGCCACCGCGGCCTTCGCCTCGGGACTGGTCGCGGGCCTGAAGGCCACCGGCCGGGAGCACATCACGGTGGTGGGCTTCGCCGGCGACGGAGGCACCGCCGACATCGGGATCCAGGCCCTCAGCGGAGCCGCCGAGCGCAATACGAACTTCATCTACGTCTGCTACGACAACGAAGCGTACATGAACACCGGAGGCCAGCGATCGAGCGCCACGCCGATGGGCGCCCGGACCGCGACCACTCCGATCCACAACAAACAGCAGCACCCCAAGGACATGGCGCGTATTATGGCTGCCCATGACGTTCCCTACCTGGCGACGGGCGCCTCGGCCTATCCCACGGACCTCTACGACAAGTTCATCAAGGCCAAGGCCAAGACCGGCACACGCTATATCCATCTCTCGATCCCATGCCCTCCCGGCTGGAGCTACCCCACCAAGGACACCGTGCAATTGGGCAAGCTCTCGGTCGAGACCGGGTTGATCGTCCTGTATGAGATCGAAGAAGGCGTCTTCCGGCTGACGTCCAGAAGCCTGGCGCTGGCTGAAAAAGGCAAACTCAAGCCCGTTTCGCAGTACCTCAAATCTCAGGGACGGTTCTCGGGCATCACAGAACAGCAGATGGAAGAACTGCAGGCGTGGGTGGACCACCGGTGGGAGGAATACCAAGATGCTGCTTCGTGATTATGAAATCAAGATTTCGCTGCCCGCCTGCACTCCTTCGTCGCCCACCATCCAGGCCCTGGCCAAGTTGTCCGACGATATCGGCGAGGTGCTCCCATATCTCAATGCCCTGGTAAAGGGAGGCATCTTCGATCCGGAGGGAAGCACGCTACGTTTCTCCTTTGAGGGGAGGTCCTTCACGTTATACCGGGACCGGGTCAACATCGCCAGGACCGCGAACGCCGCCGAGGCCCGGGAGGCCATGGACTGGCTGAAGTCGTTCATCAACGAGACGTACGACCGGCGCGATTGCCTCCAGCCCAGTTTCAGCAGAGGGATGCAGCTCAAGCCCCTACAAGTCTATAAGTTGCTTCCCGGCACCAACTGCAAGGAATGTGGTGAGGCGACCTGCTTCGCCTTCGCGGCCAAACTGCTCCGCGAGGACGCCGGGATCGACTGCTGCCCGCCCCTTTCCCGGCCGGAATACAAGGAGAAACACAGCGCCCTGCAATCACTATTCGAGGAGACCGGCCGGGTAACCTAGTCTCCCCGTCTGCCTCCAGCACTTGCCAACAGGAGCGCGCATGAGACCTTCCACGCTAAGCGCCCGTTTGTAGCCGCAGGCTTCACGCCTGCGCACCCCTGCCCCGGCAAAAAACGTGTCTTCCCGACAGCCACTCGCGGACGAAGGTGCAGAGGCACCGCGGGCTTCATTAACACGAGATTCGGAGCCTACCGACACAGTGACGTAGGCATCAAGCCTGCGGCTGCAGGTGACCGAGACTCGGATTCAGTCCCGGTAGTCCTTCATTGGGAGCGCAGTCCAGATGGGGTACGGATTGGGCGAAGGGTTCGGGCGGAGGGCAATCGTGATCGAGCCGGATTTCCGCACATGCTTCCCCGATTTGAGCGAGTAGGCGTGCTGCTTGAAGTCGCCTTCGGCCAGAGCCCTCAGGATCTCCTCTTTGATAGTGGGACTACCGTACGGATAGGTCCTGCTTCGGGACGTGTTGTAGCCATGGATGAGGCGCACGTGCATTATGCCGTTTTCGTAGGCCTCGGCAATGACCGCACGGGCGACCTCCACGGCCGTCTCCACGGAATAGCCATGCAGGTCTACTTCCATCACGCTGTATTGGGGTTCATCGCGTATCCAGGCCACGTTCACTCCTATCGGCAAGGACAGCGTATCATGCCAAGGGGTTTGGGGCAACCGGAACGCACGTCGTGTTCTGAGCTGCATTCTGTCTGCCTGTCGTTCTGGAGCGATGGGGTGGTGCTCCAATGCCTTTGCCATGACACACAGCAACGTCTGCACAGCGCCAGCGCACCACGGCGGGTGGGCGTCCCACCGACTGTGGAACGCCTATAGGAGCCGATATTCAGATTATCTACATCGCCTATGAAGGCGTTAGGCCCGTCCGAATCGTACGCAATCATCAGGTAGTCTATTGCCTTGCCGACCGCCCTCCCGTACCCCGCGTTCTGACCAAAGGTCCACGATCATCTCCTCGTTGGCATCATCCAGAGGCGCAGCAAGGTGTATTGCCGCTCAGGGGCGTCTTGGTTTTTGGTCTCGCTAGGAGGTTGCGCTACCGCCACGTCCCCCGCTCGAACCCGGTGGCAACTTCGTTGTGATCGGCTTCGGTAGGAATTGGAGAGACTACATGGAGGATTACCAGGCGAGACTCGGCCTTGATCCCCCGCGCCTCACCGGCCGGGATGAAGGCGAGGGACCCAGGACCCACTCTCTCTTCTTTGTCGCCGGCCATGATTGTTCCCTGACCCTCCAATACGGCCAGGGTCAGGTTGATGCCGGGCCGATGGACGGGGATAAACTGGCCGGGCTCGAAGCTCGCGACGATCACCCTGACGTGATCGTTCCCGGCGAAGCCGACGGGATTGAAACGCTCAGGCCTGAAGGAAGCGATATCCTTATAGGATTTCACAAAGACCGACATGTATGGCCCTCCTTATACACAACTCGATTGTTTGACGCTCACTGTGTTATACATATTAGCGGCATCCTATCTCTGTGTAAGTGACTTTAGTGCCAAGGGTTTTCGAATCGCAGCCCCCTTGACATACGACCACACGAGCCATATCGTTAAACGAAAGGACTGACAGTTTCTGCAAATGGAGGCGAAAACATGCCCGGGGACCGGATAAAGTTGTACGGCGCATCCTGGTGCGTTGACTGTGGGCGCGTGAAGAAGTTCCTGGGCCAGAATCTGCTCGACTTCCAGTGGATCGACATAGAACAGGATCCGGCTGGCATGGACTTCGTCCAGCGCACCAACGAAGGCAAGCAAGTCGTCCCGACTCTGGTCTTGCCCAATGGCGACACCCTGTCACAGCCTACGAACTCCCAACTGGCAGAGAAGCTTGGGGTCAGTGAGATTGGCGAACTGCCCTTTTTCGACCTGATAGTTGTGGGAGGCGGGCCGGCGGGCCTGACTGCTTCCCTCTACGCCGCCCGAGAAGGGATGGAGACGGTGGTCCTGGAGAAGTCCTTTCCAGGGGGACAGGCGGCCACCACGGAATGGATCGAGAACTACCCCGGCTTCCCCGAAGGCGTAGGCGGCATGGACCTTTCCCGGCGAATGGAGGACCAGGCCAAGCGCTTTGGCGTGCAGATAGAGTTCGCCGAGGGCCAATCACTCGAGACCCGGGGGCGCTACCGCCTGGTGAAGACCGACTCAGGGGACTTCGCCGCCTGGGCCGTTCTCATAACCACCGGGTCGTCCTACCGGCGGCTGGGGGCGCCCGGAGAGGAGCGCCTGATCGGACGAGGTGTCCACTATTGCGCAACCTGCGACGGCCCCCTGTATAAGGGACGCGACCTGCTGATAGTGGGAGGAGGAAACAGCGCCGCCGAGGAAGGCTTCTTCCTCACCAAGTATGCCAGCAAGGTGACCCTGGCGGTGCGACGCGGAGACCTGGGCGCAAGCCAGATCCTCAAGGACAAGGTCCTTTCGAGCTCCAAGATGGAGGTCTTGTATCACACGCAGGTGAAGGAATTCCGAGGGGACAAGCGTCTGGAATCCGTGTTGTTGCTCAACAGCCAGACCGGGCAAGAGCAGGAGTTCAAGACCGGCGGCGCCTTCATCTTCATCGGCCTGGACCCCAACACTCAGTGGCTCAAGGGCGCCCTGGACCTCGACCCCTATGGCTTTGTAGCTACGAGCACCACCCTGGAGACCAGCATCCCCGGGGTCTTCGCTGCCGGAGATGGAAGGGCGGGCAGCACCAAGCAGGTCGCCAGCGCCGCCGGAGAAGGAGTGACCGCAGCCTTGATGGCGCGCTCCTACGTGAGAAAGGACTGACCGCCATGACGGAGAAGACCAGCGTTCTGGTGCTGGGGGGAGGCTTTGCCGGCATCGCCGCGGCAGCCGGGCTGGTCAAGGCCCTCGGGAGGGACGCCGGGACTGAGATAACCCTGATAAGCCGTCACAACTACTTCCTCTTCATACCCATGCTCCATGAGGCCGCCACAGGGGCGGTAGAGCCGCGCCACGTAGCCCAGCCCATCCGCCGGGCCTTTCGGGGCCGCGGCCTATCGTTTCAGAAGGGCGAGGTGCAGTCCATCGATCTGGAGGCACGGCTGGCGCATACGGACCACGGGCCTCAGCGCTACGATCACCTGGTCCTGGCCATGGGTAGCGAAACCAATTTCTTCGGGCTGGAAGCCTCGAAGCCCCACGTTTTCGAGCTGAAAGACATCTCCGACGCCAAAGCCCTGCACTGTCACATTCTAGAGATGTTCGAGCTGGCGTCTCTCCAGGAGGACCCGAAAGCCCGCAAGCCCTACCTGACCTTCGTGGTCGCCGGTGCGGGTCCAACCGGGGTCGAGCTGGTGGCCGAGATTCACGACTTCATCCACCACACCATTCTGAGGAACTTCCCCGCCTGGTCCATGGGAGACGTGGAGATAAGCCTGGTGGAAATGGCGGACCGGGTGTTGCCCGGTCTGGATGAACGCCTGAGCGATGTGGCCCTGAGCAAGCTCAAGTCCAAGAGAGTCAACCTGCTGCTGGGCACCCGCATCTCCCGGATAACCGACCAGGGCCTGGAGCTGAACGGTGAACAAGAGGTACCGACTCGCACTCTGGTCTGGACCGCCGGAGTCAAGGCCAGCCCGGTACTGGCCGGGCTTCCGGTCGAGCGGGACCGCATGGGACGCGTGGTAGTCGACCAATACCTGCAGGTGCCGGGCCAGCCGGGCGTCTACGTGGTCGGGGACTCGGCAAGCTGCCTGGACCCCGCCACCAAGAAACCCTTCCCGCCGACGGCGCAGGTAGCGATTCGCCAGGGGGCGCATATGGCGAGCAACATCGCCTCCGCCATTCGCGGAGGCCAGCCCAGACCCTTCGAGCACGTCTCCTGGGCGGGACTGGTCTCCCTCGGCTCCAACGCCGCCATCGTCGACTTCTCCGGGTTCCGCATCTACGGCCGGCCGGCGTCGTTCCTGTGGAGGCTGGTCTACCTCACCAAGCTGCCCGGACGCCAGAACAAGGTGCTGGTGGCTCTGGACTGGCTTCTCAGCCTCTTCTTCGAACGGAACACCGCGCAGTCTGAGGGGGGATAGCTTCAGCTAGCCTTCTTCCACGCCTCTATCTGATCGATGGCGTGGCGGAGCAGGAAGAGGGTATCCCGCAGGCGGCCCTCGATGACGTGGACGTGGCCCCCACCTTCAACCTCTTCGAACATGCCCTGGAGCCAGGCCTCGACTTCACGCAGGTTCTTGAGGGAGATATCCAGCTTATTATCCATGTTCATTCCTTTCCGATACTTCATATATTCCGGGGTCGTTGTGAACGACCCCTCCCTTCATTGCCAGGCAGAGATCGAGCCGCCAATGGTTACCACCACCACCCTGACCCTCTTCTCCCTTTCAGGGAGAAGAGGTAAGAGAGGGGATTAGGGGAGACCCCTAAGACCCCCCAAGAAGGGGACACCCCTTCTTGACTACCCCGTTGACAGGTAGCGCAGAGGGATGGTACCTCTGCCGGGGTCCTAAGCAGGTGTCCCTTTTTCCACACCAGCCAGTAATGTGCCCGCAGGACACCGCCAGCCGCTTTCGGCAGTATCCAAACACGGGACAAACCCCTGCGCTACGCCAATCCCGAATAGGCAGGGAATGCTGAGGGACCATCCCTCTGCCGGGGTTTCAAGAGGGGTGTCCCCTTTTTCACACCAGCATATAATGTGCCCGCAGGACCCCGCCAGCCGCTTTCGGCAGTATCCAAGCAGGGGACAAGCCCCTGCGCTACGCCAATCCCGAATAGGCAGGGAATGCAGAGGGACCTCCCTCTGCCGGGGTTTCAAAAGGGTGTCCCCTTTTCATCCCAATCAATAATATGCCCGCAGGGCGCCGCTAACTCCCTTCGGAAGTCTGGGGGCATCCCCATGCGCCACTCCATTTGGTTGGTAACGTACAGAGGGGTTCAAGGCGCGCCTCACGGTTCTCGTCCCGGCTTGGGCATAGCTTTCAGCGCCTCGAAGGCCGAGCGAGGCTGTGAATCCGGTCCCAGCAAGGAGTAGAACCCCATCGGCTCACAGGGGTCAGAATACCAGGGAGCGGTCGCAAAGTCCAGGTTGAACCAGAAGATCGCTCCCAGCCACGGCCAGTTGTCATACGCATATCTGTAGGCTTCGACCGAGTAGCGGGCCTGCGTGCTGGCATCAACGGCCTGCCAGAGATCCCTTTGCACGGGAGGTTTGTCCCGGCAGCCTGTCAGTCCCACCGCGCCTGGGTCCAGAAGCCAGCCGGACTCCGTGGCCCAGACCGGCTTGGCGCCGTCGCCGAACTCCACCATGATCTCCCGCTCCAGCTCAATCGACCGGAACGAGGCCACCTTGTGAGGGTCCGAATCTGGCGGACTTCCGAAGCCGTAGGGATGAGAGCCAAGGACGTCGAAGTAGTCCTCCGCTCCCAGCCGGTACATCTCGCGGAGGTAGACCAGGTTATCCACCGCCTCGATCCCGCCGTCGCCCAGAGTAGGAGCCAACCCGGCAGACACCACCCTGGCGCCGGGATCGACGGCCTTGATCCGCTGGTACGCTACTCTCAACATCTCGACGTAGTAGGCGGGGTCCGGGGCGCGTCCCCCCCACTCGGAAGCCAAGTTCGGCTCGTTCCATATCTCGTAGGCCGCCACCTGGCCTTTGCCCCTCTGCGCAACCCGAAATAACATCTCACCCCAGGCGACCAGGAAGTCCGGATCCGGCGGCGCCCCGGCTTCCGGGTGGTCGGGTCTCGACCAATCCGGCGCATGGTCGATCCGCAGCAGCAGTCCCAGCCGGCTCTGGCGTGAGGCCACCACCGCCTTGCTCAAATCGGTCCAGTCGTATTCCCCTGGCTTGGGCTCCAGGCTGTCCCAACCCACGAAGCCCTTCATCCACCGAAAACCCATCTCCCTGACGCGGGGAGCATTCTTGAGGTCGGCCACGTTCACGCCGTAGCCAAACCCCGGACGTTGGAGTTCAAGCCGGGCCTGCGGGACCGCATCCCAACCCTGGACCAGGAGAAACGCCAGCAGCAAGGCTAGGACAACAATACGACTGGCAAAACCCCTTCGCCTAGCGGTTGGAGCAGGATCTTTCATCGGCCGGATCCAGGGCGCCTGATCCAGCGCCGGGAGCTACAGGGGTTAGCGCTGCCCCGCGGGCAGTCTGGTGATTGCGATGTGAAGGGGACGGCCCCTTCTTGGGGGGTCATAGGGGTCTCCCCTATTCTCCCTCTTTCACCACTCTCCCTGAAAGGGAGCAGAGTGTCAAACGAGCTTCTAGACATGATAACCATGATATGTTAATATTGGAATAGTCCTATCCTGACACATGGGGGTGGAGATGTGGATGCAAGAGACGAACAGGCAGTTGGACTAGTAGTAGATTATGACAAGGAGGATCACAACTTACTCCAGGGGTTCTTCCTGTCCCGAATGCGGGGGTTCTTGTCCCTGTCTCAGGAACCGGCCCTTTCAGACTGGGATAAGGCTCTCGTGAAGCGAGCCATCTATTCCACCTACCTGGACTGTCTGTCGGTAGGACTGGCTGAAGAGGCGCGATCCCTCTTGAAGGGGCAGGATATCCAGCCCGTGAGGGCCCTTGTGGTGCGGAGTTGAGCAGACGTAGATGATGTGGTCGAAGGTATGCCCCCGGTGTAAAGGGGATGTTTACGTAGAGAAAGACCTCTTCGAGACCAACCTGAAGTGTCTCCAGTGCGGACACGTTCTGAATGAAGCAGATAGGCGAGCGGTGGAATCAGGCCCGCCGGTGCCCCAGCGCGCCTCCGGAGGGCAGGAAGGCAACCCGGATAAGAGGGCCGCTTAGACCGGGCTTCCAGGAGAGCCCTCCATTACCCCTCATATTGTTCCATGATCTCGTCCGGTATGTCGGCATTAGAGAAGGCCTTCTGGACGTCGTCCAGGTTTTCCAGCTTGTCCAGAAGGCGCAAGTTCTGAAGGGCTTCCTTCCCCTCCAACGCCACGGTGCTCTTGGGCTGCATCAGGTCTTCCACAGAGACGATCTCGGCCCCTGACCCCTCCAGGGCCTTGCGCACCTGGTCCAGGCGCTGAGGCTCCGTCGTGATATCCATCGAGCCGTCGCTTACCTGCACGTCTTCGGCGCCGGCCTCGATGGCCACCATAGCCAGCTCCTCCGAACGTGGGCCCTCTTCGACCTTCACGGTGATGATGCCCTGCGGATCGAACAGCCAGGCCACACACCCGGACTCGCCCAGCCTGCCGCCGCTGCGCTCGAAAGCATGGCGGACCTCGGCGACAGTGCGGTTGCGATTATCGGTCAGGGCCTGGACCAGAAAGGCCGTGCCCCCGGGACCATATCCCTCGTAGACCACCTCGTCCAGGGCCGAGCCTCCCAGTTCTCCGATGCCCCGCTTGACCGCCCGCTCCACATTCTCCATGGGCAGATTCAAGTCCCGGGCCCTCTGAATACACAGCCTCAGCCGAAAGTTCCCATCCGGGTCGCCTCCCCCGAGTCGAGCGGCCACGCTGATCTCCCGGGCCAGCTTGGTGAATATCTGCCCCCGGTGAGCATCGTTGACGCCCTTCTGGCGCTTAATCTGGGACCATTTGGAATGTCCAGACATATCTACCTCAATCTGATTCTAACCCATTTTAGCATGGAGACACCGTGGCGGCCATAGCGGGAACCGAGCGTGTTGAGAATTGCTGCTGGACCTTCTGCGATCACTTGAATTGGACGCCTGAGGTTACTTCTTGTTCTTGTTCTTTGCCGCGTCCTTTCCTTTGTCGGGCATCGGCGCAAGCGCAGACGCGTCAACACCCTTCACGGCCTTCGCAGCCTTTTGACTCTTTAGCTGCTGCGCCTATAAATCCCAGAACCAGCCTGACATACATGTCAGCTCAGCGTCAACGCCAGAATCGATATTGCTCTTGAACCTGCACTGAACTCGAGAAGGATATGGACTTCCCTCGGAGGTCAAGGAAACGACCATCACCGTTCGGCGCGCCGGTTCATCTCGTCCGGCGATATGGCGGCGCACGGCCGGGTTCAATAGTGATACCGCGCCTGGAGAAAATCGATGCGATCATCGGTCACCAGGTAGACAATTCGATGCTCTTGAGTCAGGCGCCTGGACCAGACTCCTGAAGACAGGTACTTTAGAGGCTCGGGCTTGCCGATTCCCTTGAAAGGGTCCCTCACCACGGCCTCCACAATATCCAGGGCACGCAGAGCGATCTTGCGATCCGTTTCTACCCAGTACCTCAGGTCTTCCCGGAACTCCGGATGAAACACGGTTTGCCGTTCACGGGTTGACGAGGGGTCCTTTGCCTCTTGCCCCCGGCCTCTACTTTTTGGCGTCAATTCCCAGCTCGCCGCGAAGCGCCTCTAGGCTCTGCGGCTTCTCGGACCGATTCAGCGCCCGGTTGAGGGCGGTTAGCAGCCGTACCGCGTTGGCCGGTGAGCGAAGCAAGTGCGCCGTCTCTTCGAGACTGGCGAGCTCGTCCGCGGCGACGAGAGCCACATCTGCCGCTCCGCGCCTGGTGATGATGACCGTATTCCGGTCGGCAGTAACCTGATCACACAGTTTGGCAAGCTTCGCGCGAGCCTCCGTATAGGTTGTCTGAACCGTCATGACTCTCTCCCTGCCTGATACCTGTACAGGATTAACGTACAACTTTGTTCGATCCGCGTCAAGTCGTCGTAATGCAGGTGAGATGGGGCATCGCCCGCCCTGTTCAACTGGGCCAGAGTGCCCCATTCGGCCGCCCTCGGATCATCTATGCGTTCACGCTGCAATCGCGATCGTCCTGACTCACTGGAAACCCCGTGGCAGGAACGCTTACTTCGGGCACCAGATGGCGGCCCTGGCGTCACCAAACGCGACCGCACGCTGTTCAATGTACTCCACACCGACCCACGCGGAAACGAGCGCATCGAGCGCATCCTCATACCGCTTGAGGTCAAGTAGTAGACAGTTCCCAGCCGTGGGCAGAGTCACTGGGATAGGGCCGAACATTTGAGGTTAACGGGAGGGCGCAACCGCACTCCAGTCTATTCCGGGCCTGCTTCTTGGACGAGCTCTCCGCATCTCCTCCAGCGCCCGCTCCAGGGAACGAACAGGAATGACATACACTGGCTACCGTTGCTCTACCTGGATTTCTAGCAGTTGGTCGATAATGTTGTCCACCACTTCCAGGGTGTTATCGACTTCGACAGTGGCTCTTAAATAGACGCCCTCCGGGTCCTCGCCTGGCGCAACCTCAAAGGTAGCCTCGGGATAGCGCCCGTGGATCAGCCCCTGCAGATCGACCGGGGCTTTTGAACACGAGGATCGTCTTCTTGAATGGGTTCATGTGAATCATCCTGCCATCTGAACCCAACTCCCTCCTGTGCTATACTGCTGTGAGACTCCCCGAAGGAGGCTGAGTATGCTCGTGGTAGGCACTGCCGGCCACGTAGACCACGGCAAGTCGACGCTCATCAAGGCTCTCACCGGCATAGACCCCGACCGGCTTCAAGAGGAGAAGGACCGGGGCATGACCATCGACCTGGGTTTCGCCTGGCTCAAGCTGCCCAGCGGCCGGGAGGTCAGTATCGTCGACGTGCCGGGCCACGAGCGGTTCATCAAGAACATGCTGGCCGGCGTGGGAGGTATAGACCTGGCGCTGCTGGTGGTGGCAGCCGACGAGGGGGTGATGCCCCAGACCCGCGAGCATCTCGGCATTCTGGACCTCCTTCAGGTCAAGAGCGGCCTGGTCGCCATTACCAAGAAGGACCTGGTGGACGACGACTGGCTGGAGCTGGTCACCGCCGACGTAGAGGAACTGCTAGAGCCCACCTGCCTGAAAGGCGCCCCCCTGGTGGCGGTGTCTGCGGTCACCAGGGATGGGCTGCCCGAGCTCCTGGAGGCCATGGACCTCCTCCTGGAGACCACCCCGGAGAGGGCCGACCTGGGCCGACCTCGTCTCCCCGTGGACCGGGTGTTCACGATCGCCGGCTTCGGGACGGTGGTCACCGGCACCCTCATCGACGGCAGCCTGTCCGTAGGACAGGAGATCGAGGTCCTGCCTAGGAGGCTCAAGGTCCGCGTCCGGGGACTCCAGACCCATAAACACAAACTCGAACGGGCGCTGCCTGGCACGCGAGTCGCCGTGAACCTCAGCGGAGTGCCGAAGGAAGACCTTCTGAGAGGCGACGTCCTTACCACACCGGGCTGGCTTCTCCCCACCTCGGCGGTCGACGTTCGCCTACGTATCCTCGACGATGTCCCTCGGCCAGTCGGCCACAATACTCCGGTCAGCTTCCACACCGGCAGTAGCGAGGCGTCCGGCCGGGTCAGGCTCCTCGACAAGGACGAGCTGGGCCCCGGAGAGAGCGGCTGGGCGCAGGTGAGGCTGGACAGCCCCCTGGCTCCCACCAAGGGCGACCATTTCATCATCCGGTCTCCCAACGAGACTCTAGGCGGGGGCCGGATCATCGCTCTGCATCCACGACGTCACCGCCGGTTCCATAGTCTTACCATTCAGGGCCTGGAGCTGGCGGAAAAGGGAACGCCCGAGGAGTTGCTAGTGCGGGCATTGGACGAGAAGAGCCCCTGCCCGGCCTCGGAGGCCGCCCGCCTCAGCGGGCTGACCTGGCAGGAAGCCAAAACCGTTTTGGGCAAGCTGATCTCGCAGCGTAAGATCGAGGCCGCCGGAGCCGGCCCCCTGGAAAGCGAGACCTACCTGGTATCGCCCGCCGGATGGTCCAGGCTCAAGGGAAACGTAGAATCGCTTCTGAAAGAATACCACCGGCGACTCCCTTTGCGTCCCGGGATGCCGCGAGAAGAGCTGAAAAGCAAACTGGGACTGCCAGCCCGTCCACTGGGGGACCTGCTCCAGAGGCTGGCCCAGGACGGCGAAGTCGTCGAGACGAGAGGATGGGTCCGCCACGCCCAATACGAGGTGAAACTGGCCCCCGCCCAGCAGGGGAAGGTGGACTTATTCATGGCCGCGTTGAAGGCCAGCCCTTATTCTCCTTCTTCTGAACAGGCCCTTGAGGCAGACCTTCTGAACCTGCTCATCGAGGAAGGAAAGGTAGTCAAGGTGGCGGAAGGGGTGGTTTTCGAGGCGCCGGCCTACAACCAGATGGTCGAACGCATCCGCGAGTACATAGCCGAAAAGGGGCAGATAACCGTGGGCGAGGTCAGGGACCTCTTCAACAGCAGCCGCAAATACGCCCTGGCGCTACTGGAGCATCTGGACCAGGAAAAGGTGACTCAACGGATCGGGGACCAGCGAGTGCTGAGGCGCTGACCCGTCGCAGCCGAAGCCGCAACAGCGTGTTCTTGCTGGCAGGAAGTGTATTGTAGGCCGAAGGCGTCCGCGTAGGGGCCGACCGCCGTGTCGGCCCTTCCCCACACCGGCACCCAAGCCGCCCTCGCAAGCTACAATACCGTATTGTGACGTTTGTATCTAGAAGCACTGGCTCGGGGATGCAACCCGGCCCATAGCGGCCGACAAGAGGACAGGGCCGTCTTCCCCTACATCCAGGGGACGCCCGGCCGCACGAAGCGTCCAAAGGCCCGTCATCGTAGAGGCCGACCCTTCACCACGTCACCACTCAAGCAGGCCGCGCAAGCGGCCATGCCGTGTTCACCCAATTGGACCTCGAGGCACGGGCTCCGGGGAGGCAACCTGTCCTATCGCAGAAGCTGACCATCCAGCTACCAGGGTTCAGGTTAGATCGTCAGACAGTCACCGTCTCAGCCGGAACGATCTCTGAAGAGATCTTAGTTTTGAGGCTCTCTTCCAAGGTTTCGAGACGCTCGATCAACTCGGTGTACTTCTCTATCCCAATCACCACCGCCTCCGGTCGGGAATGGCGAATGACGTGGATGACCTTGCCCTCCTGGGCCTGAGTCAGCACATCATAAAACTTGGCCTTGGCCTCGCTGGCGCTCATCGCGTTTAGCAGCCGCATATAGGGATCCTCCTCCATGGGTCTTCTTGACGACCTAATTATAGTCCTATAGGTCGACCCTCTGCAAATCGATCGGATTGAAGGGGGAATCCCGAACCCCAGCCCTCCCCGACATCGGGGAGGGCGCCCAGCCCATTTCCCCCCGTTGACGGGGGGACTAAGGGGGGCCGGGCACTTACTCCATTTCTCCTTTGAAAGAGCACAAGGGGCCACGGTCCCTAGCAGAGGGCCTCATCGATCACGCGAGAAGCCAACGCCTTGGCCCTGGCAGGCACGTCGATCTTGTCAAAGCGTCCTTCGGGATCATGCGCCGGCTTGGTGGCATCTATGGCCAGCTTGGAGGTGGTGGTGACGAACTCTTTCTTCTCCTCGCTGTACTGGCCCGCCTGGGCCGAGGGGTCCAGCGAGAAGCCCGGCAGTCCGTCCCGCACCATCGCGCCCCTGGAGGGCTGGCTTCGCGTCGCCACCGCCCATTCCACCTCGAACGGGTCGTGGATATCGACGTCCGCATCGACCGCTATGGCGACCTTGGTGAAGGGGCTGGTCCTGAGCAGATGGTCCAGCAGCTTCGGCACATCCTCGTCGCTCTTTTTCTCTACCTGAACGATCGTGACCATCCCCAGGTGGCGCAGGGCCATGCGAGTGACGATGGGGAACTCCTGCTTGATTCCTTTCAGGGCGTCGAGTTCCCACGAAAGGTCCATGAGGACCGATTCTTCGTTGGTCCAGGGCATGAGGGCATGGTAGATGGGGTCGCGGCGATGAGTGATGGCGTTTATCTTGCCAACGGGGTTCTGATAGGTGAAGTAGTAGCCGTCCGACTCTCCAAAGGGGCCCTCGGCGTCCCTGCGTCCGGGGATCATGCGACCCTCCAGGACGAATTCGGCCTGGGCCGGGACTTCGAGGTCCACCGTCTTGCATCTAACTAACTCGATGGGACGCCTCGCCAGGCCGCCGGCGATGGCGAACTTGTCCTCGCCCTCGGGTGCACGGACGACGCTGCTGAAGAAGGTGATCGGGTCCATGCCAATGGCGATGGCGAACTCCATAGGGATGCCCTTCTTCTCGGCCCTTTCCCAGATATGCGAGAGAGGCGGCGTAGCCAGGAATATCCCGATGGAATCGCGGTCCTTGACCTGGATTCGGTGCAGCCCCACGCCGCGCATGCCGGTATCCGGGTCCCGGGCCGTGGTGAGGGCGCAGGTGAAGTAGGGGCTGACATCTCTCGCATGATGGGTCAGCACGGGAATAGTGCGTCCGATATTGACCCCCTTGGTGATGACCACCTCCTGGCAGGGAGCCCTCTTGCGAAGCACGGGCTGGATGGGGTTGCCGCGACGCGCCTGATATGTCTCCGCGAGGCGGGCCTCTTTCACCCCTAGGGCCGCCGCCAGCCGGCGACGTCTCCCCAGAAGATTACCCACCACTGGCATGCCATAGCCTTTCGACGTGGAGAAGAAAACCGCGGCGCCATTGACCTTGTCCATCTTCTTGAGAACGGCAGGGATCTCATGTCGCGGGGATAGGGATTCGTCTATCTCGACCAAATCCCCGTCGGCTTCGAGGTACTCCAGGAAACTCCGCAGGTCTTTGTACATAATAACCTCCCCAACTCAGCGTGGCCGGGTCCCAATATAGTGCGTCCACATTTCGCACAGGATTTCACTAGTTACGTACCGGAGCGGCACGCCAGGCGAAACAAGACGCCGAAGGCCCGGCCACATAGGGGCCGACCGCCGTGCCGGCCCTCCGGCTCCGCCATCACCCTTGCCATTCTCACAAGTTGCCACGTTGGGTCAACCCGAATATCCCCTAGTAGCCCAGTTCCGCCTCTATCCCGTCCACGATTCGGTTGAGGTCGACGGCCGCCGGGCTTTCAGGGTATTTGAAGACAAAAGGAATCCCCTCGTCGGAGCACTGGCTGAGACGCGGGTCCATGGGGATGCGTCCCAGGAAAGGGACATCCATCTCCTCAGCCAGCTTCTGGCCGCCTCCAGCGCTCATGATGTCCACCCGTTCGCCACATTTGGGACAGACAAATCCACTCATGTTCTCGATGATGCCGAATATGCGAACGCCGGCCTTCTTGCAGAGAAGGGTCGCCTTCCTGGCCACATTCTGGGAAACTTCGGAGGGAATTGTGACCACCACTGCGCCCTCCAGGTCGGGGATATACTCCATAAGGTTCACGGCGTCGGAGCTGGTGCCGGGAGGCATGTCCACCAAAAGGTAGTCGCGTTCGCCGTAGTTCACATGACAAACGAACTCCTCAGTGGCGCTCCGTCGCATTTCATGGAACCACGTCAGCACCTCTTCGTTGGTGAGGATGGAACCCATGGAGACCACGTCTATCCCCATGAAACCCTCCACGGGGATGATACCGTTGTCACCTATCTTGAGTCTCCGGCCGTGTACGCCGAGCATCTTGGGTATGGTGGCCCCATCGAAGTCCTGGTCGAGGATGCTTACTTTCCGGCCCCGCATCGCCAGAGCCACACCGATGTTGGAAGTGATGATGCTCTTGCCGACGCCACCCTTGCCTCCGACCACAGCCACCTTATGCTTGATGCCGGACATAGACCCTTTAGCTTGGTTCATGCGACGACGTTGGTAGATATCCATCTTAGAGGGCGACCGGCAGTCGAAGAACCTCTCGCAGTTCTCACAGCGGAGCGTGCAGCTCATATCGACGTTAATAGCCAGGATCTCCCGCTCAGCGTAGCTTTCGGTCAAGACATCCTCCTCGACGGCCGCGACCCGACCGCCACCCTCAAAACATAGAAGCAGTTACCCCAATAAGGAGGCAACTGCTTGCTTAGCCGTCCAGCAATCTACTGGATTTCGATCTTGGTCCGCTTCTTGGTTCGGGGCTTCTCTGATTCTTCGACGTACCGGATGGCTTCGTCGACGATGCTGCGGAAGGCGAGAAGCATCTCCTTCTGGGCCGCTCTGACATGACCCCGGGTCTCAGTCGGGAAGAGGTTCAGAGGGCTGATCCTGTCGAAGAAATCCATCAGCTTCTCTCTCTCGGCCTCAACTTCAGCGACCATGGTACACCTCCTGCCCCAGGCTTTCGCCTCAACTCTAGCACACGTGCCATTGGGTGTCAAAGAGAAAGAGACTCTGGCGTTTTGACTACCCACATACCCCATGCTATCATCGATGGATACATTATGCTGATCCTGGTAACGAATGACGACGGCATCGAGTCCGAGGGGTTGGTAAGGCTCCAGGCGTCGCTGTCCTCGGTGGGGGAGGTGCTCGTCATTGCTCCTGACCGCGATTGGACCGGCGCAGGCCACTCCAAGTCCCTCCACAAGGCCATGCGTGTCTTCAAGACCCGCCTGCGCGACGGGTCGCCCGCCTTTGCAACCGACGGCACACCTACGGACTGCGTGGCGCTGGGAGTGCTGGGGATGATAGGCAGGAAGCCGGATGTGGTGGTAGCCGGCATAAACAAGGGCCCCAACCTGGGCCACGACATCACCTACTCCGGCACAGTAGCCGCCGCCATCGAAGCGACCATCTCCAACGTTCCGGGCATCGCCTTCTCGCTGGGGAGCTACACAGACTGGGATTTCGGCTTCGCCGCCGAATTCGCCTCCCGCCTACTGCGGATATTCATGGACCGCGAGCCTCAGCCGGACATCCTCTTCAACGTCAACGTCCCGGCGGTTCCCCGGGAGGAGATCAAGGGCGTGGAGATCACTCGACTGGGGCAGAGGATTTATCGGGACGTTCTGATGACCCACACAGACCCGGATGGAGAACGGTGTTACAGTATCGGAGGCGACGTACCGGCCGGCCTGGAGGAAGAGGGTACCGACATCAAGGCGCTGGCTGACGGCAAGATATCGATCACGCCGATACATCTAGACCTGACCCACCACGCCCTGGTCTCTCACCTTCGAGCCAACGGCCTGGAAGATGAGCTCAACCGGGCGCTGCACGGCGGGTCTTGAAATGCGAATAATCCTGTACACCGGTAAGGGAGGGGTTGGCAAGACCAGCGTGGCCGCGGCCACCGCCTTGCGACTCGCTTCCCTGGGTCACAAGACCATCGTCATTAGCACCGACGTGGCCCATTCCCTGGCCGATTCCTTCGATGTCCCCCTGGGACCAACGCCTACTCCTATCAGCGCCAACCTCTGGGGCCGGGAGGTGGACATCCTCCACCA
>ORJL010051907.1_pt1 | contig 22884 bp, 21 predicted proteins | sample 1779941 | NCBI WGS metagenome assembly ORJL01 (sample SAMEA104232317, study PRJEB22302) | groundwater metagenome | biome: forest; feature: aquifer; material: groundwater | place: USA | collected 2011-08-07 | depth 5.8 m
AACATATATTCAATAATAGAATGATTATTGCCTTTGCGTGCTTTGCGCCTTCTTTGCGAACTTTGCGTTTATATTATTTTGAGTTTTAAAAATACTATATGACAATTATCTTATTTGCGTTTTATACTTTCATACACCTTCTCAATACCATCCACCATCGTTCCGGTGGTAAATAATTTCAGCAAGCGTTTTCGGCTTGCTTGAGACATTGCTCTGCGGAGCGTTTCATCTACTAATAAACGCGATAAGCGTTCAGCAAAGAGTGTTGTATTCTTTTCTTCTACCACAAATCCGTTTACGCCTTCGTCCACCATTGCCGGTACGTCTCCTACTTTGGTTATAACAACAGGTAGCTCTTGCGAGAGGGCTTGAAGCACGGCAAAAGGAAATGTTTCTCCTCCTCCTTCAACGCTTGAGTGAGCATAGAGATCGAATGAAGAATACATGGAAACAAGATCATCGCTAAAGCCGGCAAACACCACTTTATCTATAATGCCGAGTTGTTTACTCTTTGCTTGAAGGCTTTCCAACAGTTCTCCATCGCCTACAAGGAGAAGACGTGCATTGGGAAATTTTGCCGAAATTAAGCCAAAACTCTCAACAAGGTACTGCTGTCCCTTCATGGGAACGAGCCTGCCCACGTTACCGATAACAATATGTTCATCCGTAAGTGCATAACGGTCTCGCACTTGTTTTCGCAAAATGGGGCTGTTTTTCATGCTTTCGGGGTCAACGCCGAGATACACAACGGAAATTTTTTCAGGGGCTATTTTATCTTCAATGACGAGCAATTCTTTCACACATATTCCATCAACAAGAAAATGATCGGTTGCCCATTTATTACGGATGATGTGCGTAAGGTTGTATTGCAGGGAATGAAAACTATGCACATTGGTAACGTGTTTCGCTCCTGCTAACCGCGCCGCAAACGCACCTGCTGTTCGATCATAATTTGTGTTAGTGTGAACAATCTCGATGTGCTCCCGTTTAACGATATCTTTCAATTGCTGGATGAACCGCGCCAGCTTTCCCATTACCGGAAAATCGACGGGGATAGTTCGCACACCTGCCGCATCGCATTTTTGTTTAAGTAAATTATCGGGCTTGCATGATACCATTACATTATGTTTACGCCGCGTTAATTCCTTCGCAACTTCAAGAACATAAAATTCTCCTCCGCCGTACATGTTGGAGGAGTTCGTAAGAAGGATGTTCATGCGCTACCCTTGTTCTTTCTGAGCAATATCATTACCATTGATATTGTTCCGGCTTTCTGTCGCGAAGAAGATTATTATACTCGTTGAGGTTTTTGTTCGATGCTTGAGAAAGATCAATTTCCACTACTGCAATTTCAGGTTTATCATCCGAACATCGCGTAACAATTCTCCCCTTGTTGGATACAACCTGACTTGTGCCGATATAGGTGAGGTCGATTCCATCGCGAAATTCCTGTCCCACTCTATCTGCTGTTGCGGCGAAGAGGCGGTTTTCCAAGCATCGGGTAATCATTCCATCTGGACAATATGGTAACACAAGGTTTGAAGGATGAGCGATAAGTTGCGCGCCGTTCAAAGCAAGCGAGCGAGCGCTTTCGGGGTACATCCAATCGAAACAAATCATCATCCCGACTTTCCCGAACGGAAGATCGAACACGGGAAATCCCAGGTTGCCGGGGGTGAAGAACAAATTCTCACGAAAGAATAAATGTACCTTCCGGTAACGCCCGATGATTCCTTCTGGACCAACAAGTGCGGAAGAGTTATAATAAAACGCCGTACTATCATTCTCCAAAACTTTTTCAGGATATCCGAACACAATGTAACAAGAATGTTCACGCGCAAAGGCAAGCATGGCTTGCATAGCGTACCCCGAATCGTCTTCGGAGAGTTGAGAAACTTCATCGGCATTGAGGAAGTTATATCCCGAAAAACAGAGTTCCGGGAGAACGTACAGATCTGCCGGGGCGGTAGCCATGAGAGAAAGGGCATCGGCAACATTGTGCTGAATTTGCCCGAAAATGGGGTTTGTTTGGGTTAAGGCAAGTTTCATATTGGCTTAAAAATACGATTTTCGCAGGGTAGATTCAAGATTTTAACGGGTTTTATTTTTTTTTATTCCAATTTATTGCTATTCATAAAAAAAACCCTTATGTTGGATTTGCAAATAACAGTACACCGTTGTTTTTCCCAATACTGAGTGCACTTGGAATTGGGATGGCGTTGCCAGTTTTAGATTCACCCTGACGTACCGTACCATCATTATTAGTGTGTGTCGCCAGTGGTAGAAATGCTCAGGCGGTTCAAGTCCATCTGAAACGTTTTGCGGGATCGAGAGCAACACATCAGGCGTACACATGTTCCACATTAATACGAAAGGACAGTTCCATGGAACAAGGGACAGTCAAGTGGTTCAATCGAACCAAAGGTTACGGTTTCATATCACGTCAGCAAGGCGAAGATGTTTTTGTCCATTACAAAGCAATCATCGGTGATGGTTTCAAAAATCTTAACGAAGGCGACAAAGTTGAATTTGAAATCGAACAGGGTCCGAAAGGATTACAGGCTGCAAAAGTTACAATCTTAAAGTAACCGATACAGTCTTAGCATGTATCCCGCGCTATCTTTTGATAGCGCGGGATTTTTAGTTTTAAAAGGAACTAAAAGCATATCTAAGGATACGAACCGCATATCCTCCAGGCAGAGACAGGTTTCAATCTTAATGCTGTTAGGTTAAGGATTAATCCCGCATGACCCTAAATGGTCACGCTACTACAAACAAAGCCCGATAAATCGGACTATATTCATAGTCCCGTTTACGGGGCTTTATTCGATATAGCGTCCCGATTTATCGGGATGCGGAACTGGCTAACCGAACAATATTATCCTATTCATAGTACCTTCCCCTTCACCCGACATCATTCCTTCCCCTATCTTGAAAGGGAAATTCGAATACGTTAATCTTTCGAAGATGCGCCGATAAGAAGATGGATTGTTGCATCTTTGCCGATAAAATCTGAGCCGGTTGCTATACCGTAATCTTCTCTGTTAACAACAAACGTAGTTTCAAATCCAACCATTGTGCCGATTTCGGAAAGGTAGTTCGTGCCAGTAACGCGAACGGGAAGTGTTACCCTATGTGCTCTTCCCTTCATTGTTAACACTCCTTGTACATATAATGAATCTTTTCCCTTAGGACGAATCTGCATACTCTTAAAGGTAAGTGTGGGATAACTTACCGCATCTAAAAAATCGCGCGATTTAATAGCTCCGTCCCTTCCTTCGTTGCGGCTATCTACGCTTGCCACATATATTTTGACATCCACCGTTGTCGCCGATGGATTTTCCGGGTCATAGACGATTGATCCATCGAAATCTTTGAATCTCCCTTCTTCTTTGAAAACAACCCATTTATAGATTGAAAACCCAACTTGACTGTCCTCTTTGCGAATGATGAATTTTTTAGGTTTTGCTTCAACAGATGATATGAATACAACCGTGACAACATATAAGAACAATACTAATGATGTGAAACGCATGAAAAACTCCTATGATTACATGATGGATTATTGAATTCATAGGTTTGATGCCGGGGAAAGGAAAAAGGTTGAAATCCGTATGTTTGTTATTCCGAATTTCCGGAGTGATCTCTACAACTATGGTGTATGCGCAGATTCCGGAACACAAACTTGCGGGTTGGGCACAATAGCGTAGGGAGTAAGCAGTAAATGATTTCGCCAGCGTTGCATCATTTCTTCATCGCCGCGTAAAACACCATCCCGTGTTGTCGCCTGAGGAACGGGGATAACCATTGCAAGTTTATCATATACACGGGCTTTCTCGGGCATATTGATTTTTACTAACAAATGCCAAAGCGTTACTGCATCGGTAAATTTTGCAACGGAAAGGACTGTATCTAATGCTTGGGTTCCTCCCTTTTCAAAATCGAACCGATAGAGAGCTGATTGCAACATATCGGACGTCTGCTTCATAAATGGTGTTCCGGGTCCGAAGCCTTTTTTGGTTATACACATTGCTCCCGTGGGCACAACGGATTCACGTCCCTCATGCTCAAATGATACCCAGCCCGTTGTTACATTAAGAGTGCTTGTGCCGGCGCTATCAACAGAAAGCGTGTAGGCACACCCGAGATCAACAGCGGTAGCGGAAGGCGTTTCAACAATAAATAATCTCGGTGGTGCGGAAACGGATGCGCGAATTGTACCGCGATTCAAGGAGAGACGATGATTAACCGGGCTTGTATTAAGCAAACGGAGTTGTGTATTGGGATCAAGTTCAACTTCACCGATCTTACCCACTGTTAATTTTGCACGTGATTGGCTGTCGGTTTCTAACAAATCGCCGATATACATTTTTCCCATATCCGATATTGTTTGAGAATTTGTACGGGGTGTGCCTGCAAGTGCGGTAACTTTCCACGAAGGTAGTTCCGGCAATGTGGTGTACCAATAGATTGCCGCACCAATGAGAAACACCAGCATAACAGCCGCCGCGCGGAAATACCAATAGGAACGATCAACAATGCCTTTACGAATTTCTTGTTGCAGATTTTTTGCCGCTACTTCTTTATTTTCAGTTCCTTCAAACGGAAGAATTGAGGGCTGTATCCGCTGTTGAATACGATTTTCTATCCCCTGCCATAAGTCGCGCGATGGTTGAATTTCTTTTGAAAGAGTATCAACCTTTTTAAGAAACAACTGTAAACGATCAAACTCACGCTTGCATTCACTGCATGTGAGAACATGGCTTTCCACCAAACGTTGCTGTTCGGGGGTAAGTGTTCCATCAAGATAATGATCTAAAAGTTCTATGACATGGTGTTCGTTCATCGTTCTATCATCTTTCTCAACATTGTTCGCGCCCTGTGGAGCTGGGCTTTCGATGTTCCGATTACCACTCCTAATTGTTCCGCTATTTCTTCGTGACGGTATCCTTCAATATCATGAAGAACAAAGATTGCTCTTGCACCGGGCGGGAGTTGTGCAATTGCATCTTCAATATCTATTGCCATTTCAGGAGAGATTTGTTCGTCAACACTATCAAAATATTCTATATCATCGGTCGATTCGACACGCGCGTTGTATCGCTTATCTGAACGTATTGCCGTTAAGGTCAGGTTTATAGCTATTCTGTGAAGCCACGTTGAAAACAGGCTATCACCTCGAAAACTCTGCAACTTTTCCCATGCCTGAACAAATACTTCCTGCGTAAGTTCTTCCGCTTTTCTTTGATCTGCAATCATGCGCAGGCAAACGGCATATACTTTTCCGACGTGTTGGCGATAGAGGAGTTCAAACGCTTTTACTTCCCCCGAAGCAGCGCGCGCGAGCAGGTCGCGTTCTGTGGAACGCGCGTCGGCATTGCCTGTTAGTATGCTTCCGTCTTTCAACTCGCTCATTATTTACGTTCTATAGATTAGATGCCAGAGAGGGGGACTGGGTTGGAATGGGTATGTATGCGCAATGGGACTATAATAAAAAAGTGCGATTTACCATTTCGGTAAACCGCACTTCCATTAATACAATAGAATTAGTTTTTGCCTTTAGTCGTTGAAGCTACTAACCCTGCAATTTTTTTGGCTTCGGGGAAGAGTTCTAAAGCCTTTAATAACTGTGAATCAAACTCACGCATTGTTCTATACCATCCTTCATCACTCCAAAAAGAGCGGGCGATATATGCCTTTAACCGCGAGCGATTAAACTTTTCATCTACGCGATACATACTATCAACAATGGTAACACCTTTTTTCTCAACAAATGCACGGAATTCCGTCATTACATTCTCAGGAACTTCATACTTGTTGACAAATCCCTTAATATCTTTGCCGTACTCCTCACGAAGCTTCTGCCCCGGACCCTGTAAATAGGAAGTAATATACTGGTAATAGACATCGCGGCGCATCATATTCTTTGTTAACTCCGTGACCTCCATCGGTTTGACGATATAATCGGGGGTGACACCGCCGCCTCCATACACAATACGTCCCGCACCGGTTTTATATTGCGGGCGTGTTGAATCTCCGGCTATGGTAGAATCTTTTTTGTGTTCAAGATTATCCCCTTCTTTTTCGTCGCGCTGGAACGCTTCACGCGTGTAGGCATCTTTATCTTTACCTGTGTACGAGCGTTGAATTAATCTGCCGCTTGGCGTATAGTAGCGGGCTATGGTCAGCCGTAATGCAGAACCATCACCTAATGGCCATTGGTTTTGAACGAGCCCCTTGCCAAAACTTGTTTCACCGACAATTAAACCGCGATCCCAATCTTGTATGGCACCCGCAACAATTTCACTTGCACTTGCTGAAGCATTGCTGATAAGAACAATGATAGGAATTTTTTCAAACTCATCTCCTGATTTAGCATATAATGCTTCATCCATTGTCCCCGTTCTTGATTTTGTATAAACAATCTTACGCGGTTCACCTTTACCGCCATCGAGGAATAAATCCGCCATTCTGCCCGCTTGATCCATGTAACCACCGGGATTATCACGCAAATCAAGAATAAGTTCTTTCATTCCCTGATTTTTTAATTTGGCAAGCGCTTCGGATAATTCTTTTGTTGTTGTCGCCGCAAAACGGTTCACACTAACATACCCGATCTGGTCATCAAGCATAATAGCTACATCAAGTGTCGTAATTGCTATAATGTCGCGTGTTATTTCATAAACTAATGGCTCGGGAACACCGGGGCGACTTATCGTCACCAACACTTTTGTTCCTTTCGGACCACGTAACCGTTTTGACGCTTGTTCGGTTGTAATCCCGATTGCCGTTGAATCATCAATCTTGACAATCTTGTCATTCGATAAAATTCCGAGACGCGCGGCGGGGCTTCCACCCATTGGCTCGGCTACCATAATGGTATCGTTCAATGCAACAATTTGTAACCCTACACCCTGATAGGATCCTGCAAACTGTTCCGTTTCACGTTCTGTTACCTTAGCAGGCATATAGACCGAATGGGGATCGAGCTTACTGAGCATACCGTTGATAGCCGCTTCATTTAATTTGGCGACATCAACTTCATCAACATAATACTGTTGCGCTTTGGAAAGAACCTCACTATACTTTTTTAACTGTTCCATGAGGTTATCCCCGGAGATTACCTGGTCAACACCCACTCCAAGAACTAATGAAACAAGAACTAATGCTGTAGCAGTCCACAACGAGACTTGTCTTTTCATGATCTGATTTTTCCCTAAAACTACCTAAATTTGTAATAATTCGATATATAATGTAGAAATAACCTTTGCCATTACCAAAATTGATAACACAGGAATGAGCCGGATAATTCCCCCCGCTGAGGATTTTTGATTTTAGAATGCCGATTGCTGAATGGCTCGTAGCCAGACAGCAATTTCCTACTCCCCTTTATCTACCACCAATTTAAAGCCTTTACCGTGGACGTTGAGGATTTCAACACGGGAATCGTGTTTCAGGTAACCGCGAAGACGGGAGATAAAAACATCCATACTGCGGGCGGTGAAGTAGGAATCATCTCCCCAGATGGTTTTTAAGGCAATATCCCGCTCCAATATTTGGTTGAGATGCATACACAGCAGTTTGAGCAGGTCGGCTTCTTTTGCGGTTAACTTTTGTTTCTTGGTTTTTATTTGAAGCATCTGACGTTCATAATCAAATGTATAGCCGCCAATAGAATAGACCGTTACATCCCCGGATTCTTCAACGGTGCCCGTGCTTCGTTTCAATACAGCCTGAATTCGCAAACCAAGTTCTTCCATGCTGAACGGCTTCGTCACGTAATCATCTGCACCGATTTTAAAACCCTCAATCTTATCCTCCTTCAACGATTTTGCCGTAAGAAAAATAACGGGAGTTTGTGTATCGCGTTGTCTGAGTTCGCGTACGAATGTGAAGCCGTCTTTTTTCGGCATCATCACATCAACAAGACATAAATCAAATTGTTCACGCGCAAATACTTGTTCCCCTTTTTCTCCGTCGGGACAAAGTGTTACCTTAAAACCGCGCAGTTCTAAATTTTCCTGCAACATAAATCCCAGATTGGGATCGTCTTCTAACAATAATATTTTTTTTACCGACATATGTTACCCAACCCTCTCATCCGGTATCTCTTCCTGTAATGGAAATGTTAACGAAACAGTTGTTCCCTTTCCCTGCTCACTTGCAATGCTTACATCTCCGCCATGTGCTACCATCATCAGTTTTACATAACTAAGACCTAAGCCAAACCCTTTCACATCATGGCGATTGCCCGTTGGCACACGATAGTATTTATCAAATACTTTTTTCAATTCTTCTTTGCCGATACCGATACCGTTATCACGTACTTGAATAACAAGAGTATTGTTTACATTTGTTGTCGTCACAACAATGTGCGGGGCATCGGGAGAATATTTTGTAGCATTATCAAGGATGTTGTGAATAATATTACTGCAATGAACAACATCAACAGGTATAACAGAATGTGTTGCTTCAAACTCGTAGCGTATTGTTCCTTGCTTTGCTTCAACCTGTAACGCAATATTCTTCACCGCAGTTGCGATGATATCGTGCGCATCAACAGGTGAAAGTTTTAATTCGAAGTCGCCTTCTTCAAGAACCGCCATTTGTAATATTTTATCGACTTGAGTTTTCATTCGTTGATTTTCCTCGCGAATAACCGAGCCATACCGTTTTACTCTCTCGGTATGTTCTACCACATCATCCCGCATAATAGTCTCAGCCGCAACAGAAATGGTCGAAATTGGCGTTTTAAACTCATGTGTCATGTTATTAATAAACTCAACCAACCGAACCGAGAAATCCTTTTGTTTGATAATCGTACGCACCGTATAGGCGAAACAAAAGACCAAAATCAAGGTCAAAAATACCGTAAGCGAAATCTGAAGCCACATTTCTTTCAAAACAAACATTCGCTGTTCGGGGAAAAAGAGAAGTAATTGATTTCCACTGAAGAAAAAATCATTGGGAAATAATCGACTCTTAAATTCCGTTGTGCGTAATTGCGCCCTGTACTCAGCCGGTTGAATAATTTTCATCGAATCAGGCATCTCACCGGTTACGGCAAATGCAAAAGGCAATGTAATACCAACTTCCTTTAATCCTAAGTGCAGTAAAGAATCCAGAACGGAAGGCTGTACGCGTTGTTCAATAGGTTCGCGCTCCGTCACAGAAAGATTTTCTATAACCTTTCCTACTAACTGTTGTTTTCGTTCAAACGCAACGGAGCCGGGAAGCATTATTTTTTCTGTGCCATCGGCAATACGCATTGTGTACGTAGTATTATCCACCATCAATTTATAAAAATATTCTCCTTTGGTGTACTTCGGATTCTCAAGACCGACGGCATACACCCCTGCGTCTTGAAATGTATCGACAAGAACGGTGTCCTGTTTTCCTACTGCATCATACACGCGCAATGTTACTTTTTGCCCTGTCTCAACGCTATACCGAAGGGTATCATTATTCACGGAAATAGGAGGCCGCATTCGTACACCGGCTACCATTATAATACTATCGTGAGTATCATTACTCCGAATCATAGTATCCACATTAAGGTGAACATACTTCATCGGATCATTTGAAGTCGAATTAACAATCACCTTAAATACTTTTCCGGCAGTCTCATGTGTTTCCAATCGTTCCGCAACCGAACTCATAGCTTTGAATACGTTTTGATGAAACGTTTGCTCCCGTTGTTTCATCGCATCGCTCAGAAGGACGTATTGAAGCGCCACCAATCCACCAAGGGAGATAACTAAGAGGGCTACAATAATCGTTAATGTTTGTTTACGGATTCTCATACTCCTAATGTACGAGATTCGGATGAAAGAATCACGTCCATTAACATTCATTAACATAACATAACACTTTTTAACTCGGAGAAGCGAAACAGATTCGGTATGTTATACTTGTGAGAGTATATCGGTGTTGGAAAATCAAATAAAATGCTTCTTCTACCGTGTAAGGCTTTCGATAACGATTTTGTGGAACATAACCTGAAGGTATGAAGCCTGAGGGTATGGTAAATTAATTATCATTACATCATTACAGGAATAAAATCATGAAAAACAGTTTATTAATGGCGTTAGCAGTTTGCTTCCTTCTTTTCGCAGTGGCGGAAGCTCAAACAATGAAAAAAATTATCAAATCGGGCTCCGGCGATGGAAAAGAGGTCATCATTAATGGGGAGGGAGGAGAGTTCTTCGATATCCCTGAACTTGCAGTTTTTATCTCGCAAAGCGGAGATAATCTTGCTGTTACCAATGTTATGGATGTTGAAGCTCGTCCCAAAGGATATGAAAATATCGACATCCAACTTGAAGATATCGTGTTGATGGCAAACGGAAAACGATTGGCAAAACTTGAAGATTTTGAAAGCATGTACAAAGAAGCCAAGCCGGGCACAACGATTAAACTCGGAATTAAACGTGGCGACAAAATGATGATGACATCGTTTGATAAAGCAGATCCCGACAAATTACCAAAACATAAAATGGTTATTCAAAAAAGTGGCGGTGACGGAGAAGTCAACTTTTTAGGAATTCCATCAGTCGGGTTAGTCCTTGGAACAAAAGGAAAGAAAATTGTTGTCACAGAAGTGTTCGATGACGCGAAGGAACAACTTCAGGGCGCAGATGTAAAAGAAGGAGATGAAGTGAAAAAAGTCAACGGAACTGAAATCAAATCATTCAAGGATCTCTCAAAAACATACAGAGACCTTAAGGTTGGAGATAAAGTCGAAATTGTTACTTCACGTTCCGGTGCATCACACACCATTACATTCAAGAAGCCCGAAGAAAAAGGCGGAATGAAAATTATCCGTCGTTCAGTCGGGAATTAACCTTTGTTGTATTGTCAACTCAATAGTAGAAAATACTTATAATGAAAACCCCATTTTTGTTCCTGCTGTGCCTTTGTATCGCAATCAGCGCGTTAACGCCGTGGCAATCAATGGCACAGAGTGGAACATATTATAATCAACGTGACGATCAGTACCGGCTCCTCGGTTTAAAACGCGCGAAGGAAGCATTCGAAGCAGCGCGAAGAGATTTCGATCGTGAAAAAGATTTGTTCGAAAAGAAACTTATCTCGCAAGCAGAACTTGACCGCGCACAGGCAAATTATTCCGATGCAGAAGTGAACTACCAGCAATCGCTTCTTGCCGTATTGTTTGAACAACAGTTCATCACAATAAGTAAAGCAATGAAATATCAGTCGGCTGACGGAACAAAGAAAGTTCGCCTTCGTGTTGAAAATGCCTCCGGCGGGAGCGCTGAGTTTCGTAAATTGCTAAACATTGATGATGAGTTATTCCGTTCACTCCAGCCCGATATCGTTAACAATATCTATGTCTCCCTTCTCAATAATGATGGCGCAGTCATATGTCAGCCGTACGAGTCAAAAATAAGCGAATTACGCTTTGGCGAGCCAAAAGAGTTGAATTTTACCATGTTGCAAGACCTGGATGTTGTTACCGTAAACCTCATTTACGGCAAAGGGTCTCAGCGAAGTCTTAAGGTGTATCTGGAAAAAGATGCGGCAATCAATAAAGTCCTTGTCCAATCACAACAATTTTCACAAGAGGCTGATCTTGGTAAAACAGCCTCGTTCGATTTAACGCTTGAATTATTCGGTGGGGTTGGAAAAACATTTAATCTTCAGGTCGTCAATCTGCCGACACAAATTAACAGATTCTTTAAGGACCCCGCGACAAATGCCCGGTTAAGTCAGTTCAAGTTTACGGAAAATGTTGCCACTCGCAAAGCCGCTCTCGATGTAACACTTCCTGACCGCGCCAATGATGCCGTTGCCATGGATAAACCAATTCAATTTTATGTCCTTGTAATTCCGACCGATCAAACACAATCGATTGCTAACCTTGAATCGAAAACTTGGACTCAAGAAGAGATTGAGGGATTGCATACGGGATATGTTAAATTAGAATTGCTCCCTCGCGGCAAAGGTATTCTACTCATACGCGCACAACAATTATATCTAACCTTGAAACAAGGCGAGAATGTGGAAATGAGTTTCGATGTCGTTAACGAAGGATCGCGCAGACTTGATAACATCGAGATAAAAATAGATCCCCCACTCAACTGGACAAAAGATGTAACGCCATCGGTCATTCCCTCATTGGAAGTAGGTGAAGAAAAACGCGTTACCCTCCGCTTTACACCTCCCGGAGATATCGGCGTCGGCAGGTACGATGCACGTGTCCGTTCAACAGCATTATCCGATAACGAGCCTGTTGTCGGTGAGGATAAAACAGTAGTGATGGAAGTAGTAGCGGAAACAAATATTTTCGGTACCATCGCGATTGTACTCCTCATTGTCGGATTAATTGCCGGAATGGTAGTATTTGGAATCAAACTTTCAAAACGATAATACAACGAGAACAAGATTGTTCAAAGGAATTTTATGAATCAGACACAACAAACAACACCACAACAGAAACAGATACCCATGATTGAAGCATTCAACCTCACTAAAACATACGAGGATGGCAATCTCGCTCTCGACCATGTTTCGTTCACTATTAATTCAGGACAGATCTTTGCAATGCTCGGCGGAAACGGAGCGGGGAAAACAACAACAATTAACCTCTTTCTCAATTTCATAGAGCCGACTGAGGGAGAAGCAAGAATCAACGGTATTGTGACCCACAAAGAACCATTAAAAGCAAAAGAGTTAATTGCGTATGTCTCGGAAAATGTGATGCTCTACCCAAACTTCACGGCGCTTCAAAACCTTGATTTTTTTGCCAGAATTGGAGGCAAAACGCAATATTCCAAAAACGATTACCGGGAGGTGCTTCTTCGCGTTGGCTTAGATGAGGCGGCACACAACAAACGCTTGAAAGGATTTTCTAAAGGCATGAGACAAAAATGTGGCATCGCCATTGCCATATTAAAAGACGCGCCTGCCATTTTATTGGATGAGCCGACCTCCGGGCTTGACCCGCAGGCAGGATACGAATTTCTTAAACTTCTCGAATCATTGCGAAGCGAAGGAAAAGCTATCTTGATGTCAACACATGATATTTTTCGCGCAAAAGAAATTTCCGATATCATCGGTATTATGAACAAAGGATCTTTGCTTATGCAGAAACCGGCACATGAACTAGAGGAAAAAAATCTTGTCGAAATGTACATGCAATATATGGCCGGACATAATGGTCAAGTCAGTCAGGCGGCATAGGAGAACGTATGATTCGATTATTGGTAGAAAAAGAATTACGTGAAATCATCGGCTCGGCAAAATTTGCTGTTAGTTTTGCAGTCTGTTCATTACTGATTATTCTTTCGTTTTATAGCGGAGCGACGAATTACAAAAATACAGTCACGCAATACGAAGCAGCGAAGCGCGCCAACTTCCGCCAGATGGAAGGGGTAACCGATTGGTTCAGTGTACGCAACCACAGAATATTTCTTCCTCCTCAGCCTCTTGCTACCCTCGTCAGCGGAATTTCAAATGATATCGGTAGAACTATCAAGGTAGAAGGTCGTGGCGAACTTGATGCTGTGGATAGTCGGTATAACGATGAACCCGCTTTTGCCGTATTCCGTTTCCTTGATTTGGAATTTATTTTTCAAATCGTCCTCTCGTTATTCGCTATTGTGTTTGCTTACGATGCAATCAACGGAGAGAAGGAACAGGGAACGTTACGCCTTTCATTTGCCAATGCCGTTCCGAAAGAAAAATACATTCTCGGAAAACTTATCGGAACGTTCACATCACTTGCTGTGCCGTTGCTTGTCCCCATCCTTATCGGGTGTCTACTTCTCCCTGCTCTGGGTGTCGCTCTCACGGGAAGTGAATGGACGCGACTCGCACTTATCATTCTTGCGGGATTATTATACTTCGGCGTGTTTTTATCGCTTTCGGTTTGTGTCTCTGCACTTACTCACCGTTCGTCATCTTCATTCCTGTTACTGCTTGTTGTGTGGATTTTTGCTGTGCTCATCATACCACGCGCTTCGGTGTTGCTTGCAGGACGAGCAGTTGATGTTCCTTCCGTTGATGAACTCGCATCCCAAAAAATCAGGTTTAGCAGTCAATTATGGAAAGAAGACCGCGCTCAAATGGCGGCATTCAAAGGAACATCATCGGATCCGATGAAACAATTTGAAGAATTTCAACAAATGATGCAGAAACAAAACGATGAACGTGATAAGAAGATGCAGGAATTTTCAGGCGCGTTAAACGAAGACCGGGAAAACAAACAGAGAGTACAACAACGGCTGGCACTCTCCATTGCACGCATTTCTCCATCCGCTGTCTTTTCAATGGCTGCCGCGTCGCTCGCAAGTACCTCACTTGATTTGAAAGATCAATTCAGGAACGAGGCAACTGCTTACCAGAAATCGTATGCGGCATTTATTAAAGCAAAAACAGGTCTCGTCCCCGGCGGCAGGATGGTCGTCATGCGACAGGAAATAGGGGGGGGAAAACCAAAGCCGATCGACCCTTACGAATTACCAGCATTCAAATACAACCCTCAATCAACACGTGATGCGCTGAATAACAGTCTATTCAATCTTGGATTGCTGTTTGTCTTCAATATCATTTTCTTCGCGGGCGCATACATTGCGTTCTTGCGTTACGACGTCCGATAATTCAAAGTATAAGAATACAATAGTTAATTAAAAAAATTTCGTATGTTCAAAACTCTCGTACAAAAAGAACTCAAATCCATTCTCCTCAGCCCGAAATTCACGGCAACATTTGCTGTGTGTACATTATTGATGTTATTAAGTACATACATCGGTATTAACGAATACCGTTCATCGGTGAAGCAATTTGAAACAGCGCAGCAACTCGTTTCTCAGGAGCTTCGTCAGGCAAACAGTTGGATGGGAATGAACAATCGCATTTTCCGCAGACCAGACCCGATGCAAATATTTGTCACGGGAATTACAAACGATATCGGACGCTGGTCGCGTGTCGATGATTTTAATCCGATAAAACTTCAACACAGCAGTTACTCAGACGATCCGATTTTTGCCGTCTTTCGTTTCATCGATTTTACGTTTATTGTTCAAATCGTTCTTTCGTTATTAGCATTATTATTTACATACGATGCCATCAATGGAGAGCGCGAATCCGGAACATTAAAACTTGTCTTTTCCAACGCCATTCCCCGCGTTCATTATACCGTAGCAAAATTTACCGGCTCATGGTTGGGATTGGTTATTCCGCTTACTATTCCCACGGCAATGTGCGCTTTACTTATCCTCCTATATAAAGTACCATTTACAGCCGCGCATTGGGGTGCGTTTGGGGCGCTACTCGGTGCTTCATTATTATATTTCACATTTTTTATTGCACTTGGCTTGTTTGTTTCAGCTATTACCCGTCACTCGAATGTTTCGTTCCTTGTCAGTTTTGTCGTCTGGATTGTGGCGGTGTTAATTATTCCCCGTGCAGGCGTTATTGCCGCAGGGAATATTGTCCATGTTCCCAGTGTTGCAGAAATTGAAGGACAACGCGATAGTTATGCTAAGGATAAATGGGAGCAACTCAATCAGGAGTCACAGAAACTCTTCGAAAACAGAAGAGAGGCTGTAACGGGAATGAGTGAAGAAGAAAAAAAGAAATATGAAGATGATCATATGTGGACAGCCATGCTCCTTCAGGACTCACTCAGGAACAACACCGAGAAGGAAATTAACAGTTACTCCGTAAAGTTGAATGAAGACCTACGAAACAAAAAGGCAGAACAAGAACAATTGGGATTTGCGCTGTCGCGTCTTTCTCCTGCATCGGCATACCAGCTTACTGTAATGAAACTCGCACGAACTGATATCGGTTTAAAATCAACCTATGAAGATGTATTAAATTCGTATCGCACAACCTTTACCAACTATATCGAAAAGAAACAGAAAGAATCGGGACAAGAAGGCGGAATACGAATTACGATGGATAGCGAAAAGGGATTTTCGTTTTCTGCGCCACGAGAACGCGGAACGTTAGATATCACCGGCATTCCTCAATTTGATTACACACTACAGCAAGCCGGATTTCCTTTGGTTGATATGGGAATACTCTTTTTCTTCTCTGCAATTGCCTTTATGGGCGCATTCATAGGCTTTTTGAAGTATGATGTAAGATAGACCTCCCGATCTCCGTCAGTTAAAACTGACGGCAATGGTTGTATTACTAAAAACAGATATAAGGGGTTGTTCTAAAATCTACTCCAACCCCACTCTGCGTCCTCACAGAGCGCTCGCTTCTATTTGATTTCGTGGTTCTGCGAGGACGCAGAACCGAGCGTAAGGGATTTTTAGAACCACCCTACATAGCCCTTCGCAAGGTTACATTCTATGAGGCGTTCTTCTCCACAATCAAAAAATTATCCTCCCAAACTTTTTGCAATAGCTTCATCCTCTTTCGGTAATATTCAATTGAATGTGTTTGAGGAATAAGGAAATAGACGACGCTTGATGTTGCCAGTGCAATAACGGTATTCACGTTTAAATTCAATTGAATATTCTTCGCAATCATTGCAATATAGTTCTTGTGCTCCACACGCGGAAAATGCTGATACACAAGAAGTGAATGCCCCGCCCTGTACGATGCTTGCAGTTCATTCCAATAAACATATTTGCAGGATAATTTCGCCCCGTACTTTCTTGATTTGACTTCAATTCCGTTATCGGGATCAAAGAATATGAGATCACAATCGCTTGCTAAGGATGACAACCCGGAAAAATATTTCTCGCGTTGAGCAATTGAATCTGTGACTATCGTCGAATAGAATAAAGAGGAGGGAATAATAGTGGATTTCTCAATGTTTCTTACCCTGCGACTATCTTTCTTTAAACATCTCTGAAGAAAATCAAACAATTCTGGGTCAAATCTTCTCCACGTTTCCGCTTTCTGTAAGAACGAAATATGTTTTCCGTCTGTTCGTGTATCGTTATCCGTTAACATCCAGCAGACCATTGTTTTGATTCTGCCATTATCGGAAAGTATGCGAAGAAGTCCGTATTTACGGTAATCGTTGATGTCTCCAAAATATTGATTTTTCATACCGGATCAATTTTTCTTAGTTATCACCGATGTATGGTCGTGAACCACCTTCCAGCCATCCGCAAACTTCTTTACGATTAGGGTAAATATACCTTCGGGGTGATCTTTTTCACGGGTTAGTTCCCAATGTCCCAGCACCCACGCAGAGGTCTCTGAGAGAAGAGTAAATTCCAACCCGGAAAATGTTAGTGTTCCCATCTTCTCTTTTGTATTGTACGATGATTTGTATTTTTCGTACGTTGCATTCCACCCTCGCTGTATGTTTCCGCTGCTTGTGAATATCAGGCTATCCGATTTCCAGTAGCCGTTCATGTATCCGGCAACATCGCCGTTGTTCCATGCTTGCACTTGCGCGTTCAGCGTTGCCATAATATCCTGAACCTGTTTTGATGAATCCTGTGGTTGTGCAAAACACAACACAGGAAGAAAGAGAAATAGTATGAATATTGTTTTCATCATAGAAATGTACTCTTTATTGTTATCGCTTTTTTTAATAGTGAAAGATATTTCGCACGGGATATTTCAATTGTCCCGAAGCGTAATAAATGCGGTGTGATGTATTGAGTATCAAGCAGTGTAAATCCACGCGTACGCAGGTGTTCAACAAGATATACAAGAGCAACTTTGGAAGCATCTCGCTCACGGCTAAACATCGATTCTCCGAAGAACGCACCCCCTATGGCAACACCATACAGCCCTCCGACAAGGACATCATTCTTCCAGCACTCAACGCTATGCCCGTATCCCAGATTTTGCAGGAACACATAGCTGGCGATGATTTCTTCTGAAATCCATGTGTCTTCTCGTTCCGCACAGGCGCGCATCACTTGTTCAAATGCTGTGGTAAGTTTAATCTCAAATGGTTGTTTTTTGATGATGAGTTGTAAACTTCTCGGAATATGAAATGTATCTAACGGGATAATCGCTCTTGGATCAGGAGAGTACCACCCAATTTCACCCTCTCGCGAATCCGCCATCGGAAAATATCCAGACGCGTAGGCATTCAACAAAAGCTCAGGATCAATGATAGTTTGTTTTTTTTGAGGCGGGACACTCACGTGAAATCACAATATATTTTGAACGAGCAAAATCATTTTTTATCTTATGGATAAGGGAAAATACAAGAATAAACCGCAAAGAACGCAAAGGCTACGCAAAGCGCCCAAAGAACATATTGATGTTTTCCTCAGTGTACTGTGCACCTCCTTCGCGAACTCTGCGGTTAATTGTTTATCCGCTCAATAATTAACAAAGCTATTAATCACCAAAACTTGTTCCAACGGAACGAGCAGTAAAGACCATCTGCGAATCGGGGGAAACAACACGTAACTTGCTTATTGCATCTTCAATCGGTACCAGGACAACATCGCGACCCTGCAAACTCACCATCGTGCCGAATTTACCTTCCGATGCCGCTTTTAATGCCATCGATCCGAACTTGGTTGCAAGAATCCTATCAAATGCTGTCGGACTTCCGCCACGCTGTACATGACCTAACACCGTTGTGCGTGTTTCTAATCCAGTTTCCTCTGTGATGCGTCGTGCAACAAGATCTCCAATACCGCCAAGCCGGATTGGATCAGTCCGCTTCGAATCTTGTTCGCGAACCACCAACTCTCCATCCAACGGTTTAGCCCCTTCTGCCACGCAGACAATACTGAATCGTGCACCTCTGCTTCGTTTCAATACGGTTTCAAATATTGAATTCCACTTAAACGGTATTTCGGGAATTAAAATAATATCAACACCACCCGCTAACCCAGCACCAAGCGCAATCCAACCTGCATACCGTCCCATCACTTCAACAACCATAACGCGATGATGTGCGGATGCAGTTGTATTTAGTCTGTCAATCGCTTCCGATGCAATCGAAAGCGCTGAATCATACCCGAACGTCACATCGGTTGCATCGAGATCGTTATCGATTGTTTTAGGAATACCGATAACATTCATTCCGAGCTTTGAAAATTTATCGGCAATGTGCATTGTTCCATCGCCGCCGATTGCAAACAACACATCAAGTCCCCATGTCTGGTAATTGATATGTGCTTGTTCGGAATAATCCATAATGGTAATCCCTTTCGGACCATCAACGGGATAATGATAGGGGTCTCCTTTATTGGAAGTACCAAGGATAGTACCGCCAAGATTGATAATTCCTGAAACATCAAGTTTCGTAAGTTCACGCATTTTTCCCTCGACGAGCCCTTCGAAGCCATCAACAACACCGATGACTTTTGAATTAAAAAAGGACATCGCTGGTTTGGCAATGCTTCTGATAACGGCGTTTAATCCGGGGCAATCTCCGCCGCCTGTGAGAATTCCGATTCGCTTTAATTTTGTTTCCATGTGTTCTTTTCTTTCGTTTTCAATGAGTAACTGCTAAATATAACAATTCTTTTTATGATTCTTCTCTCCACCTCTTTCTCGTTTCGTGAAGACTACCATTCCTTCAATTTTTTTTAATAGAAACACGTCTTTTAACAACGATGAATGAGAGAAAGCCCTTGCTCTCTGGTTAAGAATTTTCTCTTAAAATTGAAGATTCCAAAGTCCCCTCTTGAGAGGGGCAGGGGTGTGTTTTCATCGTTTAAAGTAAAAAACACCAAATTAACATGGAACGGTACAGCAATACCTAATACTGGTTTTTCAGTTCCCCCCCAACCCCACTCATCATTTACCCCATTCCTGTGCCAATTTCTGAAATAAATGCCATAACCCTAAACTAATAATATTTTGCTTTAAGTAAACCCCACCAACTATAATAAAAATAAAAAGTTCCGAATTCGCGGAACAAACATCATCGAAGTTGCGTTTTTAATATTGTATTATGATATTTAAAGCACAACCATGAAAAAGCTCTTAAATGAACTCTGGACGAAGCCTTTTGGCGAGTATGACGATAAGAATATCCGTCTGCTTGCTTTAATTTCAGGTTTTCTCGTCCATATAGCCGGCATTACGCTTCTATGGTTTGTCATTCGTACGTACGTCCCTACATATAGCTCGGATCCCGCTATGAAGGAAGATATCCTTGGCGGCAGTTCGGGCGGCGGCGGCGGTAACTCCAAAGAAATTGTTGTCGATTTCGGTCCCTCTCCCGGTGATGATGAAGCTACGGAAGAAGAGAGATTCAGTCCTGAAAAAGTAAGAATTATTCGTTTGAAGATCGTTCGCCCCGAATCACAAGGTATTCCCGTTATTGCGGAAACTAAGGACAAGAAAAAGAAGAAGCAGAAATCTGTTATGGGCTCTTCGTTAGCAAAAAACTTTCCTGCGAAACAACACGTTCGTGGTAGTGGTCCCGGCTCAGGTGGCGGCACCGGCGGCGGACAAGGCGGCGGTATTGGCAAGGGTAAAGGTTACTCCATAGATTGGGGCGGAACAGGAAATCGCGGTGTTATTAGCGGAAGAATTCCCGTGTACCCAAAAGGAACAGACAAAGAAATGCCTGTTACGTTACAATTTGTTGTATTCCCTGATGGTTCAGTCTCTCAGGTTATTCCTATTACAAAAGGGGATGAATTATTAGAACGTGCGGCAATCACTGCTCTTGAAACATGGCGATTTGACCCCATACCCCCTGCCAGCGACCAGAGAATTCAAAAAGGGAGAATTACGTTTAATTTCAAGTTTGAGCGCACATCGGCTCGGACTATCAATGATTAGTGACATGTTATTACAGTTACTCCCTCATCTTGTATCAACGTGGGAGGATGAAGTCACGAAAAGATGACGTACTCACAAACCCCTGCCATGTATGTTCCTTGTTTGGGTTTTGCATCACTACACTTGCAATGACTAATACCCCATCTCACACATAAGCGCTTTTTCAATTCCATTTCGTATATTTAACACTTCGTTGTATACATTCAATAATAATAGATATGTAATGAAAGTCCTTCAAGCTATAGAAAAATTTTTATCAAGCATTGTGAATGTTTCCATGGTGCTCCTGTTTACAGTCATGCTAAGCTTGGCTGTGATTCAGGTCTTCTTACGATATTTTTTTAACGGGAGTTTACTCTGGGGAGATGTTGCAGCGCGCCATCTTGTCATCTGGGTCGGCTTCCTCGGCGCAGCAATGGCAACGCGCGAAAACAAACATTTCCAGATTGAGATCCTTAACAGATTTATCAAACCGGGAATGCAACGGTGGCTTCAGGCGTTTTCAAACCTCTTTGCTTCAGGGGTCTGCTATTTCCTCGGACAGGCAAGTACAACATTTGTTATCTCCGATGCAGAGACAAAAACATTTTTAGATATCCCTGCTCCTTATGTTGAGATCATCATCCCGATTAGTTTTTACATTATGATGGTACAGTTCGCTTTGCGAACCATCGGTAACATAATGGGAAGAACAGAGCACATGCCCGTAACACTCCAACAGGAAGGATAAGCAATGATATATTTAATTATTGGCATTGCCCTCCTTCTTCTTTCCGTTTGCGGCGTACCCCTCTTTGCTGTTATTGCCACAATTGCTTTGCTGGCGTTTCAATCTGCTGATATTGATACTGCGGCAATAATTGTTGAGTTATACAGGCTCGCCGATTTCCCTGCTCTCATAGCCATTCCGCTCTTTACATTTGCCGGTTATGTTTTGGCTGAAAGCAAAGCGCCCCAACGTCTCATGAACTTTGTCTCCGCATTGTTCGGATGGATGCCGGGTGGCGTTGCGGTTGTTTCGCTTTGCACTGCGGCGTTATTTACGGCATTTACAGGTGCATCGGGGGTTACGATTATTGCACTTGGCGGGTTATTATATCCTTCACTCATCAGACATGGTTACCCCGAAAAATTTTCACTTGGATTGATGACAACATCGGGTAGTCTTGGATTACTCTTTCCCCCCTCTCTCCCGATTATTTTATACGCTCTTGTCGCGAAAGTCAGCCTCGATTCATTATTCCTTGCAGGACTTGTTCCCGGAATTCTTCTCATTGTTGTGCTTTCCATTTACAGTTTTCGCGTTGGTGTGAAAGCAAACGTAGAACGTATTCCTTTTTCATGGAGTAATGTTTGGAGCACATTAAAAGGCGCCGGCTGGGAACTCCCGCTCCCCCTTGTAATCATCGGCGGGATCTATGGCGGTATTTTTACAGCAACAGAAGCCTCGGCGGTTACGGCATTTTACGCACTCATTGTTGAAGTCTTTATCCGTAAAGATCTAAAACTCTTTGGAGATATCCCACGCGTTATTCGTGATAGCATGGTTCTTGTCGGTTCTATCTTTGTTATGCTCGGTACAGCAATGGGGTTGACAAACTATTTGATTGACCAGGAAATTCCAAAGTTGTTTTTCGATTTTATCAGTCAATATGTCAGCAGTAAAATAACGTTCCTTATTATTCTCAACATCTTCATTCTCATCATGAATATGATTGAAATATTTTCTGCTATTATTATTGTCGTCCCGATTATCGTCCCCATTGCGTTGGAATACGGCGTTGACCCGATTCACCTTGGAGTCATCTTCCTGCTTAACCTGGAATTGGGTTACATGACACCTCCGGTCGGATTGAATCTATTCCTCGCAAGCAACAGATTTAATCAACCCCTGACAAAGGTGTATAAATCGGTGATACCGTTTTTCATCCTTGTTTTGGCGGTGCTATTGTTAGTAACGTATGTGCCGCAACTAAGTCTTATGTTCGTTGAACCAACGCTCAATGGCGGCATGTAAAGTAACCTCGTACCTGTCATAATGCTGTCATGTTAACGATTAATCCCGCCTGACCAGAAATGGTCACGATACTACAAACAAAGCCCGATAAATCGGACTGGATACATAGTCCCGTTCACGGGGCTTTATTCGATATAGCGTCCCGATTTATCGGGATGCAG
>ORJL010034523.1_pt1 | contig 22880 bp, 22 predicted proteins | sample 1779941 | NCBI WGS metagenome assembly ORJL01 (sample SAMEA104232317, study PRJEB22302) | groundwater metagenome | biome: forest; feature: aquifer; material: groundwater | place: USA | collected 2011-08-07 | depth 5.8 m
CCGGCTGGCGTCGTTACCACCGGAATGCCGCCCTGCATCGCTTCAATGATGGCGTGCGAGAGGCCTTCGTAGGCGGTATTGAGCGCAAAGACATCCGCCGCGCCCAAAAGGTCGCGCAGAATCACGTTCGGCATCTCGCCGAGGAACACCGTCTGCGGGTCGAACCCGGCGGAGCGCGCCAGCGCACGCAGCTTCTCCTGTTCTCCTCCGCCGGCGATGATGAGCCGGAGTCCGGGAAACTCACTGCGAAGCTTTCCGGCCGCCTCGATAAGCGTCGGGAATCCTTTCCAGGGGACCAACTGCCCTATCGAGAATATGACAGCCTCCTCGTGCCACCCGACGCGCTGGCGCGTCTCGCGTTTTTCCAATGATGCGGGGGCGGCCGTGGCGGCACTTGCGATGACGCTGATGCGTTTCCCCGAGACGCCCCAGGTACCGACTATTTTTTTGAGATACTCGCTCGGCACGACTACGGCGTCGGCGTGCCGCGCGACGAAGCTTTGCAGTTTCCAGAGGAACTCCAGTCGCCGCGGATAACCTTCTTTATTTTTTATGACGAACTCATCCAGAAGCTCCGTGACGCCCCAACGCTGAACGCCCTGTTCCCACGCGTAATCACCGCCGGTGCGGAGTATAAAGCGTGCGCGTAAAATCCTCGCGGCAATGAGCGCCGGGAATCCCGTGCTTGCGGGGTCGAGTGCCAGCACCGCATCGCTTCCCCATCCATTAAGCAGGAGTTTAAAAAAATATATGACGTGGCGCAGGACAGGTGGGAATCTCCGCACGTCGCGGAATTTCACCACCCGTACCGTAGCACCCGAACGCTCGAGGTGCTCCACGAGCTGGCCGGCGAACGTGGCGGGCCCCCGAGTTTCGGGCGGATAGAGGGAGGCGGCCAAAAGAAGTTTCATGCGGAAATGGTAGCCAATTATAACCTTTTTGTCTTGCTGTGGGTTACTATACGGGCATGCGCCTGGTCATCGCCACACCCCTCTACCCGCCCGATATAGCGGAGCCGGCTCCGTACGCTAAGGAACTGGCCGCCCGGCTCGCGGGAGAACACACCGTCACCGTGGTTGCCTATGGAGCACTTCCGGAGGCCGTTTCGGGCGTGTCGGTCATTTCCGTAAACAAACGGCGACCGCTGCCTTGGCGCCTCATCGCCTACACATTTGCGCTCCGGCGCGCCGCGCGACAGGCTGATTTTTTATATGCGGAGAACGGCGCGTCGGTTGAACTTCCCGCCGGACTCGTCGCTTTGCTCACCGGGAAACCGCTCCTGCTGCATATGGGCGACTCCGCCGCGCATGAGCGCTCTTCGCGCGGTGGCATTCTCGGCGCCACGTTGCGCTTCGCCGCGCAGCGCGCGCAAGACGTCATCACTGACATGCCTCTGCCGCGGCCGGAGATTGTGCCGCTCCGCGAGCGGCCGGTGCGGGTACTTGAAGCATATGAACAATCATGGAAATCACACCTGGCCGTCCTTGAAACGGCTTTCAACCATTATGAGCGGCGCTGATGCAAAAACCGAATGGGAATCTTACCGCCGACGCGAGCTGGAGGGTCTCGTTCCTGTATTGAAAGAACTTGGCTTCTCGCTTGAGAAAGAGCAGCCGCACACCGGCGGAGAGCGCTACCTTATGAGCGGAAAGAAATTGGTGTTGCTCGGCGTTCGTGACCGCGACGGTAAGCGCGCCGTTATTAAGGCAAGCGGCAATGCGGAAGGATCGCGCGAAATAACGCGCGAGCATGACGCGCGGCGCGCACTCGCAACCGTACGCTTCGCCTACCGCCTGCCGCTCTCTCCAGAGGAACTGTATTTCGGCAGAAGCGGATCGTACACTATCGCAGTTACCGCCTACTTGGCGGAGCCGAAGCCGTTCCTTGTCCGTCCGCTTGAAGAACAATGCATGCGTGCACTTGGCGCCTTCAAAGCGCAGGAAAGCGTGCATGCGGCAACGTACGGGCATGCCCGGGCGGTGCGGAAAGTTTTCGGTTTATGGCACGCCGGCGACTATCTGCGCTCTTTTGATGCATTTCGCGCGTCGGCCGCCGCAGACGCGCCCGATGCGCCGTATCTCCGGGATGCGCTCTCGCAGGCGGCAGCACACCTGGTGCAACACCAAGACGACGTGGAGCGGTACTGCGGATTCCTGACGCATGAGGATTTCGCGCTGCACAATATCCGCATCGCCGAGGACGGCGTGTACCTGATAGATAGCGCATCGCTGCGGTTCGGCAATAAATATGAGAGTTGGGCGCGGTTCCTCAATTTTATGCTGCTGTACAACCGTCCGCTTGAGCAGGCGTTGGAGCGCTACGTGCGCGATAATCGAGCGCCGGAGGAAGTATTGGCGCTGCGCCTCATGCGCATCTATAAACTCGGCGAACTTCTGCACTATCACGCGCGCGCATACGCGCTCTCAAGCGGCAACCTGAAGCGCCTGTGCGGAGAACGGCTACGTTTTTGGACGACGGTACTCGACGCGCTGCTTGCGGACACACCGGTGCCGGATGAAACAGTTGCATCATATAAACGCTCCCGCGATGCGCTCCGGAGCGATGAAGAAAAACAGCGCCAGCGCGAGCTCCGACAGTTATAGCAGGCGTCCGAATACCTTTTCTCTCATAGTGCGCGCAATAGTGTCCCAATCGTAGCGCTCGACGACCATGCGCCGCGCGTTCGTAACAGTCCGCACGACCTTTTCCGGATGCGCGAGAATATCCTTGACCGCCGCCGCTATCTGCTCCGGCGAATCTGCGTCGACGGCCCAGCCGGTAGGCGGCTCGTCCGGATTGCGCTTTTCATCATAGAGAAAATCGGCTATCCCGCCCTCCTGTGTCGCAACGATGGGCAAGCCTGCGGCCATGGTGGAGAGGAACGAAATGCCCTGGCCTTCCGAGCGGCTCGGCAGCACGAAAATGTCCGATATCTTGCGGTATTTCGAGGTCTCGCTGCGCTCCACCTTCCCGACGAATATGACGCGCTTCTCTACGCCGAGCTCCTTCGCGAGACCCTCAAGCATACCGCGCTCAGTACCCTCCCCCACGGCAAGGTAGCGCACGTGCGCGGGCAGGAGCGGCAGGGCGCGGATAATCGAGTCGAGTCCTTTCTGGTGCACGAGGCGCGCAACGCTGATGAGAAAGATGTCGCCGTCTTTTTTACCAACCGAGCGCTTGAGCGCCTCGAGTTCCTCCGCGGGATACGATTGCGTGGGCGGAATGGAAGCGCCGTTGGGAACGATGACGACCTCGCCGCGATACCCGCGCCGGGCAGGCCACGTCGAGAGATACACGGAAATGGCCTGCACGACGGCGGCCGTTCTGAATCCATAATCAAGGAGCGGCGTGACAGGGCGTATGAACCAGCGGCCGAACACTTTCTCGTAGGGGTCGCCGTCCTGGAGCGTGAGAATATGCGGTGGGCGCAGTCCGAGCATTTTGGCGATGATGAGCGGAAAGAGCATGTACGTCATCATCGCCCAGAGCGCGTCGAAGGAATGCGTGCGGTGAAGCGCGCGCGCCATAAGTGCCGCAAGCGGAACGAATAGGATTTTCGAAAGGTAGGCGCCGCCGAATCCTACGCGATGCACGATAACGTTGCCGATTGTCTCCAGCCGGGGCGCGTGGGAATCAAAGAGGAGCGTCACGAGATGGAACTCGATGTCGTTAGGCTCGATGCGGTCGGTGATTTCTCGTATGGCGACCTCCGCTCCGGAAACGAAGTTCGGATAGTACGCGAGCGAAAAAATAAGAATTCGCTTCATGTGATTTTGCGAAATCATTTTTTTGCCTCCTCGATGTAGCCCTTGAGGGTGCGGCGCGGGTTCCATCCAAGCCCGTTCGTCTTGGTGGAATCGACCGGCGTGCCCGGACGGCTGGTTGTGCGCGCGGGGTTCATGACTACCTCCCCGCCGAACAGCCGTGCGACGTCGATGGTCGCGTAGTCGTCTTTCGAGGCGATGCCGAACTCATCCCCTTCCCCGAGCTCTCCGACGAGCAGAAGTGCATCGACCGTGTCCGCCACATGCGTATATGTGCGCGTCTGCGTGCCTGGTGCGTTCACCGGCAAGGGCTCGCCGCTCCGATGTGCCTGCCGAAATATCTCCACGACCGTTCCGTATTCTCCCGAAAGCTCCCGCGGGCCGTAGACGTTATAGAAATAGGCGATGGCGTACGGCAGTCCGTACCATTCTGCATAGTCGGCGACGAGTTCGCTGTTGGCGGCTTTGGCCCAGGTATACGGAGAAAGATTGCGTCCTGCCGTGCCGTCCGCCCGCGCGTGCGCGAACTTGGTGGAAGAACCGGCATAGACGAGCTTGCTTCCCCCGCCTCGGGGCGCAGCTCGGCTGCGTTTGCGCCAGAACTCCAGCACTCCTGCCGTGCCCGTGATATTGAGATCCCATACCAGTGCCGGCTCTTCAAGCGATTTCGCCACGCGGGAATATTCGCCGAGATGGTAAATGATATCCGGCGTTTCAGGGATGTGCTTCTCGATATCTTTCGTATGTCCCTCGCGATACTCGACGCCCGCGACGTGATTATCTTTCGAACCAGTGAAATAGTTGTCGAGGCTGATGACGCGGTGCCCGCGCGCGACAAGCGCCTCGCATAAATGCGAGCCTATAAATCCAGCGCCGCCGGTTACTACAATCGTTTTTCTGTTCTCTGAAGCCATGTCGTTTGAGCCTATCGTGGGGTGGTGTTTTCTTCAACTCCCGGCGTAACGTCAATTATCTGAAACTCCTTCGCCAGAGCTGCGGTTTCGTCATACCCCGGCGCGCCGGATGCTTCCGCGAGAACGGATGCCCCGGGTAATCTAGCGTACAGCACGGCCGAAATGCCGAGCACAATGAGCGCGCCGAGCGCCAGCACGCTCCCCCACAGAGGAAGAGCGCCGTCCAGAGGGCTCTGCCCGGCGAGGATGCCCGAACCTTCGGCAGTGGCGGTCAGCGCAACGTCCTGCTCTGCCGCAGGGTCGGCAGGCCGCAGTGCTGTTTGAGAAACCCTTGCGGATGTCTGCGCCTGCACCGAGACCGTAACTGAAACCGGTGCGGGAGGCGTGACGGACGAACCGGGGGAGATAACCGCATTTCCCGTACTTTCCCCCGCATGCAGAGCCAGTACGCCGTTGGGATATTTCAGTTCCGCCGAAGGCCCGCTCCAGAAGCCGAGCGTTTTCTGCGAGATGTGCATCGCGGAGCCTGCGAGAACGAGTGAGTGTGTGGGTAGAGTGAAATCGCGCCCAAATTGGCGCACGATCCAGTATGAAAGATCAAGGTCCCGCCCGGCACGATTCTCTATGGTGACACTGCCGTCGGAAAGTGTAGAGAACGCGAGTTTTGCCGGCTCAGCGGTCACTATCACTTTGTCGGAGACGGCGCTCTTGTTCTGCGCGATATCGAGCGTGACGGCGTAGCGGCCGGGATATTCGAAGTGATGGAGGACCGCCGGACCCTCGGCAATCGAACCATCGCCGAAATTCCAGAGAAAACGCGTATGATCGAGCGTCTCTTGTTGCCGATTATAGGCGCGAGCGTTGAATTCCACATCGGCTCCCACGATGACTGTCTGGTCTACCCCTGCATCGGCGAACACCTCCGGCACCGGCGGCGCCACGTACGAAGATACACTTGCAGTACTCGCGCTTTGCGTCGTCGTGGACGCGGGGCTCGAGTTGCCCGCAGAAGCATTCGGGCTCCCGGAAGGCTGCGCGACAAGCGAGCCAGTGCCGGGCGTCGGTACCGCCGCAGAGAATATGGTAGAGCTCGTACCGTTGCGCTGCAGTGAACTTCCGTTATTGGTAGTGGCATCTTGCGGCGTATAGGTGAACGGCGTTTCAGTGTTCGCCAAATCCCCCGTTCGAATTCCGATTAACTCTCCAGTGCTATTGAGATTGAACGAACTGTCGAAGAGGATTCCCGCATACGAAGGCCAGTCGATTTTGAACGTCGCAGGAATGTTTGCAATAACCGCGTACTCTCCAGCCGCAAGCGTCGGAGCGCCCTGGTCAATCTTGAGCGTATGATTCGTGCCTGACTCAAAAAAACGATAGGTCGACAGATCAACCGTGTCGGGTCCTGCGTTGAACACCTCGATCCAGTCGTGATCGCCGCTCCCCTCCGTGCCCGGAGCATCGTACATAATCTCGGAAATAATGACTTGCGCCGCAGCCGTACTCGGCACGAGCGCGATGAGCGCCAACAATAAGATATGCCGGAAGAAATTACCGTGCAGCATCGTTGTCCTTCACTTCCAGCATCGCGCGCAGCTCGTTTTCTGGGAGCTCGGCGGGTTTCCGTTTCTGCGGCTGGGGGACGGGCGGGTTTGGGGCCTGCGGCCGTGTCGTTCGTTGTTCGTTGTTCGTTGTCGGTCGCGGTGCCGCGGGCGCTTCAGGTGCTATGGTGCGCAAGACCGCCTTCAGGTCGGGCGCATGAAGCGGTCTCGGTCCGACCGGCACGGGAGCGCCCGCAGGCTTCGACGCTGGCGCCGGTGCTGCTTTGACACCGGCAACAGCCGCAAGTGCTTCTTTGAGGCTGCGAGCTCCGTCGAGCGCGGGCTTCAGCGGAGCAGGAGGAGGAACTGGTCTGCGCACGGGCACGGGAGTGGGCGGTTTCGGAACGCTCGCCTGCGGGCGTTCTCGCTCAGGCAGGCGCACGGGCGCGGAAGCAGGAGGAGAAACGGGGCGCGCGACGGGAGCGGGCGCCGGTACGGGAATCGAAATCTCGAGGGGGGCGGCAGGAGTAGGAGCGGGCGCTTCCGCATTGCTTCGACGCGCCACAGCGGTCGGCGAGCGGCGCGCGGGAGCGCGCGACTTATCAGAAGGCGCCTCCGGCACAAATGGGTCCGCGGCTTGCCACTCAACAAGCGCCTGTTCGACTCCGGCGCGCGGTCTGGCATACATGGTGCGCGAGTTCTCTATGACTTCAGCGACGCACCGCTGCGGCGGTAGCTCAAAGGGCGGCATGGTGGTCGCAGAGAACGGCTGGGAGCCGACCCCGTCTATCATGAGCGTCAAATACACCTGCGCGAATCCGAGGTTCACCAAATCTTCTTTGGTGAATTGCGGCATAAAAATAGTTTCAAGCACTTCCGCGTCGAACGGGCCCACGCGGAACGTAACCGTGGTGCCGACGTTGCCGAACACCGCGTCCCGCACTTCTTCCTCCATCTGCTCTATATATTGGTGCGCGATGAGCAGGTTCAGTTTGTATTTGCGCGCCTCCGAGAGAATGTCGGCAAAGCTCTCGTTGGCGAAGCTCTGGAACTCATCCACATAGAAATAGAAGGAGGGCAGTCCCGCGAGCTCTCCTGCGGAGACGTCGGCGCGTGACATGGCGGCCAAATATATTTTGGTGACCAGCATGGAGCCGAGGAGCGTCGCGTTCACTTCGCCCACTTTTCCTTTGGAGAGGTTGATGATTATGATTTTCCGCTCGTCCATCATTTGCCGGATATCGAAAGAGGAGTTCGGCTGTCCGATGATGTTGCGGATGAGCGGGTTGTTTGTGAACTGCCCGATTTTATTCTGGATGGCGGGCGTGGCTTCCTGCGTGTAGCGGTCGGTGTAGGTGGCGAATTCCTCCACCCAGAACGCTTTCACCGTCGGGTCCTTGATGTTCTCCACCACTTTTTTGCGGAACACCTTCGAGACGAGCATCCGGTTGACGTCAAGGAGCGTCGCCCCGTCGTACTCCAGAAGCGCGAGCAGGGTGTTCGAAAGAATGTATTCCATGCGCGCGCTCCACGCGTCCACCCAGATTTTCCGGAACGCGGAGAGCAGGCCCGACACGACGAGGTGCCTCTTGTCGTAGCCGACGTCCTCCATGACGTTGAACGCGACCGGATGCTCCATGTCGAACGGCGCAAAATACAGTACGTCTTTGACGCGGTGCGCCGGCACGTATTCCATGACGCGCTCGGCGGTCGAGCCGTGCGGGTCGATGAACGCCATCCCCTCCCCGTTCCTAATGTCCTGGATGGCCATGTTCTCGAGCAGGGTCGATTTGCCCATGCCCGTCTTGCCGATGACGTACATGTGGCGCACGCGGTCGCGGCGCTTGATGCCGAAGGGTATTTCCTTGCCCCGCGAGTTGGTGAGCGCAAAGTATGTGACCTTATCCGGGTCTTCCATTAGGGTAAGTATAGCACCGTGAAATTTTCAAAAGAAAAAGCCCCAGCGTGGGGCTGGAGCAGAAATCGTCAGTGGGCGCCGGCGAGCGTCTGGAGCAGGCCGTCTACCTTCTTCAGGTGCGGATTTTCGTCCTTACAGTTGTGGCGCAAAAGGCGGAGGGCCTCGATGTACGAGATATCGCCGTAACCGAGTGCCAGGGCAACTGTAAAGATCTCGTCGCAGTCTTCCGGGAACCCGGAGAACGACCATATCCAGATGGTACCGGACACCGCGCCGGTCCACCGTTGGCGGGCCTCGTTGCGGCTCTGACGGCTGAGCATGTGCCCGTCGAACGCGTGTGCGTACGACAACCGCAGCGCCTTCTCAAGCGCGTTGGTGTAGTACTGGTTGAGCTTCTCTTCAGGTATCTCGCCCATCCGGACGAGAAACACAGGAAGGCCCTTGCGGTCGGCGACGCACAGGTAGCCGCCCTCGCGTCCTCCCAAGTCCGGCGCAAGAATTTGTAAGAGCGAGGTGATAATTGTATAGCCCCTAGCAACACACCTGATGCCGTCGAATCGTTCATGGCCGCTCATGGAGTGCCCCTTCTGGCTGACTTCGTCCGTCCAGCAATATACCGCATTGCCGCAAATCGTCAACGGGTGGCGGCTTTTTGAACCAGCTGAAAATCGAGGAGATGCGAGGCGCGGGCGAGGAGCAAACCGAGTCATAGAAATCTATGGTGAGGGAGCACCGCAGTCCGCAACAAAGCAGATTGCGATTTTCAGCGGGTTCTATTGATACTGAATGTAGATGGGCGCCGGAGTAAGCTTCAACACTTCCTGCGGCGTCAACAGACGTCCCGGCTGTTGTTTGAGATCGTTCTTATAGAAAAGCTTGAAGCCCGTGAACTGCACCGGCTCGGAGTAGACGACCGTGTTGTACGTATTTATTTTCTTTGCCGGAAAGCCCCAGCCGTCCATCTGCATGACCACCTGCACCTCCGGCAGCGGCTTGATGCGGTTCGCGTGCGTCACCATGTCCTCGGTAAAACGATGTATGAGAAGAATTTTCGGCGGCAGGTGGTATTCATTGACGATTTTGGCGAGATAGTTGATGGCGTAGTTTATATCCGTCGCGTCAAGAGAGCCGATGACGCGGCCGGGCGGCGTGCCGCCATGCATCGCGAACTCGGGATCGAGCGCGAGGTGCACCTGCGGCATTTTGAGGTACGCATCGAGAAGCGGTAACTCGTCCGGTATGGTGCTTAAGCCCACTTGGATATCGAGTACGACGATGCCGTCCACTTTCTTCGCCATCGCGATGGCTTTATCGATTTGACTATCCGGCATGCGCAGCCGGTACTTGCCGTCCTTGCCACCTGCGGCCTGCGCGGTTACGTCGATGTATTCAATGGCGAGAACTACCGGCGTGGAAGGGTCTGCTGCTTCCCACCTGGCTTTTTCCGCCAATAGTTTCGCAAGCACCTCGTTTTCCGGATATTCGCCGAGTATGCCCATGCCCTTGGAATAGAAATTGCCGTAGTACGCGAGTATGCGGTTCTGAGGCAGCAGCGCTCCCCCGTGCGGGTAGGCGGCCCGGATTGGCCATAGCGGACGGCGCGTATCGGTCGTAGTCGCCTGCCCCTCGGGTGTGAGCGGCGTGGTGGTGCCTGCGAGGTAGCTCCAATACCACGGACTCGACGTCGCCACGTGCGCGAGCGCGAGCAGTTTCATGTCATAGGCCTTCGTGTCGAGCGGGAGCGGCCACGGGTCGGCGGCTTTGAGGGGCGTCGTGCTCGCCGTTCCCCCGGAAAATTTGACGGCCGAGACCGCCGAATACGCGAGCGAGCCGGCGATGCCAACGATGAACGCGACAAGCGCAAAGAGCGTGACTCTGCGGAGCCTGAGCCAGAAGCCCGGTTTACTGTCTGATTTCTTCACCGACGTTCGTTTCATCCCGTTAGAAGTCTGGAAAATTATCCATCCTTGCGCACGCGGCTGAACGCGGCCACATCATTCCGCCAACTCTTCTTTCGGGTATTGCGGACTTTTAACGGGATCATGCAGTTGCGGTGAGGTCGGAGCGGGAATATGGGCGCTGTCTATAAATGGATGGCGCGGAGAACGCTGCGACACTCCGCGGGAGAGCACCTCGCCGCGCATGAGAAATCCAAGTATGGCCAGACCCGCGCCGGTGAGCGCGAGGAGAACCGTGCGCCACGAGCCGGGAATACCGAGAAACGGCAGGATGAAAACCCATATGCCGAGTACGATGACTCCGGTTTCTTTCGACATGCAGGCCATTTTAGCACGCATTTTTGACTTTTGCCGAGCCAGCAATAGAATGACCCGCGGACGATCAATCGTGGAGAGGACGCATGGCAGATCCGTACGCACCGCTACGCAAGGTGGTGGCCGAGATGGGCGCGTTCGCGCACCAGGGTGCCGAGGAGACATTCCCCGCTTCCGCGATATCACTCACCGCCGTGCGGGAGACGAAGCCCGCGCTCGCGAAACTCATATTTTCCGAATCGGTCATAGCACCCGCGCGGGAACTGCTGATTAAGTACGGATGCGCCGACGAGGCCTTTCAAAAACTCGAGGAGTTGGAATCGCGGTTCCTGCAGGAGCCGGTCGTGAGCGTCCTCTACGATGTGGAACTACTGCTCGCGTCCCGTCTCATCTCGCGGCTATGGGACATCAATTGCGCCGACTATGAACGGATGTGCCTCGAACCGACACGCAACGACCGTGGCGACCTTATCGGCGGATTCCAGCTTCTGCATTGGCTTTCGGACGACATCGCAGCCATGTTTGGCGAGTTAGCGAACGTGCGGGAACGTCGGGTGCAGTTGCTCCTCGCCGGAGCGGCGGCTGGGCCCAAAGCGCTTGAGAAGGCTCTCTCTCAAAGCGGCGAGTACCACAAAGGGGCAATTCTCCAAAGTGTATACGACTGGCTTTTGCTCAACGGCATCGATGATAAAGAGCGTCGAACGCGGCTGACCGATGCCATCGCCGAACACACCGACGAAAAGATATATCGGTTCTTGAACCGGCTCGTCGGATGCACCAGCATGACCGATGAATATGTTCGAACCCTCGTCGATGAAATTTTCACCGGCGAACGCGAAATCAAATTCTAGACCTCCCCATCTTGGGAGGTTTTTTATTGACTCTCTACGATAACCACGAATTCGCCGCGCTGTTTCTCGGGATTGTCCTGGAGAATTTTAAGAAGCTCCGATGCCGTGCCGATGAGCGACTCTTCATGCAGTTTGGTGAGCTCGCGGAATAGTCCCATACGGCGCTCGGCGGGCAACAGCTGTGCCAGCGCTTGGAGCGTCTTGAGGATGCGGTGCGGCGACTCGAAAAAGATGCCCGCGCGCGCATCGGTGGCTATCGCCGTAAGAAGTTTTGTGCGTCCTTTCTTCTGCGGCAGGAATCCGTAGAAGGTGAACGACGGCGCTTTCAATCCCGAGACTGCAATAGCCGCCGGAAGCGCCGAGGGTCCGGGAATGCTTTCAATGGACACTGTATCGCCGAAGACCTCGCGCACGGTCGAGACGAGTTCGAGCCCCGGGTCCGAGACGCCCGGCGTGCCGGCATCAGAGATATAGACCACGTGCTTATCCTGCCGCAGGAGTGAGACCACGCGGGCGAAGCCGCCCGGCCCGCTATTGGCATGGAAGGAAACGGTCGGCGTGTGGATGTCGAAATGCGAAAGCAATTTCCGGCTGACGCGCGTGTCCTCGCAGGCCACGATATCCGCTTCTTTCAGTATGCGCAGGGCCCGAAGCGTGGTGTCCTCGAGGTTGCCGATGGGAGTCGCCACGATTGAGAGTTTGCCCGACATGGCGCCACTCTAGCATAAAAAGAAAGGGCCGCGATGCTACTGATATATCGGTAGCATCGCGGCCTATATTACTGCGGCAGAAACCGGTGCCAGAAGCGCGGGCAGAAGTGACGGTTCCAGGCGTTCTGAATCTGGTCAATAATCCTGCACGTCACAGACGGGTCCCCACCAAACAACGCACACTGAAGCGCGCTGAGATAGCAGTGGGTTGCGGTTACTCTTTTGCCGAGTTTGTCCGCAAGTATCATTGCACGCCGGTACACGCGCGTCATTTGCCGATTGATGTGCGCCTGCGCTTGCCATTCGTGAGGCTTCTCCGGGTCACGCTCAACCGCCAGGTCGTGCGCCTGCGTGATAACTTCATCAAGCACATCCCAACTTTGCTCATGCTCTCCGAGCAAATAGTGCGCCTCCGCCTTGCCGATGAGCAGGAGCGCCCGGCTGTGCGGCGGAACATCTGCCCGCGCAAGACCGAGGACAAAGAATTCGAGTGCTATCTGCGGTTGTGGCCGTATCCAGAGCCACTGCCGGAGCAGTGTGGTGCCGATGACGTCGCACTGGTCGTGCGTGAGCTTGGCGTATCCACCCGGCGACCCAAGCCGTCTCGCCTCTTCAACCCAGTACCGCGCGCGCAGGAGCCGGTACGGTGCTGCAATACCATGCATGTAGGAATAGAGCGCACTGGCGCTCATAACCGCAGCGCTAAGCGTGTCGCCGAGCTTCCCTTTATCCTGGGCATCCAGAAGCGCTTCCCGCAAGCCTTGGGGGTGGCCCTGCCATATCAATTCGCCCGTTGCTCGTCCGAACATTCAGTCCTCCGTTCCGATTATGTCTGTTTTTCCTATCCGAAAGTATACTACATCAAAAATATATTTTGTCAAAACATGCTATCATGTCGTCCATGGGGGCTAGAACTCATTTCAAAACTTCATTCCGGCTCTGTGCGGGGCGGTTTTGGCCTGCGGCACGGCGCTTCGGGCTCGAAATAGCTCGCTATTCCTCGCCCTCCAGCTTGCGTCTCGGCGTCAAAACCGTCCCGCTCGGCTCGAAAGCAAGTTTTGAAATGAGTTCCAAAAAAGCGCATTTCATCGGCATCGCTGGCAAAGGCATGAGCGCCGTGGCCCTTCTCCTGCGCGAGAGCGGCTGGGACATAACCGGCTCGGATGAAGGCTTTTATCCCCCGGTCAGCGACTATCTTACCCGCGCCGGCATACCCTTCGCGAACGGATACCGGAAAGAGAACATCCCGGCGGACGCTTCCCTCATCGTCATCGGCAAGAACGCGAAGCTCGTGCCCGAAACCAACGCCGAGGTCGCCGCCGCATTTGCAAGCGGAAAGCCGGTCAAATCCTTTCCGGAGGTCATCGAAAAACTCGCCGAGGCAACCGACAACATCGTCGTGGCGGGGAGTTATGGAAAATCCACCTCGACCGCGCTCCTCGCCTGGTGCCTTCTGCGGGCGGGCAAGGACCCGAGCTACTTCATCGGCGAAATCACCAAAGGCTTTGCGGCGCATGCGCATAAGGGCGGCGGCCCGACATTTATTCTCGAGGGCGATGAATATCCGTCGTCCAACTGGGATACCGCCTCGAAATTCCTGCACTACCGCCCTTGTAGCGTACTTTTAACGTCCGCGACCCATGACCACATCAACGTATACCCTACTCACGACGCATACCTGGCGCCGTTTCGGAAACTCCTCGGCATTCTACCCAACGACGGCCTTCTGGTATTGAACGGAAGCGCGCCGTACGCGCGCGAAATTGCCGGAGCATACGCCGGAAAGAAAGTGCTGTATGCGACTCCGGAGAGCTGGCACGCGGAGAATGTGCGGCCGGGCGTGCGCACGACGTTCGACCTCATGAATGGAACCGTAAAAACTACTGAGTTAACTACTGAGTTATTGGGCGCGCATAATATAGAGAACATCGTCGGCGCGAGCGCGCTTCTGCTTGAGAAAAATCTGCTGACCCCCGCCGAACTGGCGTCCGGGGTCGCTTCTTTTGAGGGTGTGAAGCGGCGCATGGAACTCCTCTCTCCCCGCTCGCGCGTACCGGTCCTGGAAGGATTCGGCTCCTCGTACGAAAAAGCGCGGAGTGCCATCGATGCGACGAGGCTTCACTTCCCCGGCCGCCGGCTCGTCATCGTGTTTGAGCCGCACACGTTTACCTGGCGCAACCGCGCAGCACTCGAACATTATGATGATGTATTTCGGGGCGCGGACTCCGTCTATATATATGAACCGGCCTCGCAGGGGGCGCACACCCACAACCAGCTGTCGCAGGAGGAAATAGTAAGCCGCGTGCGTGCGTCGGGGGTTGCGGCAGAGCCGCTTCATAATCCCGACGACTCGCTTCGAACGCTTGGTGCCGCTCTCGCACCGGACGATGTTGTACTATTGCTGACGTCGGGCGAGCTCGGCGGCCTCATCGTAACCCTCCCGAAACTGGCCGAAGAAAAATTTCCGGCATGAATCCCGTTAGTGATTCCAAATTCAAGTATGTATATATACTCCGCTCAAAAATGAACGGGCAGTGGTACAGCGGCTACACATCCGATCTACGGAAGCGCCTTAAACAGCATAATGGCGGTAAATTCAAATCGTGGACAAAAGGCCGAGGCCCGTTTGAACTGATTTATTATGAAGCATACCGTGACGAACACGATGCAAGAGCGAGAGAAATGCAGTTGAAATCTGGCCTCGGCAAACGGTATGTGCGGGAGCGTTTAAGGCGCTTCCTATCACTAACGGGATGAAAATATTTCCAGAACAACCGAAGCCTGATTTCGACAGTTATGTAGCGCGGCCAGAAACGATTTTCTGTCAGCGGGAAGCAGGCGACTCTATCGAACAGTTATATACGCAGGGTTATTTGCCTTACTCCGGTACGATAGGCCTGCACGATGTATGGTACAGCGCGCGGAGCGCGCGAGTAGTTTTGCATCAGTTTGAACTGACGAGCGAAAACAGACGCATCGCAAAAAAATTCGACGGGCGTTTCAAAAAAGAGCGCATGTCGATGCTGGAATTCTCCAAGACCGAAGAGCTTGTTGCCCTGTTTGCCGCATACTCCGCTGCACGCCACAGCCCCAATACCCTACCTCGCAAACGCCTGGAGATTATCCTCTCATCTAATCTCGTTTCGACTATTGTCCGCTACGGTGTTGGTGACACCGCAGATGGATACGTCATTGAAGTGGCGGACGGTTCGGCATGCGATTTTTGGCAATCGGCCTATGACCCCGCGTATATCAAACAGTCACTCGGCTTATGGCTCATGCTCGACTGCATCCGCGATGCCAAGGCGCGCGGGCTCTCCCACTACTACCTCGGCACGGTGTACGGTGAAAAAGCCCTCTACAAAACAAACTTCGAACCTCTGGAGTGGTGGAACGGAAGCCTCTGGAGTGGCGACGTACGGCGGCTCAAAGAGCGCGGACGCACGGACGAGAAGCGGCCGCTCCCGGGCATGGACGAGTGGAAGGAAAATCGTCCGTTCTTTTGAGAACAAGGTTATCAATTACACATGCAAGTCATTTGCATGTGTAAAGGAACACGAGAAGCTACTATTGCTGCGCCTTCTGCGGAGGTAGGAGGACCGTGTTGAGCACGTATACGATGCCGTTCTTTGCCTTGTACTGCGTGATGATCTTGGCGCTGTTGACCAGGACCATGCCGTCGGAGAGCCGCACGTCGAAGTTGAGCATGTCTTTGGAGAGCGCCTGAATGTTTCCGCTTGAGACCGCGTCGATGTCGAGTGTGCGCCCAACCACCACGTGATACTGCATCATGCGCTTGAGGTCAGCCGAGGTCATGGCGGCGAGCGTGCCGGGCGGCAAACGATTGAACGCGCCGTCGGTGGCAACGAAGACCGTATACGGCCCTTTGCCGGTTATTTGTGCCGCAATGCCGGTCTGCGCCATATAGGCGTTGAATGTCTTCGCATTCGAAACGCTGGCTACTATCTGCGCCACGGTCGAGGAGGAGCGGGTTTCCACCACAACGCGAGCCGACTCGTCTTTTGAAGAATCGGTGCTTGTGGCTACCGTCTGCGCCTCTGGTGAATAACGGAACGTGAAGCCCGTGGAGCTCCCCCACCACAGCACCAGACCCGCGATTACGACGACCACGACACCAATGACCCATCCGAACGTATTACTTGTGCTCATATAAATATGCGTTAGCTAATATGCCAACCCGAGCGTTCGGCCAAAAATGGTCCTGCGCCAGAGCGGGCTTCCCTATGAAGACGGCCGTATACCTGAAGAATTACGGAAGTTTTAATTAAGCGGATAGGGGGAGATTCAGCTTCACCGCGAAAGCCGCCCGAAGGCGGCTTTCGCGGTGTGCTGTTTGGCCGCATAGGAATGCGGCACCCTACAAAAATATAGTCGCTTCGCTCTTTATTTTTGTGGTCTACGCTTGAAATAGCTCGAACATTCGCTGCCGCCCCCACCGGCGGCGAAAAGCCCCGCGAGAAATTCGGCGCGGCAAAGCCGCACCACTGACAATATCAAATTTTTCTTTGGCGGACTAGGTACGAGCGTGCGGAGCACGCACGATTTAGTTCTTTGAATCAAAAAATAGACCGCCCGATCTTTACAGACCGGGCGGAAATTGAGACAGACCGATTCGTCAGGTCAGTCAGTCCGAGCCCATCGCTCACACATTTGTCTTAGAGATTCTGGGCTACGGCGCGGGGCTCGGAAGATGAAATAACCGTCCCCCCATGTGTAGCGTAGCTTGTGAACGATGTAGTCGATTTCTTCCTGCGGCAGCAAGGTGTTGCGGACAATGGCCTCTGCCGCAGTAGCCATCGGCTGACTGTCGCGATCAAAAATGACTTTCTTGACCTCGTGCAGTTCCGGGAACACCGTTCCGACGTTTCGGGACACCTTGACCCAAAAGCCGAACGCCTTGTAGCGCGGACTGCAAACGCTATTGCTCCCTGCCACCGAATCAATGTTTTCGACGCTGATGTCGGAGGAAGGAAATGACCAGGACGAGTTCACTGCCCACATCCACGGAAACTCGCGTAGAAGTCGTTGCAGCTGAGCTTGGCGACGTTCGACACGCTCGGTTTCGACCTCGCCTGGGTCCTTGCGAAAGAGCAACATGACGTGTTCCTTTCTGGAGCATCCGCTCCTTTGAGTTCATCCGAACTCTGAAAAGGGCTACACCGTTATGATGAAGCCAAAACCACTATACAACAAAGTTAGTTTGTGCGCAAGCCCGCGCACAAAAAATTAGTAATCGAATTTTATGTCTAGTATGCCTAAAAATTTTCTTTTCCCGAATACAGAACCGTCGTGTTGAATTCAATCCGGAAATCCAATGGCGAATGGCCGCCGAGCGAAGCGAGGCGGTTGCCTCCGGCTTGTCTTTTTCTCTAGTGTGGGCACGGGGAGAGTCGAACTCCCATGTCTTTCGACACACGGTTCTGAGCCGTGCGCGGCTACCAGTTACGCCACGTGCCCGTGGGCTCCAATATAGCAAACTTAGACCTCTCGGTCAGGGTTATATTCCTAATATTAGTAAGCGAGTGAGAGAGCTTGAAATATGCCTATACCGTTCTGCGTGCGCGCGCTAGGGGTCGAACCTAGGACCTTTCGAGTATCAGTCGAATGCTCTACCAGCTGAGCTACGCGCGCACGCAAGACACTATAGCGGACTTATCTCTTAGCGAAGCGAGAGAAATGAAAACACATTTTCATTTCCGAGCGAGCGACAGAAATATTCCGAATATTTCAAGATTCCGAATATTTCAAGATTCCGAGCGAGCAAAACTGATATTCATAATATCAGTCGAAGCTCTTCCACCTAGCGCCTGCTTCGCTAGGGCGAAGCATCGGCGCTTGCCTTTGGCACCGGATGAAAAGCAAAGCAGTTTGCTTTTCATCCAGCTGACCCCGCGCGCCCTGTCTCTCGCTCGGCCATACTAGCAAAATTAGGCCTCCGGCTCAACGCGTCTCGACCTGTGATAGTTGTCCCCACCTACCCCCCTAGACCCTTGCGCTCTGGAGCACGGAGGTTATATTAAACAAGTTAACAGGGGCGTCAGAACCAATTGAGACTGGTTCTAACCTCGAATTGTCAGTAACCCAACTATGCTCACGAGAAATGGAAAAACCGCTTGGGACGTTGTCGACTCTTGAGGAGCCCCTCCGTACCGACAACACTCTGGACAGTCAGGCCCTGCGCAAATCGGTTGCGCGCAAGCCGCGTCAAGCCTCCGGACTTGATAGGATTTCGCGTTTTATCGCCAAACGCCGGCTGCAGACCCCCTTCCTGGTCGTTGACCTGGAGGTGGTAGCCGACAATTATCGAACACTCCTCCGCGCGCTGCCCATGGCGCAGGTCTACTACGCTGTGAAAGCAAACCCGTCGCCCGACATCATCCGGCGTCTTGTCGGACTTGGTTCTTCCTTCGACGTTGCGAGTCCCTCTGAAATAGAGTTAGTGCTCAATGCTGGCGCAGAACCGGAACGCATCTCATTCGGCAATACCATAAAAAAAGAAGCAGACATCGCCCGGGCATTCGAACAGGGCGTGCGGCTGTTCGCCTTCGATTCCGAAGCCGAACTGCTTAAATTGGCGCGGTCCGCTCCCGGGGCGCAGGTCTTCTGCCGACTGCTCACCAGCTGCGAGGGCGCCGACTGGCCGCTCTCGCGCAAATTCGGCTGCAACGCGGACATGGCTCACAACCTTTTGCTTCTGGCGCGCGAATTGGGGCTGCAACCTTACGGTATCTCGTTCCATGTCGGTTCTCAGCAGACCATGCTCGACCAGTGGGAGGTGACTCTGGAGAAGACGGCGAAATTGTTCAAAGCGCTCAAAAAGGCCGGAGTCACGCTCGAGATGGTCAACATCGGCGGCGGTCTCCCCGCCCACTACCGGGACGCCGTCGCACCCGTTGAGTCGTACGCATCGGCCATAACCGGAGCGGTAACGAAACATTTCGGAAAGAATGTTCCCCATATGATCGTTGAGCCCGGACGCTCGCTGGTCGGCGACGCAGGAGTCATAGAAGCGGAAGTTGTGCTGATCTCAAAAAAATCCTATGAGGAGGACGTGCGGTGGGTGTATCTCGATATCGGGAAATTCAGCGGCCTGGCGGAAACCCATGACGAAGCCATAAAATACCGCATCGAGACGCGAGGAAGAAAAGGTCCGACGGGCAACGTCATCCTCGCCGGCCCTTCTTGCGATTCGGTTGATATCCTCTACGAGAAATTTCAATATCAACTGCCCCTGTCGCTGAAAATCGGCGACCGCCTGCGGATACACGCCGCCGGCGCGTACACCGCAAGCTACTCATCGGTAGGATTCAACGGATTCGCTCCGCTTCCCACGTACTGCATCTGAACGCGAGACCAAAGAAAAAGACTTCGCATCAGGCGGAGTCTTTTGTATTCGGCATATGCCAAAATGGAAAATATGAGAACGGATTACATAGCTCCATCATCCTTTCACGAGTGAAATCCCTCATAACTGCTACAGCCTTCTCGGCCACCGCTTCGGGAGTACGCTCCTTGTTCCCGAACGGTTCATTCTCGATGGCTTCAGCCATGACCTGCTCCCGGCTAGAGGGCGCTTCCATCTTTAGAATACACCTATAAAAAACCCAGACGCTCGCGCAGCGAGGTCGGGGTCCCGACCGAAGCGTCGGGAGAAAAACCCCGGCCGCAAGTGGTCGGGGTTATGTCTTGAGAAACGCGAGCGAATCGTGCGGATTGAATTCGGTATGGTCGCAGACCCAGTCCGCATAGAGCAGGTCATGGCCGAACGCCCGCACCAACTCGAAGACGAACGGATTGCCGAGGAAGTTCGGCATGGGTTCCATGGCGACCGTGATGCGGTTGCTGAGGTTTTCTTTGCCCTGCTGGCCGCACAGACGAAGGCGCAGGCACGGACCGACAATGCCGGGGCAAAGCAGGAGCCCCCTTCCTAACGCGCGAGTACCTATCGGCAGATACGCGGTACGCCGTTCGAATCCGAGTTCAGAAACAGTCAGAATAGCGACGCGGAAAGTTCTACCGTTTGCCGGGGCTTGGGCAACAGCCCGCAACAACATATCTTCGGCGCGGTCATGTATGTAGCAACGCTTTTCCTTGAACGTCTCGCGGAGCGCCCGGAGGGTCTTGCAACGTGCGGTTGTTACGGTTACCTCGTACACGGCTCACCTCTCTTCAACATCCTTCCGCACAGTATAAAAGAAAAACCCCGGCCGCAAGGACCGAGTGTTTAAGAGAACCAATTTTTATGGCCGCCTGAAGTAATCCTGATTGTTCCGAGAATAACCATCGCGGTACTGAACCCGATCATGCCAAGGATAGCTGCCTGGGCGTATGGGACCATGGCCGAGTAACTTTCCGGATATTTCCACAGTGTCCCGATGGGAAGACCTATGCCGATTGCGCCGGAGAGAACGGCCAGCAGAGCGGTAGCTCTGATCCATAGTGCCGGTATGTTCATGATGCTACCCCGAAGGCCACATAAAGAGGGCGATGTGAAAGATTATTCAAGTCTGAACTCCCTCTTCCTCACCCAACAGGAGAACATGAGAAAAAAGATGAGAGCAAAGGCGACAGTGTCCGCCAACGCGATCACAATCCTCGTCTGCAATCGCAGGGGTGTTGAAGTTTTATTCACTGCACATCTCCCCTAGATAACTTCCACAATCACTCTACCACAACAACGCAAAAACCGCCCAATGGGGGCGCTGATAGGTATATAGAACTAAAAATCACACTGCAAGGAGAGAAACTACCTTTCTCTTGTTCCGTTCGTCCCGTTAGAAGTAAGAAACTGCTGAAAGCAATTTCTGCCGAAACGTATGTTTCGGACTTCTAACGGGATTTTCGTCCGCGTTCCTACTCCGTACTCCGGAGCGTACTTGCGGGCGCTAAGTGCTCTATCGGTTCACGCGCCTTACGGCGCGAGAGCGTACCGGATGCAATATAGGATTAGCATCATCATCCCTCTCGTCCCGCTCTTTCCAAAGAAAGAAAGGGCGGGACAAGAAATCGCCGGTTCATCCCGCTCTTTCCGAAGAAAGGGCGGGAGCATTTCATTTGAATTGTTCCACGAGCAGCTTCCGCTACCCGTGCCTTGTTCATGTGTTTCCATGTGTTTCCACACGGCATGGACTATACCTTCATCCCGCTCTTTCCGAAGAAAGGGCGGGAGCCAACGTCTTATGGCGACATCACTGTCATCGCCATCCCTCCGGTGAGCGGAGAAGTCTCTACGGGGCTAGAAGAATCGCCTATTGAACTGATTTTATATTTTAGTGATGGAAGTATATATTCCTGAATGAGGTGAGAGAATTTCTTGCGAGAAGGCTCTTGCCAAATAGCAAGACGGTAGTAACCATGATTTTTTTCGACTGTACAAGAAATCTCGTATAGAGCCAAAAATACTTCCGCGAGTAACTCATTTTCTCCCCTAGTGAACGACTGTGTGTTGAGGTGATACCCACACAGTTTTCCTTTTCGCATAACAGCATTTCCATCGTCCATAAACCATACGGCAACCGTAATTGGATTGGATAAAAATGCTACTATGACATCCTCTGGAATTATTTTCTTTCCGTCTCGATAGAATATTTCGTGTAATTTCGTAAGGTCCGGATGACTTATGGTCCGAAACCAGACTGAATTAGTCCGGCCATAGTGTTGTGGTCCGGTGAGCACTAACGATTTCAGTGCTTCGTATTTCCACATCACGTATTCCTTTTGGGCGAGCGAGTGCCGTATCTGCAAACGAGAATTGGTTTTTGACCAATTGTCGTGCAGGCAGGCGTCACCCAAAAGTGACCCTACGATAATTGCTTTTTGATATTCATCGAGTTGTATCCGTTTTCTATTTCGGATATCAGTTGAATAGGTGATTCTTCTAGCTTCCCTCGGTATTGCCATCGTTCCTTCAATGGTAACATTGAAGAGGAAGGTTTCACCGATTTTAGTTGGATTTTTCTGTCAAATTACTTTGACAGGTCGCTTTATTTGTGTCTTAATAGAACGACTTACTCCCTGTCACCGAGCTTGCCGTGGTCCACGCAAGCGTAGACTTCGGGCACTCCCGGCTCCCTTGAGTTGACGGGCGGATTGCGATTTCTGAAACGTTTCGCATCCCCACGTAGCGAGCGGATTTCCCGCACTACGCGAGCCCGACAATCGGCAGGGTAACCAATTATCGGTTTTGTCCTTCATCCCGACTTTCTGTCGGGACTACTACGACGCAGCTGACTTCTCACGGAATAATAGTTTCAGTGATTCCGTGAGATCTCCTTGGGTCACGCACAGTTCCTTTCCGAACATTCCGACACGCTTTTCTTAATACTTCCCCATGACTCACCACATGGGTCGTATGGCGTTTGTATTGTCGGACTGCTTTTTGCTACTAGGATCCTTCGGTCCATGCCTCGCGGCTGTGGACCTACCCGTTCGCTACGCTCGCGCGACGTGCGCGAGGAATTGATTTTAACAATTTGGAATTGTGCGCTGCCAAGCGCCTTTAATTTTGAGTACAAGACTTGAGAACGTATTCACCGCGGTATAGCTGACCCGCGATTACTAGCGATTCCGGCTTCATGAGGTCGAGTTGCAGACCTCAATCCGAACTGGGCACTCGTTTATAAGGATTGGCTCAGGATTACTCCGTCGCGACCCGTTGTCGAGTGCATTGTATCATGCGTGCAGCCCAGGATATCAGAGGGACATGCTGATCTGGCGTCATCCCCACCTTCCTCTCCCGTGAGGGAGCAGTCTCGCCTGACATATAAAACAGGCAACGGGGGTTGCGTTCGTTACCCCACTGAAGGGAACAGTTCAAACCACGAACTGACGACGACCATGCATCACCTGTCCAGCACCCTCGAAGGCTCCGTCCCTTTCGGGTCGGATGCAG
>ORJL011098771.1_pt1 | contig 22874 bp, 17 predicted proteins | sample 1779941 | NCBI WGS metagenome assembly ORJL01 (sample SAMEA104232317, study PRJEB22302) | groundwater metagenome | biome: forest; feature: aquifer; material: groundwater | place: USA | collected 2011-08-07 | depth 5.8 m
CCCATTGCGCAAAATTCCCTGCTGCTGCCTCCCGTAGGAGTGGGGGCCGTGTCGCAGTCCCCCTCTGGCTGGTCGTCCTCTCAGACCAGCTACCCGTCATAGGCTTGGTGGGCCGTTACCTCACCAACTACCTGATAGGACGCAAGCCCATCCCCAGGCGACCTTGCGGTCTTTGCTGGCGCACCTTGCGGCACGACAGCAGATGCGGTATTACCCCGCCTTTCGGCGGGTTATTCCCCACCTAGGGGTAGGTTACTTACGCGTTACTCAGCCGTTCGCCACTGATCCCCCTCCTTGCGGAGGGGTCTCCGTTCGACTTGCATGCATTAAGCGCGCCGCCAGCGTTCGTCCTGAGCCAGGATCAAACTCTCAGCGTTTAACCTTACTTTCCTTCCACTATCCACTTGTTAAGGTGCTTAAGCGACAAACGTCGGCCTCAGCCGACATCTGATACATCTTAGTACTTGGCCCTATTCTTGTCAACGGTCTTTCGCGGCTATTCCGAGGGCCGTCCAGGAGCGCTGGCCTGGGCCTCCTCCAGCAACACCATGTGCACCTCCACGGGCCCGTGGACACCTATCACAATGGTCTGCTCTATGTCGCCGGTGCGGCTGGGGCCGGTGATGAAGCTCATGTAGCTCCCCATGTCGCCGCGGCCCCGGAGGAACGCCAGGCGCCGCAGGGCAAAAACATCGTCCAGGGTCTCGTACACCTGCGCGGGTTCTACGATGGCCACGTGCACGGGCGGAAGCAGGGAGACCAGGCGGCTGACTCCTCGCCGTGGAACCAGGACGCAGGTACCGGTCTCCGCGATGACGTAGTCGGCCCCTGTGATGCCCATGTCGGCCTTGGCCATCTCATCCCGTAGCTGCTCGCGACTCAGGGAGCGGCCGGACGCCGCTACAGCCACTCGCATCCTGGCTCTGCGTAATGCATCGTCCAGGGGCACGCTCTGGAACACCTCGTGGTTGGAGCGGACAACGGAGGCGGCTTTCTTTTCCCTGGCCAGCCCTGATACGTAGTCCACCACAGCCTCCGCGGAAGAAGCCCGGTACACCTTCCATCCCTGTCGTGCGGCGGTCTGGCTGAGCGTATTGATCAGCTCCGCCCGCCTCGCCTGGCTCCGGGCCTCTATGGTTACTACCTTTTGCCTCTGGTCTTCCTCCCGGAGCCTCATGGGAAGGTAGTTGGGCTCCGGCTCGGAGCCGGTTTTGCCCAGACTGCGGCGGACGCTCTCCAGGAACTCCTCTCTGGTTACGCCGGCCATCTAGCTCCCCTTTCCGTCCTTTAGGTTCTGCTCCCAGACCTGGTGGAAGGAGCGGCGGGCCAGGGCGGGAAAGTCCCTGTTGCGGGTCCACCTGGAGAACGGAGGCAGCGGGACGCGCCGCATGAGCCCGCCTTTAGTTAGCGGGCGCTGTAAGAAGGCCGCTACGCTTCGCACCCTGCCCAGGGCCTTCTCCGAGGCCACGGTGCGCCGCCACAGCTTGAACAGCAGCCGTTCCGATGTTGAGGCTTTGCGCTGCTCACGGCTTCCCTCCGACAGACGGCTGCGGAGCGTGAGTAGCATGTGCGGTATGTTGATCTTCAGTGGGCACGCCTCGCGACAAGCCCCGCATAGCGTGGAGGCAAAAGGCAAGTCCTTGGCCTCGGGCAGGCCCACCATAACCGGCGTTACCACGGAGCCTATGGGCCCAGGATACACCCAGCCATAAGCGTGGCCGCCCACCTTCTTGTATACGGGGCAGGTGTTTAGGCACGCTCCACACCGGATGCAGTAGAGGGCCTCCCGCAGGGCCGGGTCCGCCAGCAGCTTGCTGCGTCCGTTGTCCAAGATCACCAGGTGGAACTCCTCCGGCCCGTCCTCGTCGGAGCTACGACGCGGGCCAGAGATGAAGGTTACGTAGCTGGTGATGCGCTGGCCTGTGGCGGCCCTGGGAAGGAGTCGCAAGAGCGTCCCAAGGTCTTCCAGGGCAGGCACTACTCTCTCCATGCCCATGACGGCCACGTGGACCTTGGGCAGAGAGGTGCACATGCGTCCATTGCCTTCGTTGGTGACGATCACGATGGTGCCGGTCTCCGCCACGGCGAAGTTCGCGCCGCTGATGCCCATGTCCGCCTGCAGGAACTTCTCTCGCAGCGCTCGCCGTGCCGCTATGGTCATCGCCGGTATATCGGTGAGCCGCTCTATCCCCAGATTCTTTGTGAATAGGTCGGCCACCTGCTCCTTGGACTTGTGCATGGCGGGCGCTATGATGTGGAAAGGAGTCTCGCCGGCAAGCTGGATGATGTACTCGCCGAGGTCTGTCTCCACAGACTCGATGCCAGCGGCCTCCAAGGCGTGGTTCAACCCCATCTCCTCTGAGACCATGCTCTTGCCTTTGGTGACATGCTTCACGCCATGGCTGCGGGCAACCTCAAGGACGGCTGCCGCCGCCTCCTTGGCGTCCCTGGCAAAGTGCACCACGCCGCCGTTTTGCTCCACGCGTTCAGCCAGCAATCCCAGGTAGTAGTCTAGGTTCTCGATGGTGTGGTGCTTGATCTGGCGGCCCCTCTCGCGGAGCCGTTCCCATACCTCCGGCGTCAGTTCCTCGACAGCCTCCTTGCGGCCCTCGTCGAAGTGGGTCATGACGCGGGTCAGGGCTACCTGCACCTGCGGGTCGCTTATGGCTTGCTTGGAGGCTCTTTTGAAATCTCGTGTCTTGACTTGCACGGCGGGTACCTCAGGAAAGTCCTTGGGCCAAAAGTTGGGCCAGGTGCATTGGCTTTGTCTTCATACCCCTGCGGCTCATGGCGCCTGAAATGTGCATCAGGCAACTGGAGTCGCAAGCTACCAGGACATCCGCGCCGCTGGCCTCGATGTTCTGCAGTTTGCCCTCAAGGATAGCCCCCGATATCTCCGGGTACTTGACGGAGAATGTGCCCCCGAAACCACAGCAATCGGCGGCGCCCTTCATCTCCACAAACTTAACGCCACGCACCGCCTGGATGAGCCGTGTGGCCTCCGTGGCTGCGCCCAGTTCACGTAGCAGATGGCAGGAGGCGTGGTATGTCACCTTGCCGTGGTACCTGGCTCCCACGTCCACCACGCCCAGGACGTTGACCAGGAACTGCGATAGCTCGTAGGTGCGTTCACTCAGGGCTTGCGCCCTGGCCGCCAGCCCTGGGTCGTCACGGAGTATCTCCGGCGTGAAGACCTTGACCATGCTGGCACAGGAACCGGAGGGTAGCACCACGTATTCGCTGTCCGCGAAGACGTCCAGAAGGCGCTGCGCCAGGGGTTTGGCCTGGCTGACGAAGCCGGAGTTGAAGGCTGGCTGGCCGCAGCAGGTCTGGCCTGCCGGGAAGTCCACCTCAACGCCCAGCTTTCGCAGGACTTTGACCGTGCTCTCCCCTACCTCTGGGTAGAACTGGTCCACTACGCAGGTTACGAACAGCGACGCTTTAACCAACTATTCGCCACATGGAAGAAATATGGCTGTACGGTAGCAGAGTAGACCAGCCTTGGCAACTAGGTGTTAGGCGTAGAACTGACTGGAGGTATTGAGGGCACGCCTGAGAGGATTCCATCGGGGCTAGGAATGGTCTGAGAACCTACTTCGCCTGCACGCCGAAGAGGGCCTGCTTCCTGGCGTGGAGATAGTGGGTGGCTATGAAGCTCAGGGGCTTCCGCGCCGATGTGAAGTGCTCCCGCAGAAGGCCGAAGACCTCCGAGAATTGCAACGCCCGGGCCACGGGATGCTCCTCCGCCAGGCCGTAGAAGGTGCGTCCTTCCCGTTCATAGTCCTCCAGGCTGCGTCGCATCCTGCCAACCGCCAGGGGGTGCGTCTGCCCCGTGGTGGGGTAACGGTAGTCGAAGAAGGCGTAGTCTGGGAAGAAACTGGACACAAAGAGGCAGACGTCGGCAATGCGCTTGTAAAAGCCCAGGCGGTGCTCCTCGTCCGCCGTGGTGCAGAACCGGATCAGGCTGTCGATGTCCATGTCGTTGTACCTGATCCGCCGTCTTATCCCACGGGCCACACGCACAGGCACGGTATAGCTATGAATGCGGGTGAAAGACGCCAGCATTTGGGCCAGGTAGTCCAAGACTTCGGGGCGGGACAGAAGGTTCACGACCTCCTTGGTATCGAATACAGGGATGTTCTGCCGGCCCGTCCGTTCCACGGTATGCGTGGCGGTCTCCAGTTCTCTAAGGGTCTTGCGAAGGAGGACTTCAAAGTAGAGAGGAGCCGATATCTTCAGGAATATCTCCTCGTCGTTCATCACCTGCTGGAATACCCTCTCGTCGCTGACCATGGCTACGCGGAAGGTCTCGTCCCCACGCAAGAGCTGCTTGAGATGCTCTTGGTTGGCGGCGGCAGGCGCCGTGACTCCTACCACGAAGTCCAGATCGGTTTCCGTGTAGTTGAGTTCCCATGTCCTGCGCTCTACCATACGGCTATCACCTACCCGTTACGCTGGAGTATGCCATTGCTATCGCTCTATTGTACTATCTGCGCTCCGCCGTAAAAATGTCACCACTATCGACGCCGATGCTGGTATTATGGGGGCGTACAGTGGCCCAACCACATACCCATGCAGGAGGTAGCGACGTGAAGGTTATCAAGACGAGCGAGGTCAAAGCGGAGCCTTATGTTACCCCTCTGTTCACCGGTGGGGCGGTGACGCGCCAGCCCCTGGTCACCGAAGACATGGGCAAGAGCTTCAACATGAGCAACATCAGCTTTGCCGCCGGTGCCAAGAATAAGTTCCATACCCACTCCACCGACCAGGTCCTGATAGTGACCTCCGGCAAAGGCATAGTGGCCACGGAGAAGGAGCAGCGCACCGTCTCTCTGGGCGACCTCATCTTCATTCCCGCAGGCGAAAAACACTGGCACGGCGCTACCAAAGATTCGGCCTTCTCCCACATATCCCTGACGGGCGCCACCAGCAAGACCCAGCAGTTGGAACCGTAGCCAATGCTGGACTTCTACGGCGTATCCGACCTGTTCACCTCCGAGGAGAGACAGGTCCAGGCCAACGCACGCCATTTCCTGGACGCCGAGGCGCAGCCGCACATCCGCGACTGGTGGGAAGCCGGCACGTTCCCTCGCCACCTGGTCAAGCGGTTCGCGGAGATGGGCTTTTTGGGCCCCGGCCTGCCCGTGGAGTATGGCGGCGGAGGCGTGAGCAGCACGGCCTATGGACTTATCATGTACGAGCTGGAGCGGATAGACTCCAGCCTGCGCAGCTTCGCCAGCGTCCAGGGAGCATTAGTGTCATACGCTATCTATCTCCATGGGTCAGAGGAGCAGAAGCGCCACTATCTGCCCATGCTGGCTTCCGGCCAGATCATCGGCTGCTTCGGCCTCACGGAACACGAGGGCGGCTCCGACCCCGCCCAGATGAAGACCAGGGCCAAGCTGGACGGCAGCGACTACGTCCTCTCCGGCACCAAGATGTGGATCAGCAACGGCAACATCGCCGACATTGCCATCATCTGGGCCAGGGACGACGCAGGCGTGGTGCGAGGATTCATCGTTCCCGCCAACAGTCCAGGCTTCCAGGCCAACGAGATCAAGCACAAGATGAGCCTTCGGGCCTCCGTCACCAGCGAGCTGGTGCTGGATGACGTGCGGGTTCCCGCCGAGCACGTGCTGCCGGGCGCTCAGGGGATGCGAGGCCCGCTTTCTTGCCTGACCCACGCCCGCTACGGGATCGTGTGGGGTGCGCTGGGCGCTCTGGAGGCCGTGTATACCGAGGCCGTGGCCTTCGCCAAGAGCCGCAGCACCTTCGGCAAGCCCATCGCTGCACGCCAGTTGGTGCAGGCCAAGCTGGCAGAGATGCTGGCCGGCCACACCACGGGCCTGCTGCTGGCCTGGAGGCTGGCCAAGCTAAGGGCCGAAGGCAAACTCACATACGCTCAGGTCTCTCTGGCCAAGCGGCAGAACGCCAGGGCAGCGCTCCAGGCAGCCCGCGCAGCCCGCGATATCCTGGGCGGCAGCGGCATTAGCTTGGAGTACCAGAGCATCCGTCACATGCTGAACCTGGAGACCGTGGACACCTACGAAGGCACCTACGACATCCATACGCTGGTCCTGGGACGGGAGATCACGGGGATTAACGCCCTGGAGTAGGGACAAGGTGTCCTTGCCCCTACTCCGTTTTGTCTCTGCTGGAGCACGCCAATCTGTTTAGGAATCGACCACTGCCACATTCATTTGGCGATACACCCAGTTGTAAACGGGGTCGTATTCCCAATCCGACAATTGACCTCCGTCGCCACCGGACGGGTTAAACGCACGACCATGCACAGACAAAGCCACGCTGTAGCATCCCGGATGCGACGAGCCGGGTAAGGAGAAGATGGCCGTCCTGGCGACACTGTTATCAAAGGTGTTGGTGTGCCAGTGTTCATAGGGATCGTCAGGGCTGGGCGGGTCCGACCAGTTGGGAGCAACCAGCTTGGCTGGGCCGCCGGCTCCGCACCCGCCGGCAGTCAAGACCACGGAACGCAGGTGCCCGGCCGAGGCTACATAGCTGATCCGGAGTTCGATGGTAGCTGGGATGCCTCCTACTGAGGACCGCACTATCATGGGGCAGACCATCGGCAGCGGGTTCCAGGCTGCGGCTCCGGCCACACGCCATGACAGGTCGGTGAACAGGCCCGTAGGGTAAGAGTTGTCGATGCGGAAGCTGACCGCTGCTGATGCAGGCGGCAGCATGACTTTGGCCGCGTTCGCCAGTTGGACGGTGAGCCGATAGGTGCCATCCGGGTACTGCCCGCTTGGCCAGTCCAGGAGCAGGTGTGCAGGAAACCACCCGTCGGCGTCAGGCAGGATAGAATACCAGCCGTTGGCATCGGCAGTAGGCCAGAGGGACTGCAGGGCTCCGCCTACTACTCTATAAAGGGGCCAGGTAAGGCCTCTGAACGGCACCTCTGCACCGCCATTGTAGGAATACATCAGGCGGTAAAAGGAAGCCCCTGCCTTATGGTTGCAGCCGTAGATCTGCAACACACGGGTATAAGGCGTCTTGGCCAGGGGGTTGGGCAACGGGTCTACCAGGTTGCCTGATGGATGCGGCCGGTTGACCCGGCGTGCATAACCCAGAAGGGTCTCATGATAGGGTGCGGCCGGCGCCAGCGGGTTTATCACAGGCATGCGGCCAACGAACTGGATCTGCGCAACATCCGTGCATGGGACCTCTGGGACATCGCATACCCGCCCAGTCACGGCGATGGGAGACGCTTCTAACGTAACATCAGGTATGCGGCCCGCGTTCCACCGGACATCGAAGAAGCTCTCTGAGTAGATGGTCTCCTGGTCACCATCTCCATCTACATCCTGGGTAACTCCGAAGGTAATGTCTGGGACATCAATGATGGGCATCCACTGAGGCACAAGAAGATCAATACAACGACGGAACGGCCCCATAAACCGCTGGAAGTCCACCTCTTGGAGGCTTTTGGCATCAATGTTGAGCTGCACCGCCAGGTTGGCTCGCACATTGGACGTGGCTGCCGTCATATCCTCTTTGCCCTGCAGCGAGGCAACATCCATGCGCATAACGCGAGGCTCTGCGCTTGCTCTGGCTTGCAGCTCCTTGACTTCGGAGGGAAGTGGTGGAGGAAGCGACTGGGGAAAAGCGTTTTGCTCCAAGAGTTGGAGTAGCTCCCCAGCATTCTTGCCGATTGTGGCGCTGCTTTCCAGAGCGCCAAGCTTCTCTGCCATCGGTCGTCCTACCAGTTGCGATACTCGCTGAAATGCAACGCCCCCATTTCTCAGCAGGAACGGCGGTGGTGGGTCAGGCTCTGGTTTCGGTGGCCGGACCACGGGTGGCTCTGGCAGCAAATCTTCTAACAGGTCACGGATATTGGGTCTCACAAAGATATTGGGGAAGCAAAGCCGCTCACGCCGGAATCGCAAGATCCAGTCTATCTCCCAGCGTGGCACAAAGACACAGAACCGGCCACAGGCATCGGTGACCACGGTTGCGATTTCCTCGCGCCGACAGTGAAACGGGAAGAACCACACCCAGGGCCACCCCGGCGGGAAGAAGCCGAGCATGTTGCAGTCGGTATCGTAGACATGGACAGTGGCAAAAGGCACCGGGTACTGGACTCCGCTGACCGGGTCTGTCTTCACCACGCGGCCGCAGATGCGACGAAAGGCAAGGAGTTCCGGATCAATTCGCCATCGAAATTTCTCACCAATCTCTGGGACTGATATTCCCACTAATTGCTTGGCATCAAGGCCTACCAGCGCTCCCAGCCGGTTTGCCTGTATTTGAGTAACGGGCCACTTATCTGGGGTAACTATGGCGGACTCGGCGCTTTTCTTTGGGGTGATTCTTCGTGTTGTCACGGATACCTCCTTATGATGTGATGCAACATTGCAGGCCTCCGATTGCTTTTTGACCGGTCCTCCTTTTGTACAGTTTTCATGGTGGGCGACAAAATCCACTTTTGCTTAGACGCTATTAGCGATGGGCCAACAGGTGGAGTTGCCAGTGCCGACGCTATTCTTGCACCCTTCGCCAGCATCTATCCCACGCTCATCGCATGTCCTGAAGGACATGCGATGAGCGTAGACCGGAGTTGTTAGGACATCGTGAAAGAATTGTTAGAACAATGTAATAAAGTAAAAAACTCTGGAAACGCCGCTAGGCACGGCCGGTTCGGCCAACGTCTCTCAATGCCGACGCTCATAAAGCGGCACTTGGTGGCCTTCGCCAAGAGCCGCAGCACCTTCGGCAAGCCCATAGCATCGCGGCAGTTGTGCAAGCCAAGCGGCAGAACGCGAGGCCCTGGGTGGCAGCGGCATCAGCCTGGAGTACCTGAGCATACGGCACATGCTCAACCTGGAGACAGTAGACACCTACGAGGGCACGTACGACATCCACACGCTGGTCTTGGGGCGTGAGATCACGGGGATTAACGCCCTGGAGTAGGGACAAGACACACATTGCTCCAGCTCATGCCCGGCGACGCACTTAATCTAGTGTGCTAAGGCCCTGTCCCTCATTTCCATTCAAACTTCCGGTTGTCATGATTGCATTGGAACTCCCTTGGCAATGATCGCCTGCTTCCGCCCACCCTAAGCTTGCCTCTCGCTGCTGACGAACCGGTCGGGCTGGCGTTTTCACTTTATGAACGGCAAGTTAGATAAAGCGTAGGAGGCGCACCATGTTACGGCGGATTAAGGCAGCACTAGGGAATATTACGATCACAGGTGGAAGGCGACGTATCACAGGGCAACGCATTCTGGTACCTGTAACGATAATTGCGGTACTGGCATTGATGCTGGCTGCCTGTAGCGGCCAACCGTCGCCGGCAACCAAGACTCCAACATCGCAAGGTCCCTCTGGGAAGATTGTCATGGCCATCTCGGACGCGGCGGCTGACATGGGGGCGGTGACGAACATCTCCATGACTGTTGACAGCATTCGTGTCCATTCGTCGGGCGGTGCCTGGACCACGGTGAGCACAACGGCCCACACATACGATTTGCTGGACCTGCGGGCTAAGGGGGTGGCTCAACTCTTGGCGGAGGTTGACTTGTCCGTCGGAACGTACAACCAAGTGGAGTTGAGCGTGTCTAACGTCATCGTGGTTGACAATAACGGCCAGCACGAGGCTAAGCTACCCAGCAACAAGCTGCAGATCAAGGGTGACTTGGAGGTAAATGCTGGCGCTACAGCTACTGCTAATTTCGACTTCCTGGCCGATCAATCATTGCACGTAACGGGCGAAGGCACGTACATCCTCGCCCCGGTCGTGAAACTGGAGACCAGGGCAGCAGCTACGGCTGAAGTCCAGGCTAACAACGAGGTTCGGATCCAGGGCGGGCGAGTGAAGACAAGCCACGAAGTAGGTATGGACACCGAAGGTTCCATGGAAATAGGCCTGAGCGTTCCTGCTGACGCCGTGCTGAGCATCGCGGCATCGGGCAAGATCGTGCAGCCGAAGGGCCAGGCTATGGTGGTAGGCACCATCAAGGCAGTGGATAGCGCCAACGGAACGGTGACCATCACTACCAGAAGCGGAAACGAGATAGTCCTGCACGTGGCAAGCGATAGCGGGATCAACGTGGGTGGACAGACAGTGGGCCTATTGGGTCTGGCGGCCAAAGTGGGCGCTGATGTCACGACCGAGTTCAACGCTGAGTCCAAGCAAGCCACTCAGATCGTGGCCAATGGCGACGACAAAGCCAAGGCTGACGTTGGGGCCGTACTGAAGCTCGGGGGCACCATCAAAGCCGTGAACCCGGCGTGGGGTACGGTGGTGGTCGCTTCCGACAGCGGTGTGGATGTAGTGTTGAAAGTGGCCGCAGATAGCAAGCTACAAGTCGACAGCGCCGCCATAACTATCGGCGGGCTCATAGCCAGGGTGGGCTCCCGCGTGGAGGCTGCCTACGATGCCAACACCCGCACCGTAGCTACGCTGCAAGCCCAGGGAGAAGCAACCGTCACTGTAACCGGCACTATCAAGGCAGTGGATGCCGCAACCGGGACCATTACAGTGACAACCCAGGCCGGTGCAGATGTGACGATAAACGTTGCGTCCCGCAGCAGGGTGCTGGTCAACGGCTCTCTGGCGACTCTAGCCACGCTTAAATCCATGGTGGGGTCCGCGGTCACAGTCACATACAGCCAGCATGACAAAGTCGCTGCCGAGCTTAACGCCGAGGCCAAGGTTGCACAGTCGGCGAACGTCAGCGGGGTTATAAAGGCTGTCAACCCGGCGGCAGGCACAGTGACCATCACCACAGGCAGTGGTCAAGGCATAGTGCTCAACGTGACGGCAGCCAGCAGCATCGTGGCGGACGGTTCCATATCCTCCATGGTCCAACTGGCCGCCAACGTCGGCGCAAACGTGACAGCGCTGTACGACGCTCAGACGCAGACAGCTATGTCTCTCAAAGCCGAGGCCCATAGCCAGGGAACCGCAGAAGCATCCGGCACATTGAAGTCAGTAAGCGTTCTCCAAAGCACCGTTACCCTCACCACCACGGCAGGCAATGACCTGACGCTATCGGTGGGACCGAGTGCTAAACTGTTCCTCAACACAGGTCTATCGAACCTGCCAACGCTGGCGTTCAACCTGGGTGCGCCCATAAGCGTGGAGTACAATTTGCAGTCCAACGCAGCCCTGGTTTTGAGCGTCCAGAGCCCGGCGGCCACCCCTCAGCCGACACCCACACCGCCATCAGCTACGGGAGTTGTAAAGGTCACGGGCACTCTCAAGGCGGTGAACCTGCTGGCCAATACGGTGACCATAGGTGTACAGGGCACTGCCGACCTGGTTCTGAACGTGAAGGCTCAGAGCCTGGTCACGGTCGGCGGCGCTAGCAGTACTTTTGCTACTCTGGTTACTAAGATCGGCTCACAGGTAACGGTGGAGTACACCATCCAGACGAGTACTGTACTGAGCTTGAGTATCTAGAGTTGGTAAGTCTGACTATGTGGTGGGCGCAGTTGGGCTTGGGTGCTGAACCAGTCGGCGGCGTCTACTGGAATCAACGGCCCTGCGTGTGCAGGGCCGTTGGCAGTCCAAGGGCATGAGCCACAAGTTAGCGGCCTGGCAAATAGATTTCTACGTCCACCTCTCCACTACCAGCCTGGCCAGATCATTTGACCAGTCCTCTGGAGTCAGGCCGCTCGCGGGATACATAAGGTGAGCCTTGCCATCCATGGTGTAGACGAAGGCTCCACCGAAATGCTCTACGAAGTAGTCCAACTGGTCATGGTCAAGCTTCTCGGCATCCACAGGCGGTAGCCCGTACGCCTCCTCTACCTGCATCACCTCATCCGGCCGGCCTGTAAGACCTATGAACCCTGCATCGAAATTAGCCAACCATTCCCACATAACTTCTGGGGTGTCCCGCTGAGGGTCCACAGTCACCACTACAACCCTGATCTTGCTGGTTGCCGATTCCGGCATACTATGCATGGCTTGTGCGACAGTAGCCAGGAAAAGAGGACAGGTGTCAGGGCAGTGCGAATACCCAAAGAACAGGATTGTCACGTACCCCTCTGTGTCCTTGACGAAGTTGAACGGGCGTCCGGACGTATCTGTCAGCGTGAAGTCTGCCTTAGGGAGTGGGTTGACCAGAAGAGCGCCTGAGTATTGTGCCCCGCTTGTGTTCCCCGTTGGGCTGTTTTCACTAGCACCCTTGCCCGATTGGCAGGCAGCCACAGCGAGGGCGGTTACCAGAAGGACAAACAAGCCAACTGCCAGTTTTTGCCCGGCACCGTGACGCTGCTTGCGAACTTTGTCTGTGGAGACTGATGGAGTTGTCATGCAAGCCGTATATATTGTGCCTTTGTACAGCGGTGGAAGCAAGGGAGGGCCGTTTGCGGGAACTGCGGGAATGTGATATACAAGCGGCGGCCAAACGGCATTCCGCCACAGGCAATACGGCTCTGCTTTCGAAAAGGGGGCGTCCCGTGATGAGACCAAAGCCACACGCCTTTGTCGGTTCTCTCCGCCTCTGCTGTCAGGTTCTTCTCTTGGGAGCAGCTATTTTACTCTCCATCGCATGTGGCCCTGACGAGGCCAAAATCTTGGCCACGGCGGATGCCAGGATTCAGCAGGCCATCGCCTCTATACCCACCGCTACACCACAGCCCACGGCAACTCCGATACCCACTGCCACACCCAACGATCCGTACCTGCTAGCCACCGTGGAGGCGAAGATTCAGCAGGCCATCACCTCTATTCCTACCGCCACACCGCAGCCTACGGCGACACCATACTACACTCAGGCTCTTGCTACGGCTCAGGCAAACATCCAACAGGCCATCGCCTCTATTCCCACCGCTACGCCGCAACCTACAGCCACACCGCAGCCTACGGCGACACCTCAACCCACAAACGGAGAAGCGGTATCAAGTGCGCTACGATCGGTAGCCGTAGTCGTAGGATCAAGCGGGTACGGGACGGGATTCTATATTGGCGACAACTGGTTAATCACCGCCCAGCACGTTGTTTCAGGGACAACTCAGGTGAGCGTCAAGCTTGACTCCGGTCAAATCCAGACTACGGGAACAGTAGTGGGGTGGAGCAAGACGAAAGACATTGCCGTCATAAAGCTCGTCGGCGATCCAAAAGTTCTCGCACTCCAACTAATGGCAACAGGACAAAAGGGCTTGGGGAGCAAGCTGATCCTCCTAGGTTTTCCCTTGACGAGCACAGGCGCTCCCTTTGTAACAGTGGGGGTCATTTCCCGTTTTTACAATTGGCCTGGCGGCTTGGGATGGGTGATCGAGAGCGATGTGTTCACGGCCCCAGGGTCGAGCGGCGGGCCTGCCTTTGATCAAGATGGTCGCGTCATAGGTATGCTGCGCGGATATCGAACAGCCACATCGGGCACCCAAACCATACAAGGTGCTAACGTTATTCTGACGTCAGATGAAATACTTGGTATACTCGATGCTTTGAAGGCTGGAGGACAGTTCGACTAGGCTCTTCATGATCTGCTATTCACTGAGGTGACTGGTTGCCAGAACTGTAAGAGCACGCGTTCGTCCTTGTCCCGCAGCCTCGCCTCCGCGTGCCGCAGCGCGGCTCAGTTGCAGTCCACTTATTGGTACAGTACCCTACTGGGTGCAGACGCAACCCGAAGGAGGTAGGTGTCATGCTGGCCCGCAGAATGGACAAGCTGGGTACCGAGACCGCTTTCATGGTACTGGCGAAAGCCAGAGAGCTGGAGGCCCAGGGCAAGGAGATCGTGCACCTGGAGATCGGCGAGCCGGACTTCGAGACTCCGAAACACATCCGCGATGCGGCCAAAGAGGCGCTGGACCAGGGCTACACACACTACGTGCCCACGCCAGGCCTAACAGAGGTGCGCCAGTCCATAGCCAGGAACGTGGGCGAACGCCGTGGCATCGACGTGGACTGGCGGCAGGTGGTGGTGACGCCCGGTGCCAAGCCCATCATGTTCTTCACAATCCTGGCCCTGGCCGAGGAAGGCTCCGAGGTCATCTATCCGGATCCTGGCTTCCCCATTTACGAGTCCATGATAAAGTTCTGCGGCGCAAAGCCCGTTCCCATGCCTTTGCTTGAGGAGAAAGGCTTTCAGCCGGACCTGGCACGGCTGGCAAAGGACATCAACGATAAGACCCGGCTGATCATCCTGAACTTCCCGCACAACCCATGCGGCTCCACCGTGGACGCCGAAGGCATTGAGACCATCGCCAGCATAGTGCGCGAGTGGCCCAACCTCTGTGTGATGACCGACGAGGTGTATAAGGACATCCTCTACGAAGGCAGCCACTACAGCATAGCGTCGGTGCCGGGGATGATGGAGCGCACCATCATTCTGGACGGCCTGTCCAAGTCATACGCTATGACCGGCTGGCGGCTGGGCTACGGCGTCTTCCCCGAGTTCCTTACCGAGCACATCGTCAAGCTGGCTGTGAACAGCGTATCTTGCGCCACGGCGTTCTCGCAGCGGGCCATCATTGCGGCGCTGGAGGGGCCCCAGGACAGCGTCGTAGCTATGAGAGAGGAGTTCCTGGCACGCCGGGACGTCTTGCTGGCGGGGCTGCGCACAATACCCGGCATCCGGTGTCCCATGCCCCAGGGAGCGTTCTACGCCTTTGCCAACGTTGCCGGCACCGGCCTCTCCAGCAAGGAGTTCGAGGAAAGGGCGCTGAACGAGGCGGGAGTGGCACTCCTGTCCGGCTCCGCCTTTGGAGCGCACGGGCAGAACTACGTTCGCATCTCCTACGCCAACTCGCAGGCAAACCTCAAGAAGGCCGTCGACCGGTTGAAGGCGTTCGTCAAGAAAATCGGGTAGGCGGTCCTGGTTGCTTTGGGGCGGTGCAAGATTAGTGTCTTGAGTCCTAAATCGTCTTTGCAATTGTCTTGATGGCTTCGTGGTTCGACAAGCTTACCACGAACGGGAGAAGGTTATTCCGTTCGCCCTGAGCTGAGAGTTTACCCTTGAGCGAAGCGAAGGGAAGGGCAGCCTCTGATATGCAGGTTCCTTCTGATTCAGGACACGGGCTGGCGGCGTGTAATGGGATATGCTAACTCCCTTTGTGAATTGCCTGTATGATACCAACTGGTAGTAGCCGCGCGTCTTGCCGCCTCAACATCTTCGTACAATTTCCCTGGCCACCTCTTGCCTTCCAACCCCTGGCAGCCCTTAGAATAGAAGCCACATGAATCCCTTCACGCACCTCCACGTACACACCGAGTACAGCCTCCTGGATGGGCTCAGCCGCATCCCAGCCCTGGTGCAGCGGGCTGGAGAGTTGGGCATGGACAGCATGGCCATCACCGACCATGGGGCGCTGTACGGAGCTATTGAGTTCTACTCCGAGTGTCGCAGCGCCGGCATCAGGCCCATCATCGGGTGCGAGGTGTACGTGGCCCAGGGCAGCCGGCACTCCAAGACCCCCGCTGACAAGAGCCCGTACCATTTAACCCTGCTGGCCAAGGACAACGTAGGGTACAGCAATCTGATCCAGCTAGTCAGCAAGGCACACCTGGAGGGCTTCTACTATAAACCGCGTGTCGACCGCGAGCTGCTGGAGGCCCATCACCAGGGGCTCATCGCACTCTCCGGCTGTCCCAATGCCGAGATTCCACGCCTCATACTCCAGGGAAATATGGATGAGGTCAAGAAACGCGCCCTCTGGTTCAAAGAGGTCTTTGGGGAGTACTACCTGGAACTGCAGCACCACCTGCACATCCCGGAGTTGGAAACGCTGAACGCGGCTCTGCCCACCTTGGGCCGTGATTTGGGCCTTCCGCTGGTGCTGACCAACGACAGCCACTACACACACCGGGAGGACGCCCCTATCCAGGACCTCCTCATCTGCATCCAGACCAACACCAACATCCAGGACTCGAAACGGCTGCGTATGGAGGACGATTCGTACTATCTGCGCCCCTCGGAGGAGATGGCGTCGCTTTTCCCTGATCTGCCGGAAGCCTATGAGAACACCCGCCGCATCGCCGAGCAATGCCACGTGGAAATCGACTTCTCCCAGGTCCACCTGCCTGAGTATGTGCCACCTGACGGACTGACGGCGGAGGAGTACCTGAACAAGCTGTGCTGGGAGGGCCTGGATAGGCGTGTGCCCAACGCCGGCCCTGAGTATCAGAAACGCCTCCGCTACGAGCTGGAGGTCATACGGCAGACCAGGTTCGCCAACTACTTCCTGGTGGTCTGGGACATCGCCGCCTTCACCCGGAGCAAGGACATCCTCTTTGGAGTGCGCGGCAGCGCAGCCGCCAGCATGGCCCTCTACGTCATGGGCGTCACGGACATAGACCCGCTGGCATACCGCCTGGTCTTCGAGCGCTTCCTAAACGTGGAGCGCAAGGAGATGCCGGATATAGATATGGACTTCCAGGACGACCGCAGGGACGAGGTGCTGAGGTACGTCACCGAGAAGTACGGGCGCGACCACGTGTGCCAGATCATCACATTCGGCACCATGGGCCCCAAGGCCGCCCTGAGGGATACGGGACGCGCCATGGCGCTGTCATATGCCGACGTCGACCGTGTGGCCCGTCTGGTGCCCTTCAAGGCCAAGACTCTGGCCGAGGCCATGGAGACCGTGCCGGAGCTGGCGGAGGTGCACCAGGCCGACGACACGCTGCGCGACCTCATAGACAACGCGCAGCGCCTGGAGGGCGTGGTGCGCCACGCCAGCACCCACGCCGCCGGCGTGGTCATTTCCAAGGAGCCACTGACCAAGTACGTGCCCTTGCAGCGCCCCGTGAAGGGTGACGGCCAGCAGGACTCGGTGGCCATGACCCAGTACCCCATGGAGCCTATTGCCCACCTGGGCCTTCTGAAAATGGACTTCCTGGGCCTGATCAACCTCTCCATCCTGGACAGCACCATCAAGGTCATCGCCCAGCAGCGCGGCCAGCACTTGGACCTCCACCAGATACCGCTGGACGACGTTCCGACCTTCCAGCTACTGTCCCAAGGCGAGACCACAGGCGTCTTCCAGTTGGAAAGCACTGGGATGCGCCGCTACATCAAGAAGCTGAAGCCGTCGTCGCTGCTGGACATTGCAGCTATGATCGCGCTGTACCGGCCAGGCCCCATGGAGCACATAGACACATTCATAGACGCCAAGCATGGCAGGACCGAGGCGCACTACCCCCACGATGTGCTGAAGGGCATCCTGGAGGAGACCTACGGCGTCATCGTCTACCAGGACCAGGTGCTGCTCATAGTGCAGGCCCTGGCTGGCTACAGCCTGGGCGAGGCCGACATTGTGCGGAAGGCCATGGGCAAGAAGGTTGCTGCAATCATGCAGCAGGAGAAGCAGAAGTTCATCCAGGGCGCGCTGGCCCAGGGGTACAGCCAGGAGCTGGGGGAGCAGGTCTTTGCCCTTATCGAGCCTTTTGCGGGGTACGCCTTCAACAAGGCGCACAGCGTCAGCTACGCTCTCATCGCCTACTGGACGGCCTACTTCAAGGCGAACTACCCGGTGGAGTACATGACGGCGTTGCTCAACTCCCATTTGGGCAACCAGGAGAGGACCGCTATAGCTGTTGACGAGTGCATCAACCTGAAAATCAAGGTCTTGCCTCCAGATGTCAGCCGTAGCGAGGTTGACTTCAGAGTAGACGTTGATTCCGATGGCAGGCCCGCCATACGCTTCGGCCTGGGCGCCATCAAACACGTGGGCGCCGGTGCCGTAGAGGCCATGGTGCAGTCCCGCAAGGCAAAAGGCCCGTTCCACTCTCTGGAGGAGTTCTGCCGTGACGCGGAACTGGAGGCCGTGAACAGGCGGGCCCTGGAGAGCCTGATCAAGGTCGGCGCTGTGGACGCCTTCGGCCATCGGGGCAGCCTTCTGGCATCCGTGGAGCGCATCCTTGCCACCGCGCACCAGGAGGCCCGGAGGCGGCAATCCGGACAGACCACCATGTTCGACCTGTTCGGGAGTAGCGTAACAACTCCCGTTAGTACCCTGGAACTGGTGCCTGCCCCAGAAGCCTCGGCCAGGGAAAAGCAGGATTGGGAGAGAGAGCTGTTGGGAAAGCAGATCTCCGGCAACCCAATAAGCGCTATTGCGTTTGCTAAAGGGATAGATGCCATACTCTCTCGTGAGCAACTGGAGGAGGCTACGGAAAACGAAAGAGTCGATATCGTGGGACAGGTGACCACGGCGTCGCGTCGCAACACCCGCGAGGGTCGTCCCTTCGTCAGCGCGTCCCTGCTGCTTCTGGGTGGAAGCGTCGAAGTCGTGGCATGGCCCGACGTCTATGAGAGGGACACGGAGGTCTGGGAGGAAGGGGCCTTACTGCGGATCATGGGCAGGGTGCGCCACCGAGAGGACCAGCTTTCGGTACACGCGGACAATGCCAGTGTCTACCACATTCCTGCAGAGCTAACAGAACCAGAGCCTAATTCTCAAGAGGTGCCTACAACATTGTCCAGCTATTCGTCACAGCCACCTTTGCAATCGCCACTATCGCCAACAGCAAGACCTGTGGCCGCTCCGGTCGTCAGGCCTGCCACGCCGCCCGTGAGCAACGGCAACAAGGACGTCAATGGCAAAAGCCGCAAGAACGGAGGCAATGGCCAGAGCGCACCGCCTCGGCGTACGTTGGTCATCAACCTGGCCGACAGCGGCAACCCGGGAGACGACACCTATTTGCTGCGCTCGGCCATGCAGCTCCTGCTGGAGTTTCCTGGCCCGGACGTGGTGCACCTGGAGATCGTGAGCAATACCAAGACGGTACGCATGGAGATGCCGCTGGTGACTACCGGCTTCTGCCCAGAACTGGAGGCCAAGCTGGGCGAGCTTATCGGCCCGGGACGAGCAAGGGTGTTGTGAACGCCATGGCCTCTCGTTCTCGCCTGGTGTACCTGGCCACTGCCCCGGACCAGCTTACGGCTGAGATGTGGTGCGAGCTGCTGCGCGGCCAGGGTATCCCAGCAACGGTCAGGGCTGGCGACACTGCCTCTTACATGGGTGTGTCCAACGCCCCATGCCGGATAATGGTTCAGGAAGAACATCTGGAAGAGGCCCGTCGTCTTCTGGAGGAGCACCTGGGGCCGGATAGCGTAAGGTAGCAACGTTCAGGTGAGTCTTGGGTTACGGCCTGGCGGCCTTATCCGCGTTCTTCATAGTGGCCTTGTAGACCTGGCCGTTCTTGTCGTAAGTAATCCACTCGCCCACTTGCTTACCATCCTTGAAATATCCGGAGCGCATCTTTGTCCCGTCTTTCCTGAACCATTCCCAGTAGCCGTCAGGTACCCCATTCACCATACTTCCATGTGCCCAGACGGTGCCGTCTTTGTGGTATTCAGTGTGCTCCTTCACTTCTTCCTCCCCCGCTTCTCCATGTTTTCCTTCACTCTGTAAGTAACGATCTTTGTCACCAGGTCGAAAGGAATCGGCTTGTCTAACGGGAATCTGACGGTGCCTTTAGACACTTCACACGGAGCTAGTTCTTTCTTGAATGCTTCAGTTGCAGAGGAAGTAGGGTAAAGCCCTATGTGGGTTTTCCACGCCGCGAAGTAGACCAGGTTACCATTCAGCTTGAATGCAGGCATTTGATAACTGATCGTTTCTTTGGCGTCTGGCGCAGCTTTTCTGATGGTCAGCCTCAGCTTTTCCAGGATGTCCTGGACGTCCTTCGGAAAGGTGGCGATGTATTCATCTATGGTTTCGAACTTTTTCTTGGGCGTGTCCATATCTGGTTCAACCTTGTTCATACGCTCGCTTCAGGAGCGCTATGTCGAGTTTCTTCATTTGAAGCATGGCGTTCATCACTCTTCCCGACCTTTCAGGGTCAGGGTCGCTCAGTAGCTCGCCCAGCACGTTGGGGATGACCTGCCATGACACGCCGTATTTATCCTTGAGCCAGCCGCATTGCTGCGCCTTTTCATCGCCGCCTGCCGATAGTTTTTCCCAGTAGTAGTCCACTTCCTTCTGCGTCTCGCAATGCACCTGAAATGAAATGGCCTCGTTGAACTTGAATACAGGGCCGCCGTTGAGGACTACGAATTTTTGCCCCTCGATTTCAAATTCCGCAGTCATTACCGTTCCCGGCTCTTTTCTATGGATCTCGTACCCTTCTTTCCCATAACGGCTAACGTTGCCAATCCTAGAATTTTTGAAGATTGAGGTGTAGAAATTCACCGCCTCCTCAGCCTGGTTATCGAACCACAAGCAGATGGTAAATCTCTGCATTGGAGATCCTCTCCTTACAGCCCCAGCTTGCCGGGGTTCATGATGTTGTAGGGATCCATCGCCTTCTTGAGGCTGCGCGCCGCCTCCAGGCCACTGCCCCATTCTCGCTCCGCCAGGTACGCCAGCTTCAGGCCCACTCCGTGGCAGTACTCCATGGTTCCGCCCATGTCCTGGGCCAGCCGCAGTATAGCCTCCGCCGTATCGGTGAAAGCTTCCGCCGTTGCCTGGTCCCCCTCTACTCCAGCCACTATCATGGAGAACAGCTCCGGCTCCGTCCAGGCGCAGTACTCGCGGATGGCGATACCCTTCTCCCTGGCCATCTCCGTGGCCTTGCGCCGGAACTCCAGCACCTTGGAAATGGGTAGCGCCACGTGCGGGTAGTCCCACTGCCCTCTGGAACCCCAGCCCGCTTGCCATCTCTCCGGCGGCGGCAGTGGCAGAACGTCCCGCTGGTACCATTCCGCCGAGCTATGGCGCTCCTTCCAGTACCGCTGGGCCTCACTGGGGCCTATGTCTTTCCCGCCAGCCTCTTTGCAGATGCGCATGGCGCGCTGCTCCTGGGCCGCCACCTCCTCGCGGTACCCTTCGAAGACCAGGTTCAACAACACCCGCATCTCTGGTTCCTGTCGCAGTGGCTCTTCTGTAAGGTCGGTCAGGGCAACACGTAGGCCCAGGGCGAACATCTCACTCACCGCTCGGAACCCCTCCTCGAAGCTGGCGAAGGACACGGTGGCGAACCGCCGCTCCTCGGGCAGAAGGAAGACCCGCAACGCTGCGGCGGTGATGATACCCATCGTGCCTTCCGCACCTATGAACAGGGAATTCAGGTTCGGTCCTGAGGCTGCTTTAGGCACCGCCTTGGTGGTCAACACGTCTCCTGTGGGGAGCACCACCTCCAAGGCCAGCACTTGGGCGCCCATGGAGCCGTATTTGGCGGCCCGATACCCCACGCTGTTGGTGGAGATGGTACCTCCCACGGTCGCGATGGGCACGCTATAGGGATCGTGGCCCAGCATCAGGCCGTGTTGGCCCAAGGCCGCGTCCAGGTCCTTGAGCACGACGCCCGCCTCCGTCCAGGCTACGCGGTCTTCCACGGATATGCTCCGGATGTGGTTCATTCGCTTCATGTCCACCACGATAGCCCCTTCGCCTGGAACGGCGGCGCCCATCAATCCGGTCCCGCCTCCATAGGGAACGATGGGCGTCCTGTGCTCGCAGGCCAGCTTGACCGCGCGCGCCACCTCTTCCGTGGACGACGGCGTAACCACCACAGCGGGAGTGCCCCAGGCCGACTTTGGCGCATGCGGCGCTCGCGCCGGGTTCAGTGCGTCGGCGGAATGGAACTCCCGGGCGCGTTCGTCCGTCAGAACGGCGTCATCGCCCAGAGCTTCGCGAAGGGCTGTAACCATCTTTTGGGACATGAAGGTTCATCCTCCCCTCACCACGCGGGCCACGCTGCGGATGGTGGGGCCGCCACTGCCCATGCGCTTGGCCTGCATGGGCTGGCCCTTGCCGCAGTTGGGGATGGGAAACACGCGGAAGTCATTGCCCGCGGCGTCAATCCGCATGAAAAAGTCACGGCTGTCTGACATGACGCTGCCGTCGCGGTAGAGTTGGCCTATCTCGCCGTTGCGTATCTCGTACAGCTTGACGGCGGAGATGCGGAAGTTCTCCCGCGACTCGGCCACCGACGGTATGCGGTGCCCCGACACGTAGTACCCGTGCTCTACGTCTCGCACCATCTGCTGCGGGTCGCTATCGCCGCCTGCGATGACGGTGTTGGTCATGCGTATCAGCGGCACCAGCGATGCATCGGTGGCGCGGAAGGAGCCGTTGGGCTTCACGCCCAGGATGGCGGCTGTCTGGCGGCTGTTAAGGAACTCTTCGTAGATGCCGTTGCGTACGTGGTACACGCGGCGGGCGGGTGTGCCCTCATGGTCGTACTGGAAGTGGCCGTAAGCGTCCATGCTGGGGTCCGAGAACACGTTCAGGACGCGGGAACCTACCTGCTTGCCAATCTGGTTGTCCTGCAGAGTGCGGAACAGCCAGCTTCTACCTGCGTAGGCCGTCTCGTACTTCAGCGCCCTATCCAACTCCGACGGATGCCCCAGCACCTCGTGGCAGACCAGCGCTGCGTAGTGCGGGTCCATCACCACCACCACATCCTTGTCCGGCGCTTCCAGGGGCGGCGCGTCGGCTACCTCCATAGCGTCACGGGCCAGCTTGGTGGCGAAGGCAGGGAAGTCGGGCAGGTTCAAGATGTCGGTGCGATACCCCTGCTCCATGATTTCCCAGCCGCGCTGGTGGCCTGTGAAGTCGTAAAGCTCCAGGCTGCCGTGTTTGCCCTGTGCAACGACGAAGGCCATGCCCTCCGTCTGGGCGTAGGCCTGGTCTATGTTGGCCCCTTCGGAGCTGCAGAACAGCTCGCGGACCAGGCTGGTGCTGGCGCTGGCAACGTTGTACACCAGGCGGCTGTCCAGCCTGGCCACCTGCTTGGAAACGTCGGTCACGGTGCGAACCATCTTCTCCAGGGAAACGGCGCGTGGGTCCTGGGTGAACATAGCTGGGATGGTGGCCTGCCGCACCTCGATGGGGGCCAGCGCGGCGTCGGTAAGGCCGATGCCCAGAGGCCCGAACCGTCCCCGCGCCGCCTCTTTGCGGCGGGCGCTCTCCCCGGGGCGACGGGGGGGGGGGGGCCCGCCCCCCCCCCC
>ORJL011779478.1_pt1 | contig 22865 bp, 8 predicted proteins | sample 1779941 | NCBI WGS metagenome assembly ORJL01 (sample SAMEA104232317, study PRJEB22302) | groundwater metagenome | biome: forest; feature: aquifer; material: groundwater | place: USA | collected 2011-08-07 | depth 5.8 m
ATCCCCCATCTCGCCCTGCAACCGGCGACCCTCTTCGCCTGTTTCGGCGAAGCCATCGGACACGACGATGGCCGCCCGTATTCCTTTGCCGGCGCACTGGGCGACGACCGCCGGCACCGTGGTTGTCGGCGTGATGATGATGGCCAGGTCCACCTGATGGGGCACACGGTCCACGGTGGGGAACACCTTCATGCCCAGCACTTCGGTGTAAGAGGGATTGACGGGGTAGATGGCGCCGGAGAAACCGAAATCCAAAAGGTTCTTGATGACCCCATAGCCGCCCATCTGTTGTTCCTTGAAAGAGCCGATTACGGCGATACTGCGGGCTTCGAAGAATGCGTTCAAGTTGTCCCTCTCAGGTAATTCCAGGCTGCGATCTGTGGCAAAGTCTACACCCTGCCAGTTGATGCGGTCAACGGGAATGCCTGGTCACCCTCTAATCGTCAGTCGCGGGCGGCTCGGAATTGTACACCGTCCTGATGTTCCTGCACATTATAGTCGACTCCTTTTATCGGCTGGCGGTTGGCCTCAAGCCAAGGTAAATGCGGAACAGAAAGTTGAACCCGACATCCATTGGCTTGCAGCGATGTTAATTGGATTTGGCAGAGTTCTTCTTGTCGAGGTGGGACTGGCTAACAAGAAGGAGAATACCTGATGCGATCAGTGCCGCTACGGAGAACACTACATCCAAAATGGATTCACCCAAGAAGAAAAACGGAACAAAATTGTAGCTATCCGGCACAGTCGAGGCTTTGTTGAACTGCGGGTCAAGCATGGCCGATGGAAGGGAAGAAACCGACAGGAAGAGCAGTACTGTCCCCACCACAGTGAGGACGATGCCGAGAAGTTTCCGCCACCTTTTCCATCCCCAGAGGGCCGCTCCGCCGGCCAAGAACGCGACCATAGGCCCGACAAGAATCGCAACATACGCTGCGTCTGCTCGCCAACTTTTTCTTCTCATATCCATATCGGAGAGAATCGAAAATACCAGAGGCATGGTCAGCAGAAACATGGCGGCAATGGCGAAGAGAACGACTGCCGCCATCCGTCTGAGGACAGTCGCGGTTGTCCTAGGTGTTTCTGATATGGTAGGAGGGAGCATTGCCTTCGTTGCGGCAGCGCGAAAGAATGCTGAGGCAGGAGGTCTGGTGAGGAAGAACAGGGCAATTATATACAAGACCACCGGAGGAGCGGCAGTTAGGTCGAACCCGAAGACCACCCCCGAGAAGATGGTGAAGGCAGGTTCCAGGACGATGTAAAGAGCACGCCCCCAGTTCCGGCCTTTGAGCATGGCAATGCCAAGGACGAAATAAATCGCCGCAATGAACAAGGTGGTTAGCGTAGATAGAAGAACCGGTGGCTCCCCCTCCCTGGGAATCGGAGGGAGCATCGGCATTACCCAGAGTGCAAAGGTGGGAACCAGGACCAGTCCCACGATGCCGAAACCGATCAGTATCCAACTGATGACCGTAACGCTTGTAGGTCGCTTTACTGCGGGCTCTGTTTCAGGCGGTGAAGTCTGCATCATAGTCAGCCTCTCTTCGGCAAGGAAACTGGAAATTGAACGATCCTTGGCCTGGCACGTAGAAAGCCCTGACAGTGGCTGTCCAATCGATTCGGGCCAGCCACCGTCAGGTCCTCATATCTAGTTAAAGCTGGCGTCTCTCAGTCCGGCGAGCATCTGGGCGATGAGGAGGGCATCAGCGATGGTGATCTGTTCTCCTCCGGTCCCGGTATCGCGTTTCACGCTGGCAGCATTCAGGTGGTTTACGGCATTGGCGCCTGTTCCCAGAGACCTGAGCCCGGCCAGGTACTGGGCGATGAAAAGGGCGTCAGAGATGGTCACGGTGTCGTTATCTCTGACGTTGCCGCGCATCAGGTTGCCCACGGTTACCGCCGTGCCCGGGCTGATGACTTCGCCCGAGCCGCCGCTCACCGAGGTAAAGGTTAGAGTGGCGTCATAAGCGACATCCTTGCTCCCGGTCAGAGAAGGAACCACATAAGCCACGGTGACCGGGGCTTGCGGCGTCGAGCCGGATTGAGAAGTCGCGAAGGTGGTCTTGCTGCCGCCTTCGATATTGAGGCTGGGGACAAAGGGGGAGAAGGGTGCGTTCTCCCTGACGTTCATCACTGTGAGGCCGGCGGCGTTGTAGGTGAGGTGGGCGGCGAAAGAGCCGAGGCCGCCGGAGACGGCAGTATCGGCGCCGGAGGAAACGAGCTTGACTCGGCTGATATTGACCTTGAAAACGACCCGTCCGCCGGTATCCAGGTCCTGAGTGATCGCCGCTTCGATGACTTTATCTCCGGGTGCGACCGTGGGGGCCGGGGTTGGCGTCGCGGTTGAGGTTGGCGCGGGGGTCGGCGTCGGAGAAGGAGAAGGAGAAGGTGAAGGCGTCGGCGTCGGTGTTGACGTTGCGGCTGGTGTTGGAGTTGCCGTTGTAGCCGGTGTGGGGGATGGCGATGGCGATGGCGACGGCGTAGGTGTAGGCGCGGGTGTAGGCGATGGCGTCGGTGTTGGTGTTGGTGTTGAGGTCGCAGCCGGGGTGGGAGTGGCCGTCCCGGCGGGTGTGGGAGAGGGCGTCGGGGTTGGGACTACGGTGACTGTGGGTGAAGGGGTCGGAGCTATCGACGCAGCGGAAATATAGAAAGTATCAGTGAGGTAGCCGATTACCAGGGCAACATTGCCCGGCTGGGGCACATTCCAGGCGGTGAAGTCACCGTTGCGCGAGGCAAAGGTCATGACCTGGAAAGTGTTGCCCACTGAAGGCGCAAAGCTATCTATGAGGCTGACATTGAGTGTGCCGTCCAGAGTCGCCGTACCTGAGATGACGAGCTTGTCGTACTGTGTACCCGGGACGGTACCGCCGATCTCCAAATTGAGAGCGCCCGCGGGCGCCTGGACATAGTTGCCGTTGATAGTCATGGCGCCCGCTGATGCGCCGGGATTGACGTTCCCCGCGTTGGAGACATTGCCGTTAAGTGTCCCGGCGCCCCCGAGACTCCCGTCCCGGATTTGGATTCCGGGGTTTGCGCCGAGAGTCCCGGCGACCAGGGTAGACCCGGTTATCTGGGTATAGCTGCCCGTGACAGTGACAGTACCGTTTTGAACATCTACCGTCCCCCTGTTGTCGAAGCGCCCCCCAAAGGTGCTGACGCCCTGGCCTGTCTTTCTATAGGAGCCGGTGTTGAAGAAGGGGGCGCCAGACAAGCTGTGGGCGCCGCCATCATTGAACGCCCCGCTGTTGGTAAGCAACGCCCCGCCGCTGCCCGCGATAGCGCCGTTGCCAGTCCAGTTGGCCGTCCCGCCGGTGTTCAGGGCTCGCCCGTCCAGGTTCTTGGCCGTGTCGCCGCTGATGTTCAGGATGCCCCCGGCGGCAATGGCGGTGCTGCCCGACCCGCCCATGGTCCCGCCCGTCCACGTAGATGTCCCGCTCAGGGTCACCGTTCCCGCCCCGGTCAGCGCGCCGCCGCTGAGAGTGAGATCTTTTGTAGAGGCGGAGCCCGTGAAACTGGCTGTTCCGCCGGTTATCTCGGTAGTCCCGGTAATATTGTAAGTACCGTTGACAGTGGTCACTCCGCCGCTGAAGAGCGCCTTCCCGGCGCCGGTGACGCTGGAGCCGCTGGCCAGGCTGTAGGTCCCGCCGCTGAACTCCAGGATGCCATCAACCGCCGGCGAGAAAGCCCCGGAACCGGTACCCCCACCTGCCAGGTTGAGGTTCCCGGCGCTGACGGTCACCGTCCCGGTGCTGGTGAAAGGCACAAAGAAGCTGGAATATCCGGCGGTGGTCTTGGTGAAAGTCCCGGTGTTGTTGAAAGCGGGAGCCGCCCCGGCGCCCAGGATGAAATTGTGGCCGGAAGTATTGGAATCGTTGAACGTGCCGCTGTTGTTGAACACCGCCCCATTGCTGGCTGTGAGGTTGCCGAAACCGGTCCAGTTGGCAGTCCCGGCGTTAGTCAGCGTGCGCCCGTCCAAGTTCTTGGGGGAGTCGCTGCCGATTTCCAAGGCGCCACCGCCCGGGACCAGGGTGGCGCCGGTACCGCTCATGGCCCCCCAGTTCCATGTAAGAGTCCCGCCGGGCCGCAAGGTCACCGTCCCCGCCCCCCTCAGAGTGCCGTTGTCGCTCAGAGTGAGGTTAGTGGTTGTGGCGGTCCCGGTGAAATCCACCGTGGCCGCGCTGATTTCGGTGAAATCCGGAGCGAAGGTCCCGCTGATGGTAACGGGAGTGGTGGCGCCGCTGATGCTGGAGGCCGGGCCAAAACCGAAACTCCCTGTGCTCCAGTGGCTGACCTCCAGGGTACTACTGGCGGCTACCGCAAAGGCGCCGCCGGTGTCGCCGCCGCCTTTCAGTACCAGGGTCCCGGCCTTCACGTTTACCGTTCCGGTGTTGTTGAAGGACAATAATAGGGCGGAGGTGGCGGTGCCGTTCTTGTTGTAGGTGCCGGAGTTGCCAAAAGGGGCAGGAGGCGACACGTCGGGCCAGGTGAAAGAGTGTCCGGAGGTGGAGGGAGTGTCGTTGAATACGCCCCGGTTGTCGAATAGCGCTCCATTAGTGCCGGAGAGCCACCCGCTTCCCGTCCAGTTGACGGTCCCGTTGTTGGTCAGAGTGCGCGTGTTCAGGTACTTGGTCGAACTGCCGGAAATTTCGAGCACGGCGCCCGCCGGAATGACGGTGCTCCCGGTCCCGCTCATGGTACCCCCGATCCAGGTTAAGGTGCCGCCCACCGTCACCGTGCCGGCCCCGGTCAGGGTGTTGGAACTGAGTCTGAGGTCCTTAGTATAAACGTTGACGGTGAAATCCACCGTGCCCCCGCTGATTTCGGTAGATCCCGTCACGTTGTAGGTACCGCTGACGGTAACCGTGGCGCTCGTTGCCCAGAACACCACCGTTCCCGCACCGGTGATGCTGGATGCGGAGTTCAGGGTGTGCGCCCCGCCAAATTGCAGGATGCCCCCTGTGGCTGCCACGAAGCTTCCCCCGCTGGTCCCGGCAGTGAGTGTCAACTTTCCCCCGTTCACGTTCACCGTGCCGTTATTGTTGAAAATCATGTTGCTGGTGGACCAGCCGGAATTGGACTTGTTATAGGTACCGGTATTATTGAAGGTGGCAGCCGTTCCCGTCGAGGTCAGACTGTGGCTAATCGTGTTTGAATCGTTGAAGGCGCCGGTATTGTTGATTACCGCCCCGTTGGCCCCGGCGATAGCCCCGTACCCCGTCCAGTAGACGGTTCCGGCGTTGTTCAGGGTGCGGGTATTCAATGTTTTCGCGTTATCTCCGCTGGCGTTCAGCGTTCCCCCGATAGCGATGGAGGTGCTCCCCGTCCCTCCCATGGTCCCGCCGGTCCAGTTTAGAGTTCCGGTTACGGTCAGTTCGCCGGTCCCGGTGAGGGTGCCTCCCACGAGGTTGAGGTTGCTGACAGTCCTGGATCCGGTTACGGTGAGGGTACCGCCGGCGAGCCTGGCGGTACCGGCGCCGGTGATGCTCGCGCCGGCCCCTAGAGTGTAGTCGCCTGTGGTGAACTCGAGAACGGCGTCAGCTGCGATCACAAAAGCCCCGGTGTTGTTCCCTCCGCCCTTCAGGCTGATAGTCCCCTCGTTCACATTCGCCGTGCCGCTGTTGTTGAAAGTCTCCCGCCTGTCGGGGAATACCCAATCGTAATCGAAGGTGGTGGTATTGGCGCCCGACTTGTTGTATTCCGCGGTGTTATTGAAAGCGGAGACGCCAGTGTAGGGAGCGAACTTGTGGCCGCCGGCATCGTTGAAGACGGCGTTGTTATTGAGTACGCCGCCGGCGTAACCCCCGAACTCGCCCGTACCGCTCCAATTGATGTAGCCCTGATTGGTCAGGGTCCGACCTAGATATTTGTTGTCGCCGCCGCTGATGTTCAGCGTTCCCCCGGCGGCGATGACGGTGGTACCGGTCCCCATCATGTACCCCGCCGTCCAGTTGGCAACACCGGTTATCGTAAGAGTACCCGTGCCCCCAAGCGTTCCCTGGTTGTCGAAGGTTAAGTCTTTCGTAGTGGCAGCGTTGTTGAATTCGACCGAACTATAGTTCTTTAGCTCGGTCGTCCCCGTCACGTTGTAAGAGCCGTTGACGATCGTGGTCGACCCGTTAAATCTCACTGTCCCGTTGCCGCTGACGCTGGATCCGGAGGCCAGTGTGTGGGAAAGGTAGGCGCTGGGGGCGAACTCCAGGAAAGACCCCAGCCCGGATACGACGAAAGCGCCGTTACTGGCGCCCGGTCCTGCTAGTTGGAGGGTCCCGCTGTTCACATTCACCGTCCCGTTATTGTTGAACGTCCAGTCCCAGCCAAAGGAACTCGTGGCGGATCCGATCTTGGTGTAGGTGCCGGTGTTGTTGAAGGTCCCATGTGTGGTGAAGCTGGAGTCGCCGGAGTCATTGAAAGTACCGCTGTTGTTCACCGTCGCCGCGCCCTGGCTCGTCCCGATGATCGTTCCTCTCCAGTTCACCGTCCCGCTGTTATTCAGGGTGCCTGATAGGTCGCGCGTGCCACCTGGAGGAATGTTCAATACCGCTCCCGCAGGAATGATGACGGTCAGCGGTGCGACGAGGCCGCCTGCTTCCCAGTCCAAGGTACCGGTGACCGTCATGGTGCCGGTCCCTAAGAGGCTACCCCCGCTTAACCGGAGATTGCCCACCGTCACGTTGGTGGAAACCGTTGCGTTGCCGTAGTTAATAACGACGGTGTCTCCGGGGCCGGGCACTCCGCTAGGGGTCCATCGGCTGGTATCATTCCAGCTACCAACCCCGTTCCAGGTATAAGTTGCCGCCTGGGCCGTTGGCGGCCGTAGTATCATCCCCAGACCGGTCATCAGTACAGTGGCACAGGCCAGTAACAGGAAACGTGAGAACAGCGCTACAGTTTTCATGTTATCCCCCCTTGTGAGGTGTCGTCTTCAGGGCGCCAGATGCGGTTTCAGGCTGGGTCCCAATGCCAGAACGCCAAATAATAGCACATTGTTGTTGACCTTGTCTCAGTGGCGGCCCCATCTCTGTTCCTCTTGCCTACGCCCCTTTCGAATGCTATTATGATTTCAAAAGAAATCCCATTGCTCATGCTATCATTGCGCTGTCTATCTAGAATTGAAGAATTTATGAAATCGCTGCTGCGCCCTGCTCTGTTACTCCCTCTTCTGCTTTCTCTTTTAATTTTAATAGTTGTCGGATACGGCTGCGATCAGCAGCTTGTCGATAGCGTTCATCCGCGCCTTCAGGGGATGCTCGACGGCAAGTATGCGGCGTACAAAAGCGCTAATGGTCTGCCGGAAAACGCGGGCGTTCTGGTGTATGTGCAATCACCGAAAGGTAGCTGGGCGGCCGGCGCCGGACTGCCCGCCGGCGCCGACGGAAACTGGCATTACCGAGTCGCCAGCGTCAGCAAGACCTTTACCGCAGCGTCTATCATGCTGCTTGACCAGCAGGGGAAGCTCAAAATTGACGATGTCTTGACGGCGACGATCCCCAATACTCCCGTCCCCTACTTGCCTGACTCGCCAAATTACGCGATCCCCTACAAAGGACAGATCACCATACGGCAGCTTCTTTCGCACCGGGCCGGGATATTCGATGTGTTCAATAACCCCGTTCCGGCCACCAGCAAGTATCCGTACGCCGGGAAGCCTTATAACAGCTACGTTTATCTTGATCTCAATGAGCCTGACCACCAGTTCACCCTGGACGAATTGGCCGGGGTTGTTTCGGCCAACAACCTCTACACCGGGTTGCCGGGCACTGAATATAAATACAGCGATACAGGTTATACTCTGCTGGCAAAGATCATCGAACGAGTTTCCGGAAAGAGCTACGACCGTTTTCTGGCCGACAATTTCCTGGCTCCGATGGGGCTCAAACAGACCTCTGCCCCATGGAGCGCCTACGACACGACACTTCCATCTCCTTTCTTGCCTGGATACAGCAGTGACGGTTCGGGCTTTTTCGAGACGATCGAAGATAACATGTCCTCCCAGATTGGCCCGGGAAACATCATCAGCACGCCGTCTGACGTGGCAAAGTGGATACGGACTCTTCTATCCGGAAGGGGCCCTCTGACCGGGGAGCAGATAACGCGCATGACCACGGCGCCTGCCGGAAATACCACTTATGCCTTGGGCATTGACAATAGTGAGGCAGGCAAGGGGCACAGCGGGGCGCATCCGGGGTATGTAAACCTCGTTGCCTACAACCCGGAAGACGATGTGGCGGTGGTGGTGGTTACCCCCTTCATTGACTACAGCAAGCTGGTGGAACATCTGGCACTACTGATCGACGTGGGCAAAGAAGCCAGAAATATCGTGAATGGCGGTTAGAACCTGATAAGCGAATAGGAGGAAACACATGAAAGCGGACAAGAAGACGGAAGCTGAAGTAAAGGCTGCTATCAACAATTTCCTTAAAGCCTACAGCCGGCGTGATCTGGAAGGGGCGCTGGCGCTGCTGGCGCCGGACCCGGACTTGCTTTTCATCGGCACCGGGGCCGATGAAAAGATACTGGGCATCAAGCGGGCCAGCGCACAGATGAAAAGGGACTACGAACAGAGTGATGAGATATCCGTCAAGCTGGGGCCGGTTTCCATATCGTCGGCGGGACCGGTGGCCTGGATGTTCGCCGACTCGACGTGGCGGGTAAAGGCCGGCGGGCAGGAAATGAATTATGAGTGGCGCTGGACGATGGTGCTGGAGAAACGCCAGGGCAAGTGGCTGATCGCGCAGTCCCACCTTTCCGCCCCGGCCCAGGCGCAGGCGCACGGAGAATCGTTTCCTTCAGACTAGCGGGCAGTCTTCAAGGAGTAACCGGCATGTCCACCAATCGGGAATCGCTCAATCATATCGCGGAGGACTACATACGTCTGTGCTTCTATATTGGCAAACATGATCCCGATTACGTTGATTTCTATTACGGTCCGCCGGAGCTAAAGCACGAGTCGGAGTCTGCCGGCAAGACTTTAGACGAAATCCGGGATTTGGCCCTGTCACTGTCGGCAAGACTCAACGAAGTTAATTCTGCCTCAGGTGACGAGTTAACCGAGATGCGCCGGAGGACCCTGGCAAGGCTTCTTGAGTCGGCGGTGGCAAGAGTTGACTCATTGCGAGGGGTCCGGAGAACCTTTGACGAGGAATCGAGCCTGCTGTTCGGCGCCATTTCCCCGGCTTTCCCGGATAGCCATTTTCAGGATGTCCTGGACCAGATTGACGGCCTTCTTCCCGGCAGGGGTTCGTTGAACGGACGGCTGGATAGCTTGAGGAACGGTTTCATCATACCCGCGGAGCGCCTGGAACAGGTCTTTCACGCTGCTATCGCCGAAGCCAGAACAAGAACTTCCCGCCATATTCCGCTGCCTCCCGGGGAGAGTTTCACGGTGGAATACGTTCACGGTAAACCCTGGATCGCCTACAACTGGTTCAAAGGGGAGGCTGCCAGCGTCGTCCAGATCAATGCCGATTTGCCAGTTTACCTCGACTTTGTCACGCTGGTTGCCTGCCACGAGGGTTATCCGGGGCACCACGTCTTTCACTCGCTGCGTGAAAAGGAGCTCTACCGGGACCGGGGTTGGATCGAGGTTTCGGTTTGGCCGTTGTACAGTCCGCTGGGTTTGATCGGTGAAGGGATGGCTAACTTCGGCATGGAGGTTGTGTTTCCAAATTTGAAAGAGCGGATGCAATTTGAGCGCGAGGTACTCTGTCCCTTGGCTGGAATCGACACCGGGAAATTGGAGCCATATTACCGGATCGGCGAACTGCTGCGGGTGCAATGGGTCGCCCTCGCCGAATGCGGCCGTAGATACATTGATGGGCTAATCTCAAAGGAGCAGGCGGTCCAGTGGCTCATTAAGTACTCGGTATATCCCGCGCCTCTAGCCGAGAATTGGATTAGCTTCATCGAGCGTTACCGGAGCTACGCGATTAACTACAGCGCCGGCCAGGAACTGGTCGGGCGCTATGTTGAAAGGCAGGGAGGGACTGCCGGCAACCCGGCCTTGCGCTGGCAGGCCTATCGCAAACTCTTGAACCGGCCGTTTCTGCCGGACGACTTCTGACGGCTGGCTGGCTCTGCCGGCCAGACAGTTTGACAACAGCCTCCGTCATAGGCTAGCATCTTGCCCGGGCCGAATTCATGCAGCAACGTCGAGGCACGGCAATCCTGCCGGGTCACGTAGCTGCGAAGGCTCGTCCACCGGTGTCGGTCAACCAAGCCATCAAATATTGCCTTTGGAGGTTTCCTTGAGCACTTTCAAAAAGGTATCCCTTGCCCTGTTGCCGTTGGTCTTGTTAGGGCTGCTGGTGGGTGGGGTTGGATGTGCCAGGAACCGGAGCCAAGAATCCGGTCCGACTGTGGTGCTGCTAACCGATTTTGGTACTGTCGGCTATCGGGTGCCGCAGCTAAAAGGCAACATCTTCAGCAAGTACCCGGACGCCAAAGTGGTGGACATAACACATGAACTTCCCGCCTTCGATGTTCCCACCGGGGCCTATGAACTTTCCGTGGCCGCTAACGAATTCCCTTCAGGCTTCGTATTCGTCGCCGTGGTTGCCCCGGGCGACTCGACGACCAACCAGCGGTTCCTGGTGGCTACCAGCAACAAGGACCAGGTGTTCGTTGTTCCCGATAACGGCCTGATTACCTACATCGCCCGTGAAACCGGTCTGAAGAGCGTCTACCAGGTAGGCCAGCAGTTGCTAACGGGAAGAATGGAAGATCTCTCGGTAACCAAAGTCCTGGGACAGGCAGGGGGCCTGGTGGCTTCCGGGATTAAACTGGAACAGTTTGGTCCGGCCGTAACCGACGCCAAAATGCTGGATATTCAAGCGCCCAGGATTCAGGGCAACAAGCTCACCGGGGCGATCGTATTTGTGGATAACTTTGGCAATTCCCCCACCAATATTTCCAGGGAAATGGCGCAGAGTTTCGGGCTGAAGAAAGGCGACACCGTCGTGGTAAGCGCCGGCGGCAAGTCGGTGACGGCCATGTTCGGAAATATCTATTCCGATGTCCCCAAAGGCGACCCCATCGTCTTCGTCAACAGTCTCCAGGTGGTGGAACTGTCGATCAACATTGGCAATTTTGCGGGGACCCACGGTCTTAAGGCCGGCGCCGGGATTGAAATCGCCCGCAAGTAAACCTACCTTGAGCCGGGTGGGCGGCTGCCACCCCGGAAAGATTCTTTCTTGCGGACACCGCCATGAAAATCAATAGGAGAGCAAAACTCGCTTTCCTCGGCTTTGGGTCGGGCTTAGTGGTTGGGACCCTTATCGGGGTCGAGCGATACGTGACGACCGGTTTTCCTTTCCCACATATTGTGATACTGAAAGGCACGGTGCTGGGGGGGTTGGTGGCAGGTTCTCTGTCGTTTCTGGAGCTAGTCTATCTGCCAGATAGACTCAGGCCGCTGAACTTCTTGGCGGCCATACTGGTTAAGGCAGTTGCTTACACTGCCCTGGTGGTCCTCGGTTTTCTGGTGGTGACCTACGGATTTATTTCCTGGATGCCGTGGGATTTTCAGAAGGCCATGCTCGTTCCCGCTTTGGCAATCTCATTCATCTCGGTCCTGATGTTCACGTTCTTCACCTCGTTGAGCCGCCTTCTCGGCGGGAGGGTGCTCCTCAACTTCTTTACCGGCAGATACCACAAACCGGTAGAAGAGCGGAGAATATTTCTGCTTGCCGACCTCGTGTCATCGACATCGATTGCCGAAAAGATCGGGAATAGAGACTTTCACCGTTTTCTTAATGAGTTTATTCTTGACATAACGGAACCCATACTGGCAAACCATGGCGAGATCTATAAGTATGTGGGTGACGAGGTGATCGTAGCATGGCATCTTAAAGACAGGCGCTCCAACTACGATTGCGTAGCTTGCTGCCTTGAGATGATGAATACGGTTCGACGGAATCGGGCAAAGTATGTCGGAAGGTACGGCTGCTTTCCGGAATTCAGGGCGGGCCTCCACTGTGGCGCAGTGGTAACCGGCGAGATGGGGGAGGACAAAAAAGAAATCGCCTTTCTCGGCGACGTGCTGAACACGGCGGCACGTATTCAGGAGCAGGCGAAGGTAATAGACAAAACGATTCTCATTTCGCGGCCTCTGATGGACGAGATTGCTTTCCCCGCGGGAGTCACCACCGAGAGTATGGGCATTATCAGGCTAAGGGGCAAAGAAAATGAAATTGAACTCTTCAGCTTAGAGCCACAATTGAACTCTTGAAATAGCGATCCTTTCTAGTTAAAGCTGGCATCCCTCAGTCCGGCGAGCATCTGGGCGATGAACAAGGCATCGGCAATGGTCAACAAATCGCCGTTCGTGCCACTCGTGACATCCTGCCTGACGGAGGCAGCGTTTACCGGGTTGACGCTGTTGGTGTCTGTCCCCAGCCCTCTCAGCCCGGCCAGGTACTGGGCGATGTACAGGGCATCCGAGATGGTCACCTGTCCATCGGCCCTGGCATCTCCTCTGCGTAAGGATAGCGAGGCCGCGGCATCCTGGGGCACGGCGTCGCCCGAGACCCTGGTGACGCTGTTGAAATTCAAAGTTACCGGATAAGCAACGTCCTTCGAGCCTTTAAGCTGTATGCGGAGTTCAGCTACCGTCAACGGCGGCGTGGGCGCGGCGCCGGATTGGGAGGCGCTGAAATTGGTCCGCGTCCCCGCGGCGGTATTGAGGGCCGAAGTCGGGGCGGCAAAAGATCCCAGCCCGGAGACGCTCCTGATCTCAGCCCCGGCCGCGTCGTAGGTGATGTAGGCATCGTAGCTACCGATGCCGTCCGCAACGGAGACAGTATCGCCGGTGCCGGCGTTCTTAACCCGGTTGATCTTTGCCGCGACAACGGCATAGTTGGCGGAGTCCAGCCCGGGCACAATGGCAATCTCGGCCAGCAGAGTGGGCGCGGTGGGTGCGGTAGACAGGGCGATGGCCGCCGAGAACTCCGAAGTGTTGTTATTCGGGTCGGTGGCGGTGGCCGAAATGAGCTGGCCGGAGTAGGCCACGGCGGCGAGGTTGGCGGTGAAGGAAACGTTGCCGGTCGCATCGGTGTTAACGTTTTGCACGCCGAGCAGAGTTTCGCCCTCGCCGTTACCGGAGGGGTCGGCCTCGCGGCTGGCGAAGAATTCCAGCCGGAAGGTGGTGCTCGCCAGGCTGTTCAGTGTCCCCTGTATCGTAGTCCCTGAAAGCGTACTGCTGGCGGTGGTGAGGACGGGGAAGTTTTGCAGGTCGTTGGCCCCGGTGTCGGGGTCAGCGGCGTCGTTGGGGGTAACGCCGTTCGTCCCCAGGTCTATGCCCAGGCCGGCATTCCCCAGGACACTGTTCCCCAGCACCTGGTTACGGTTGCCGGAGGCGACATAGACCCCGTCCATGCCGTTGAAATTGATAGTGTTTCCTTCCCCGGCGTTCTTACCCCCCATGACATTGCTGGTGGCCCCCCCTATGATCAGGATACCGTGCTCAGAATTGGCGACCCTGGTCGCGCGGTCTTTCAGAGTGCCGATGAAGTTCCCCTGCACTTCATTGTTGATGACGCCGATGCCGTTGAGTTCGACTCCATTGCCCGCGTTGCCGGAGATGATGTTGCCAGCGTTGGCCTGGGGTCCGCCGATGTAGTTGGCGAAGGCCCCGTTGTGGGCCAGCACACCATCCTTGCCGTTAGCCACGGCCCCGCCGGTCCCGGTGACGCCGATGCGGTTTCCCTGGACTCTATTCTGAGTAGCCGTGGCGCCGCTGATGCGTACCCCATTCTGAAGGTTTCCGGAGATGAGGTTGCCGGCGCCGGCTGCCAGCCCTCCGACGGTGTTGCTGGAGACGTCGTTCAGGAACACCCCCTCCAGGGTATTGCCTTTGGCGGTCGAGCCCGCGACATCGGTCCCGATAAGGTTGCCTTCAACCCGGTTGCCTGAGGCGCCCGTGCCGGTGACCTCGATGCCGTGCCCCTGGTTCCCCGAAATCAAATTGAATTCCCCGATCCACGGGCCGCCGATAACATTGCCGGCGGCGCCCTGGATAAGGACACCGTTGCCGGTATTGGCTATTGACAGAAGGCCTTCCGCGTCCAGTCCGATGAAGTTGTGCTGGAGTCGGTTGTTGGTTGACGCGCTGCCGGTTATCTCGACTCCATGCCCCTGGTTGCCCGATATCACGTTAACGTGATCCACGGTGTTTCCGCCTATGGCGTTGCCGGGCGAGTTAGTTATCACTATCCCGCTGCCGGAATTGCCCAGGGACTTAGTGACGGCCTTGTCAACGCCGACATAGTTTCCTGCCACCAGGTTGCCGGCGGCTCCGGTGCTAACAAGTTTGATGCCGAATCCCCGGTTCCCGGATATAACGTTTATCTGAGCGATCGAGGTTGAGCCGATAGTGTTCCCCGCGGTCTGGACCTCAACTCCTCCCAGGTAGTTGCCGAGGTTGTGGAAGCCGTCCACGGCCATGATCTTGAGGCCATCCTTGTCGGTGCCGATGTAGTTGCCCCGCACCTGGTTCGAGGCGGCTGAAGCACCGGTGATGAATGCTCCTCTTCCTCCGTTAAGAGAGATGACGTTGCCAGCCACGACATTTTCCGGGCTATTGTTGAGAAGAACGCCATTGCCGGTGTTGCCCACTTGAAAGCAGGATGTCGCCGTGCAATCCACCAGGTGGTTGCTTTGCTGCTCCAGCAAGACATCGGCGCCGGTGGCGTTCGGCCCTATGTAGTTGCCCTGGATGGTATTGGTCCTGGCTTCCGGTCCATTGACCTCCACACCGTCGCCGTCGTTGCCCGAGATGACGTTCCGGTCCGCCGCTGTGGACCCGCCTACGGTATTGCCAGCGGCGGAATCGGCTATGTTTACGCCGTCGCCGTTATTGGGCCGGCCTTTGAGGCCGGTGGCGTCGGCTCCAACTGTGTTTCCCTTGACCTGGTTCCCGGTAGATTTGTCGCCGGCGATTTCTATCCCGTTGGACTGATTGGCGGAGATGACATTATTCTTGATGGTATTGGTCGAGCCCATGTAGATGCGTACGCCTGCTTTGGTGTTGCCCTGGGCCGTGGCGCCGTTCGCGTTCAAACCGATGTAGTTTCCCTCTACGGTGTTGATCTTTCCGTAATCCCCCAGAGCCCAGCCGATGATTTCCACACCGTATTCGGTGTTGCCTGCGATTACGTTGCGGGAACCGGCATCGCTGCCTCCGATGGCGGTGTTGATGGCGTGATGGATACGTACCCCGTCCTTGCCGTTGGCCAGTTTGTCGAGGCCGGCGGCTTTGGTCCCGATATAGTTGCCTTTGACCACGTTTCCGGAGGTCTCATTGAAATCCGTCCCGATTCTGACACCATCCAGGCTGTTTCCGGAGATGAGGTTTCTCTCTCCGTCCAGCGTGCCGCCGACTACAGTGTTTCTGGCGTTATAGCCGATGAATACCCCTTCCTCGGTGTTGGGGATTGCCAGAGTACCGTTGACGTCGGTGCCGACATAGTTCCCCTGGACGATGTTTCCAGCGGCATCGGAGCTGATGACTTCGATCCCTTTCTTGTTGCCGGAGACGATGTTTCGCACCGGCACGGAAGTACTGTGGTTTCCTCCCACGGTTGTATTGGGAGCGGAGTCAATGACTATCCCCGATCCCCCGTTGGCCACGGCGGCAGTGCCAGCCTTATTGGTGCCCACCTTGTTGCTTTGTAGCTTGTTTCCTGTGGCGCCGATTCCCGAGACGACAACTCCATGCGAAGTGTTTCCGGAAATCGTGTTTCCTGCCCCGCTCCGGTTACCCCCGATGGTGTTGGTGGGCGCGCCCTCGATACTGATCCCTCTGCCAGCATTGGCTATGGCCGCGGTCCCCGCGGGGTTGAGGCCTATGGTATTCCCCTGTGCCACGTTCCCGCTGGCGGTCGTACCCCTGATGGTAACGCCATTACCCGCGTTGCCTGAGATGACATTCCCCGTATTCGCGCTGTAACTGCCTATGTAGGCGTTGTTGGGAGCGCCGTCGACAAGGATGCCGTCGGTTCCGTTGGGCAGAGCGGCGGTACCGGTGGCATTCAGGCCGATGTAGTTCCCCTGTATCGTCGTATTGGTCGTCTGCGAGCCCAGCAACTTGATACCTTCCCTCCCGTTGCCCGAGATAATGTTCCTTTCGCCTGTGGAAGAAGACCCGATACTGGTGCGCGGCGCCCCCTCGATGAGTATGCCTTCTTCATCGTTGCCTAGAGCTGTCTGCCCTGCGACATCAGCGCCGATATAGTTTCCGGTGATTTCGGTGTAGGTCGATTGGGAACCGGAAACGTGGATGCCTTTCTTGTTGCCGGAGATGACGTTCCGCGGGTTGGATGCCCCGGACGGAGAGCCTCCAACGCGTATGCTATTCGCCCCGCCGTTGACGAAGACGCCGCTGGCCAGGTTGGACAGCCTGGCAGTCCCGTCTTTGTTCAGTCCAATGATGTTCCCCTGGACATAAGAACTGCTGGAATTTGCAGTGAAGAGCACTCCGTGCCCGGAACCGGCCACGGAAGAAAAGCCGTTGCCGGAGATAAGATTGCCTTCGCCGGTCAGCCCGCCGCCCACGTAGATGCCGGAGGCGGATTCTTCCACCACCACGCCGTGGAGATTGGGCTGGGCGGAAAGACCGTTGGGGTGGGTGCCTATGTAGTTGCCCAGAATCCTGGCATAGCGGGTGGAGGCGCCGCCAGTCCCCTGGAGAACCCTGACACCCGCGCCCTTGTTATTGGCCATGTAATTACGCTCACCCGCCAGCGGGCCGCCGACGCGGTCGTTCGAGGACGACCTGATTCTTACTCCATCGCCGTTGTTGGCAATGGCTGTACCGTCCTGCTTTACCCCGACGTAATTGCCGGCGACCAGGTTGTACCCGGTGCCTCCTTCGAGGAAGATTCCGTGCCCGGTAAAAGACCCGACGACAAAACCCCTGACCGCGGTATCTCCGGCGGTAAGGTACAGGCCGTTGGTGCCGGCGCCGGCGCCGGCACCGTCGAGCCAGATAAGGCCGGCGCCTGGCTGAGTGGTCGCGTCGATAGCGGCTGGATCGGTAATCGAAGGCAGGGCCGACGAGGGAGCAACATGGTTGGTCCCGGGTATGTTGAAGCCGATGGAATCCCGCCCTGGCTTCAGATTGGCTTCCTGGAGGGCGGCCCGGAGGGTACACTGACTTCCGGGAGTTACCAGGTCTACGTCGCAAAGGCCGTCGCCGACACTGGCGTCTGCCTGGTCGGTGGCTACGTTGACCACAAATGATCGGGCTAGCGGCAAATTGTCCGTGTTTAGGCCGTCCAGGGCAAAAGGCGTCTGCCCGATTTCATCGCCGTCGTTGTCGGCGCCGTAGTAGTCGCTCCAGAAGTTGCCGCCGATGAAAGGCCCTCCGATGATGTTCGTCCCGGAAGCTTTGGTAGTATTCCAGGTGTTGGGGCAATCGGTGCATTCGTACAACTCCCAATTCTTTCCCCCGGCGGCCGGTTTGCGGAAGGCGTTGTTATATAAGGTATTGTTCCGGACCCCGGTCTTGCCAGTAGCCCCCCGCACACTCAAATTTGTCTGGTTTTCCTCCACCAGGTTGTCTCTGACCAGGACGTTTTCCAGAATTCCCTTCCGGTCGAAAAAGACGGCGCCCAGGGCAATCCCTTTGCCGGTGTGTCTAATCGTATTGCCCTTGATGAGCATGTCTCCAGCCAGGCCCGGGTTGGCGACAGTGTTCGAGCCCCAGAAATCGAAGGTGATAACAATGCCGTCGCCGCCATTGACGGCACAGTCAATGGTATTTTCTTCTACTGTCAGTCCCCTGATGTTGTTAGCCCAGACCCCCGCGTTGCCCCCAGGCGGCGGTGTCGCGGAGCAGGACATGGTATTACGTCTGACCACCCTGGCCGTCGCGGCCTTTTGTTCCGGCATATTGTCAAGGTTCACTGTGCCGATAGTGTTGTCTTCGATGGTGATATCCCCCGCCGCCGATTGCACCTGGGCGTACCGCATCATGGTATTGCCGCGCATTACGAAGGGACCAGACAAAGCAGGGGCGTAGGGCCACTTGCTCACGGTTACCCAGTTCAACCGGTTGTTTTCCAGCGTCACGGAAGGCGGGGTAAAGCCGGTGGTGCCGTAGTACAACTGCATCGAATACGTCGGCATATTGTTGTCCCGGAATACCACCGGAAGGTTCGTCCGGTTCAGGACTTGCAGGGAGCCCCCCGCAGTGGGAGAGCCTGTATTATTGCTGAAATTGGAGACTGACGCCGTAGTTATCGTCACGCCGGTCAGGGTGCTGCCCTGGATAGAAAGGTCGCCGTTGTTGGACTCGACGCTGGGGAAGGCGCCCATCTGCACGTTTTCGAAGGTCGCCCCGTTGGCGACCAATTTGCCGGCCACGGTTATCCGCCCGGCTCCCGTGCCCGCCCTCACGACACGCGTCCCGGAGGCGATGGTCAGGGTGTTGGCGCCGACGTTAACGTCGTCCACGGCCCAATCTCCAGTCGCCGAGGTCCACGTCATGTTTTCCCAGAGATTCCCTTTGATCGTGCCGGTGGTGCCGGTGACGGTGCACTCGTCGTACTTCGCCCAGTCGGCGGTGCCCGCCTTCTGGTACTTCTCCACCGTGTAGGTGTAGGTGCCGCCTTTGGAGAGCCCCCTATCCTGGTAGAAATTGTTGGGGGATGCGGTGAACTCGCCTAAACTCGAGCCCCCCCTCTTGAGATTGAATTTGAACTGGTAACTCGAGTTATCCTCAGGCACGGCCATCACCACGGTCAGACTGTCGTTGCCCTGAAAGTCTACCCAGGCGCCCCCGACGTAATAGATGGCACAGGTACCTACAGCCTGAGGCTCCCCGAATTCCTGATGGGGCTGCCGTACGGTTTGCGGGATGCCTTCATCAGGGACTTCATTTCCGCCGGCCGGCGACGCCGCGACGGCTGCGCGGGACCCGACCTCGGGTCCGGTAGTCAAACCGGCGGTGCTGGATTCCGGACTGGTTCCGGGGACCGTGGTGGTTGAAAGCGCCAGTACCAGTTGGGTGAGATCGCGTTCTTCCTGGATGCCTACCAGCTTTTCATAACGGTAACCACTGTCGGTCAGGCCGTCTATTAGGACGAAGGTGGGAACGCCGGTGACGCCGAATTCCTTCATGGCATCCCGGCTGGTGGACGCGTCAAGAGGGACGAATGCCAGGCTTTCCGGGAGGTTGTTGCGGAGGTCTTCTATTGCCGGCTTTTGCTGGTTGCAGTACTGGCAGCCATCTGTGTAGAAATAGAGGAAGACCTTTCTTCCGGCTTCCAGCAGGGACCTTACCCGTCCGTTGATGTCTGTGGAAGGAAGCGCGCTCTGGGCTGCGATCACGGTCTCCCCGCTGCTTGCCGCCACCCCGGGCGCAGCGAGGGCGGCTGCCGCCGGAGTCAGAATAGGATTTAACAGGATCGTCAATACCGTCAGCGTCCTGACTGCCTGAGTGCCCCATTTCCTCCATCCTTTCCACGGCCGCGTGCTGGGGGTGCTGCCGTGGCCGCTGCCGGGGCGGAAGAAGATGAAAAGCCCGGCCAGCATCATGGCCGAGTCGATGGCCAGGGCCGTCCTGCTTGAAAGCAATACAGCGTCTCCGAAGCATCTCTGGCACGTCTGCGCTCCCCCGGCGATGTCTACGAGATTCACTGCCGCGAAAATGGCTGCCATGAGTGTGCCTGCCAGAGCGGCAGTCCTCCGCAAGAAGCCGGTCAGAAGCATCACCCCGCAGGCTAACTCAGCGATGGGAAGGGCGATGCCAGTCAATCGCAGGAGAGAGGCGGGAAATACCTCGTAGCTGGCAAGCTGGTCTATGAAATCGTTCAGCCCCAGCAGTTTTGCCGTCCCGGCGATGACGAAAACGGCTCCCAGTATAGCTCTTGCTCCGGCCAGCGCCTTTGCATTGTCCAGAAGGAATCTCTTCGACGGCACCATTTCTGTCTCCCTAAGCTAATCTTAAACAGGCAACAGGTATTGGCACGACACCTTCAAATGTCGAACGACAGTTAAGCGAATACCAAGATTCTTCTTAGGCAACCACCACCGTGGCTAACGCTGCGAGATTATAGCACTGCCAGGGCAGGCGGGCAACGGGCGTTCGTGCGCCTTCCGCACATGCCTTTGCGCCTTGCGCGAAAAGGGAATTGAGTTCTTTCTCTATCGTTCGAAGAGTGATTTTGGCAGGGAGGTTTCAATCGTGAGGATAGCCCTGGGAATGTTATAGAGGCTGATCTCGGGGATACTGCGGGTCAGTGCTGCCGATGCTGCCGGTCTCAGCCGCACCCTCTGTCATCGGACAAGGTCAAGCAAAGGGGGCCAGTGCAGAAATCTCCTGCACTTGGCCCCCTTGCCATGCCTGAAGGCCGCTAGATCATGTCAGCTACGGCGGTCCTAAATGGGGTTGAAGCTGGGGTCCCTGAGCCCTGCCAGCATCTGGGCAATGAACAGGGCGTCGGTGATCGTCACCTGATCTCCCGCGGCCGTATCGGCTCTTGCGCTGGCCGCGTTGATGACGTTCAGGAGATTATACGGCCCACCGGGCGGATCATCCCCGGAGGCTCGAAGCCCTGCCATGTACTGGGCAATATACAGCGCGTCGGTGATGTTGACATTGTTGTCAGCCTTGGCGTCACCCCGGCGCACAGTGATTGTCTTGGGGGAGTCCGGAAGTATGTTGGTGCCCGCCGTAATCTGCGTCAGGCTGGTGACGTTAAGGGTGATAGTATGGGGAACTGACGAAGATCCCAGCACCCGCGGCGCTACCTGGACCAGGGTCGAGGGCGCTTGAGGAGCAGCCGTGTTCTGGGAGGCGCTTATGCTAGCGGAGCCGGTCGCGTTCTGGACATTGCCGATGGGCGTCGAGAACGGGGCCGTACCCCTTACGTCCATGATATTGACGGCGTTCCCGGTGGTCCCTCCGTCATACGTCAGCGTCAGGTTGTAGGAACCGATGCCTCCGTTGCACGTGATGTCGGTATTGGTGGTGGGGTTGAAGATACGGTTGACGTAGACGTTCAGCAGGGCCACTCCATCGGTTCCAACGGTCTGACCAAAACCCGCGGTGAAACTCATGGCGGTCGCACTGAGGTCCAGAAGCGATATGGTGCCCGCAGAGAAAGCAATGGTCCCTCCGGCGGAGCCGTTTACCGCTATCTGGACGGTGTCGCCGTTGATACCGCCTTCAATGGGGACGGTGGTGGGATTATCTGCCGGTACGTAGAAGAAACTCGGGGAATACCCGTACCCTCCGGTGGCATCCGTAACGGTGGCGGCGTACTGCACTCCATTGATAGAGGCGGTTACGGCGGCCCCGGCGGGTGCAAGCACACCATTTATATTTGCGTGTCCCTCCAGTCTCATGAATGGCTGCGCGATGGTCACAGCCCTGGCGGTCGAATAGGCCGAAGTTCCTCTCGGTCCGGTTGCGCTGACCGTCCAGGTGTAGGCACCGGGGTTCAGCAGTTGGTTTGGCAAGTTGATCGTCGGAGCGATGAGGCCGGGCATGTTGACTACCACCGTCGCGCCGGATAGTACCTGTAGAGTGTACGAGGTAGCCCCTGTCACTGCGCCCCAGGTGAGCCTGATGGGGGCGTTGGTGGTCATGGTGGCGGTGTTGAGAGGCGAGACGAGAGCCGGCACCGCCGGAAGCGCCGGTTCTACTGAAGCGGCCTGCGTAACGATGGCCGAGGTACTGCTGCCCGCGGCATTGAAAGCCACCACCGTGTAGCTATAGGTTGAACCGGCCGTGACAGTGCCATCAACGTAACTGGTGGTATTGGCCGGGACGGTGGCGATGGTAGTGAAAGTTCCGCCTGTTGCGCCCGGGGCGCGCTGGATTTGGAAACCGACCTCGTTGGATGGGTTACCCATGGCCGTTCCTGCCGGGGTTGGGTCTATCCAGTTAACCGTGTTGCCCCCGGCGGTCGTCACTGTTACGCCGGTTGGCGCTGCTGGCACCGTGGATGTCACCAGGAACGACACCGGGCGCATCATGTCGTTCTCTTCGTGGCTCAGGATATGGCAGTGCCCGACGTACTCCCAGCCGAAGTTGGCCAACTGGTTAACTACCGAGGTCATTGCGCCTGCGGGAGTAAGGTTGGTGAAACTCATGGTAGCGCCTATCGGCTCTGCCGGCGAAAGCGGGCGGATGCTGTCGGGAACGTTGAAGGGTTCTATGGGGGCGGTAGGCCGCGCTGCCACGATCAAGCTTTCAAACGGGTTGATCCTGACCGTCTCTCTCCAGCCCAGTTCCTCGGGGTCGGGTGGATTGATGACGCCGTCGATTGCGACGCGGTTGACTATTTGCACGTTATACAGGTGGAAGTGGAGGGGATGGATATCGACGCCAATGTGGTTTATCTTCCAGATTTGCGTTCCGTCGCCAGCCACCGGGCTTCCGGGACTGATCGAGTCCACTAATATATCGGTGACCGGGTCGACATAGGAAAAGGCCCACAAGTTCGTCCCCTGCTGCATAGCTAGCCTGCCGTGGTATCGCTCGAAGCCTGCTATGACGTCCTTTATCTGCAGTGAGTACGACGGAGTGTTGGTCAGGGTGGCATAGGCAGCCGCGGTGTTGGCTGCCCCGCCGCCGCCCATAAACGTGACCTGGGGAGCGGTAGTATAGCCGGCGCCTGGTGAAGTCACGGTGACCCCGCCGAGCAGTCCGGTGGTCAGGTCTTTGTTGATGGCCACGGCCGTGGCTCCGATCCCGGGTACTGCCGGCGCGACGGCGGTGTCGGTGATGGTCACCGTGGGTGGGGTGGTATAGACTCCGGTACCGCGATTAGTAATGTTGATGCCGGAGACGCCCAGCAAAGCGGTGGCGGTAGCCTGCACCGCGCCGGCGCCACCGCCGGAGAACGTTATGGTGGGAGGCGTGG
>ORJL010895116.1_pt1 | contig 22862 bp, 23 predicted proteins | sample 1779941 | NCBI WGS metagenome assembly ORJL01 (sample SAMEA104232317, study PRJEB22302) | groundwater metagenome | biome: forest; feature: aquifer; material: groundwater | place: USA | collected 2011-08-07 | depth 5.8 m
AGCGACGCAACAAGGTGAAGCTGCTGATCCTGTTCGACATCGGCGGCTCGATGGATGCCCATATCCGCGTCTGCGAGGAACTGTTCTCGGCGGCCCGCACCGAGTTCAAGCATCTCGAATTCTTCTACTTCCACAACTGCCTCTACGAGAAGCTGTGGAAGGACAATCGCCGCCGCCACGTCGACACCTTCTCGACGGCGCAGCTGCTGCACACCTATCCGCCGGACTACAAGATCATCTTCGTCGGCGATGCCTCGATGAGCCCCTACGAGATCGCCTATCCCGGCGGCTCGGTGGAGCACTGGAACGAGGAGGCGGGCCAGGTCTGGATCCAGCGCATGGCCGAGACCTATCGCAGCATGGTGTGGCTCAATCCGGTGCCGGAGCGGCACTGGAGCTACACACCGTCGATCCAGCTCCTGCAGCAACTCAGCAGCAACCGCATGTTCCCGCTCACGCTGGGCGGTCTCGACAGCGCGATGAAGGAACTGAACAAATAGCCTTGCTCTAGCTTTCCCCCTCCCGGCCTCCCCGTCAGACGGGGGAGGTGGCCCGAAGGGCCGGAGGGGGAGAGCCGCAGTCGAGGTCTCTCTGGGAGGAGATCAAGATGAAGACCGGTCCGGCAGTCGCGGAAATCCTCAAGCGCGAAGGCGTCGAGTATCTCTTCGCCTATCCCGTCAACCATCTGATCGAGCATTGCGCGGCGATCGACATCCGCCCGATCATCGTCCGCCAGGAGCGCATCGGCCTGCACATGGCCGACGCCATGTCGCGCCTGACCAAGGGGCGCAAGATGGGCGTCTTCTGCATGCAGAGCGGCCCCGGCTCGGAGAATGCCTATGGCGGCGTGGCCCAGGCTTTCGGCGAGTCGGTCCCGTTGCTGGTCATCCCGGCGGGCTACCCGCGACGTATCGCGCACGTGCCGCCCAACTTCAATTCGACGCTGGCCATGGCGCATGTCGCCAAGCACGCCGAGCCGATCACCTCCGGCAAGGAGATCGAGAACATCATGCGCCGGGCCTTCAGCCTGCTGCGCAATGGCCGCGGTGCGCCGGTGATCATCGAGTTCCCGGCCGAGGCCAATGTCGAGGACGCACCCGATCCGCTGACTTACGAGCCGGTCGTCGCGACCAAATACGGCCCCGATCCCGCGGCGGTGAAGGAAGCCGCAAAGGTGCTGGTCGCAGCCAAGCGCCCGATCATCTATGCCGGCCATGGCGTGCATTGGGCCGAGGCTTATGACGAGCTGAAGGAGCTGGCCGAGCTTCTGGCCATTCCTGTCTGCACGTCGCTGCAAGGCAAGAGCAGCTTCGACGAGACCCATCCGCTGTCGCTCGGGTCGGGCGGCCGTGCCTATCCGAAGCAGGTGCGCCACTTCCTCGACAATTGCGACGTGCTGTTCGGCGTCGGCTGTTCCTTCACCGAGACGAACTTCGGCATCTCCATGCCGAAGGGCAAGACGGTGATTCACACGACGCTGGATCCCAACCACCTCAACAAGGATGTGCGCGCCCAGTACGGCCTGATCGGCGACGCCAAGCTGGCGCTTCGCGCAATGATCGACGAGTGCAGCAAGCTGGTCGGGGCCAAGAAACGCGACTCAGCACCTGTCGTGGCCGAGATCAAGCCGATGGCCGACGAGTGGCTCGCCGAGTGGATGCCCAAGCTCACCAACAACGAGGCGCCGCTCAATCCTTACCGCGTGCTGTGGGATCTGCAGAATACGGTCGACAAGGCCAACACCATCATCACCCACGACGCCGGCAGCCCGCGCGACCAGCTCTCGCCTTTCTGGAAGACGACGGCGCCGCACACCTACATCGGCTGGGGCAAGACGACCCAGCTCGGCTACGGCCTCGGCCTCGCCATGGGCGCCAAGCTCGCCTGCCCGGACAAGCTCTGCATCAACGTCTGGGGCGACGCCGCGATCGGTTTCACCGGCATGGATTTCGAGACCGCGGTGCGCGAGCGCATTCCGATCATGTCGATCCTGCTCAATAATTTTTCGATGGCGATCGAGCTTCACATCATGAAGGTCTCGACCGAGAAATACCGTTCGACCGACATCTCGGGCGACTATGCCGCCATGGCCCGCGCCTTCGGCGGCTACGGCGAGCGGATCACCAAGCCCGAGGACATCATTCCCGCCATCAAGCGCGGCATCGAGCAGACCCGGAAGGGCGTGCCAGTGCTGCTCGAATTCATCACCTCCAAGGAAGTGACGATCTCGGTGCCGAAATGACCACGATCCTCACGCCGACGGCGCAATTCGATGTTGCCACCCATGACGGCCTCTGGATGACGGCTGCCGATGCCGAGAAGGTCACCGGCTGGACGCTGAAGCCGGAGGGCATGTGCCGCGCCGAGGCATGCGTGCCGATGCCGGTGTCGGCCGTGAGAGGGACCGAGGTCGACGTCGAAGCCTTCTGGACGAAGCTCGGCGGGCCCGCGATCGCGAGCGAAGCGCGCGACGTGTGGGCGCTGGGCGCGCCGGCCGATGAGCGCAACGCCGCCCTCGAGGGATTGCAGGCGCCTGATTTCACGCTGCCGGACATCGACGGCACGCCGCGGTCGCTCTCGCAGTTGCGCGGCCGCAAGGTCTTCGTCGCCACCTGGGCCAGTTGGTGAGGCTGCCGCTTTGACTTGCCCGTGTGGCAGGCCCTCTACGACGAACTAAAGGACAAGAACTTCATGGTGGTGGCGGTGGCCGAGGAAAGCCGCGGCGCCGATCATGCGCGTCCCTGGATCGAGCAGGCCCAGGTAAACGGCAGGTCCTCGTACTGGCAGCTCATCGACACCGAGCATCGCCTCGAGGATCTGTACAATCTCGTGAACGTGCCGCAGGCGATCTGGATCGACGAGCAGGGCAGGATTGTCCGCCCACCCGAAACGGCGGGATCGACGGACCATTTCCGGCGCATGGATCTCAAGACCAGGACCATGACGCCGGAAGACCAGGCCGAGCGCCTGGTGGCGCGCCAAGCCTATCTCGATGCCGTGCGCGCTTGGGTCGACACGGGCAAGCATGCGCTGCCGGCCGACGACGCCCGGGCGAGGCTGCCCAGGGTGACGCCGCAAATCGCCGAAGCGCGGGCACGGTTCCGGCTCGGCGTTTGGCTGCGCGCCCATGGCAGCGCGGCCGAGGGCGATCGCCAGATGAACGAGGCGAGCAGTCTGCACCCCGAGTCGTGGAGCCTGTGGCGACAGGCGGCAGACCTCGACGAGGTCGGCAAGGCCTCGGGCCCGGAATTCTGGAAGCGCGTGCAGGCTTTGGGTGAAAGGCCCTACTATCCGCCTCCAAAGCTCTAGGGAGAGCAGATGCGCCTGTCCTGGCGGGACCTCGGAACGCCGCGAGCCGACAGGGCCGACGGCAAGCCGGTCGAGATCGCAGGCTTTCCATTGACGGCGTTGCCGACCGGACGCGCCGGCCATTTCCTGATGATGGCCGAGCCCGGTTGCTGCCAGGGCTGCTCGCCCGCAAATCGATTGGCGGTGATCGAGGTGTTCGCCGACGAGCCGTTGAAGGTCGGCAACGGCGTACTGCGGCTTGGCGGTGTCTGGTCGGTATCGTCCGATCCGGACGGATGGCGTTACCAACTACGCGGTGCCGAAGTCGTGCCGGGCGTTACGCGCCGGGCGATGTTGGCCGCGAGCCCTTTGTTTTGTCTCCCGGTGCCGGCGATGGCCCAGGCCACCGACGGCATGGCCGTCGATATCCATAGTCACTCCGGCAACCTGATTCCGCTCAGCTTCGGCCGGGGTCAGTCGGCGCCCGTTGCCGAGCCGATGCGCCAGGGTGGGATGTCGGCGATCTGCCTCGCCGTCGTGTCGGACTCACCCATCATCAAACTCGCCAACGGGCGGCTGCGCCCGAGCCGAGATCCCAGACCCGGAGAGCTCTACGACTTCACGCAACGCGCCTTCGCGGCTCTCCATGCCCTCGCGCGCGAACAGGGAATGCCGATCCTCAAAACGGCGGCGGAACTGCGAGGGGCGCGAGCCAGCCGGCCGTCGCTCATTGTCTCGTCTGAAGGTGCCGATTTCCTCGAGGGCAGGATCGAACGCCTCGATGAGGCCTATCAGCGCTGGGCGCTGCGTCACCTCCAGCTCACGCATTACAGGCCGAACGAACTGGGCGACATCCAGACCGAGCCCAGCGTGAGTGGCGGGCTGACGGCGTTCGGCGTCGATGTCATCCGCCGCTGCAACCAGATGGGCATTGTGGTCGACGTGGCGCACGGCACCTATGATCTGGTCAAGAAAGCGGCATCGGTGACCACCAAGCCGCTGGTCCTGTCGCATACCTCGCTGATCGATCGGCCGGCGGCGTGGACCCGGCGCATCCTGCCCGACCATGCGCGCGTCATCGCCTCGACCGGCGGCGTCATCGGCATCTGGCCGGTCACGGCCTATTTCCCCAACGTCGTGGCCTATGCCGAGGGCATCGAAAAATTGGCCGGAGTGGTCGGTGTCGACCACGTCGGCCTTGGCACCGACCATCTCGGCCTGGTCGGCGCCAGTGCGCTGCCGAATTATACCGACCTGCCGCAGCTCGCCGCCGTCTTGCGGACGAGATTTAGCACCGACGAGACGGCAAAACTCCTCGGCGGCAACTACCGCCGGGTGTTCGAAGCCAGCATCGGCTAGCCGCCGGGTCTGGGCCTTGACAATTTCCTATTAAATCCTATTGTTCCGGTCGAGCCCGGCCAGCGATCGAAGGGTCGAATTGTGATCCGGCAGGGGAAGGGAAGGGCGAAAATTCGACATTTCGTTTCCCATTCCCGCCGGAAGTAATCGATGGGAATCAAGGGCTTGAGCCGGATCGGCCGCGCAAGATAGGAAAGCATTTCCGGGGTTTCGACTCCTCCGGCCGCACCGGCTTCAGGGCCTGCCGACCCATCGACGTCCCGGAAGCGCCGAGGGCCTCGTCGGGATCATCACACCTCCGTGAATGCGGGCGCTGTCACAGGCGGTGACCGATTGGCTCGGCTAGGTTCAGGATAATCCGCAAACGACAGGAGACCGGGATGGCTGTTCTCAACGTCAACGGCAAGGCGCTGAACCACAACGCCGATCCGCGCACGCCTCTGCTGTGGGTGCTGCGCGAGCAACTGGCGCTCACCGGCACCAAGTATGGCTGCGGCATCGCCCAGTGCGGCGCCTGCACCGTGCTGATCGACGGCGTGGCGACGCGCTCCTGCCAGGTGCCGCTGAACTCGGTGGGCAACCGCAAGATCACCACGATTGAAGGTCTCGCCGCCAACGGCACGCTGACCAGACTCCAGAAGGCCTGGGTCGAGGCCGACGTCCCGCAGTGCGGCTACTGCCAGAGCGGCATGGTCATGGCGGCCACGGCGCTGCTTGCGGCCAAGCCCAAGCCGACCGACGCCGACATCGACGCGGCCATGACCAACATCTGTCGCTGCGGCACCTACCAGCAGGTGCGTGAAGCGATCCACGCCGCGGCCAAGGCCTGAGGGGAGGACGCACCATGACGCTCCATCAGCCCTCTCTTCGTCGCCCCTCTTTTCGTCGCAGGGGCTTTCTCGTCAGCGGCGCCGCCGTCGCCGGCGGCTACTCGCTGGGCTTCCGCGTGCCCTTCGGCGATGGCGCGGCACAAGCCGCCGAAGCCAAGGAACTCAACGCCTGGGTCGTGGTCCAGCCCGACGACAAGGTGGTGATCCGCGTCGCCCGTTCGGAAATGGGCCAGGGCACGCTCACCGGTCTCGCCCAGCTCGTGGCCGAGGAACTCGACTGCGACTGGGCCAAGGTCACGACCGAGTACCCGACGCCCGGCGAGAACCTCAGGCGCAACCGCGTATGGAAGAACTTCTCGACCGGCGGCAGCCGCGGCATCCGCGAGAGCAACCAGTATGTCCGCGAGGGCGGCGCCATGGCACGCGAGATGTTGATCGCGGCGGCGGCGGCGCAGTGGAAGGTGCCCGCGGCCGAGTGCAGCGCGGCCAGCAGCATCGTCACGCACAAGCCCTCGGGCAGGAAGGTCACTTACGGCGCGGTTGCCGCGGCAGCCGCCCAGCTCGAACCGCCCAAGGAAGTGAAGCTAAAGGACCCCAAGGACTGGAAGATCGCCGGCAAGCCGCTGAAGCGGCTGGACACGGTCGACAAGGTCACGGGCAAGCAGATCTATGGCATCGACTTCACGATGCCCGGCATGCTGGTCGCCACCGTGCGCGCGTGCCCGGTCATCGGCGGCAAGCTCAAGAGCTTCGATGCCGCCAAGGTCGAGAAGATGCCGGGCGTGAAGAAGGTGGTGGCGATCGACGGCAATGCCGTCGTGGTCGTAGCCGACACGTACTGGAACGCCCGCACCGCGCTCGCAGCACTTCCGGCCGACTGGGACATCGGCGAGCTCGGCAAGGTCTCGAGCGACACCATCGCCGCCATGCTGAAGGAGGGCCTCGACGCGCCCGAAGCCTTCGTCGGCAACAAGGTGGGCGATGCCAAGGCCGCGATCGCGGGGGCGGCCAAGAAGGTCGAGGCGACCTACAGCTTCCCCTACCAGCACCATGTCACCATGGAGCCGATGAACGCCACGGCGCGCGTCACGGCCGACAAGTGCGAGGTCTGGTGCGGCACGCAGAACGGCGAGGCCGCCCTCGCCGCGGCCTCCGAGGCGTCCGGCCTGCCGGTCGCCCAGTGCGATGTCTTCAAGCTGATGCTGGGCGGTGGCTTCGGCCGGCGCGGCCGCTCGGACTATGTCCGCCAGGCCGTGCTGGTCGCCAAGCAGATGCCGGGCACGCCGGTCAAGCTGATCTGGTCGCGCGAAGAAGACATGACGCACTGCCAATACCATCCGATCACGATGGCCAAGCTCACCGGCGGTCTCGACGCCCAGGGCAACCTTGTCGGGCTGCAGATCCGAATCTCCGGCCAGTCGATCCTGGCCTCGCTGCTGCCGCAGAACCTGCAGAACGGCATGGACCCCGTGGTCTTCCAGGGCCTCGCGGCAAGTGGCGTGGAGGCGGCCTACGGCTACACCGTGCCGAACCTGCTGATCGACCACGCCATGCGCAATCCGCACATCACCGCGGGCTTCTGGCGCGGCGTGAACGTCAACCAGAATGCCGTCTACATGGAAAGCTTCATGGACGAACTGGCCGATGCCGCGGGCCAGGACCCGCTCGCATTCCGCCTGAAGCTGCTGAAGCCCAAGTGGGCCGCGGTGCTGAAGGCGGCAGCCGACAAGGCGGGCTACGGCAAGCCGCTCCCGGCCGGCCATTTCCACGGCATCTCGCAGGTCATGGGTTACGGCAGCTACGTCGCCGGAGTCGCCGAGGTTTCGGTCAGCCCCGACGGCCAGCTCAAGATCCACAAGATCACCGCCGCCACCAACCCCGGCCATGTCGTCAATCCGGCGCAGATCGAGCGCCAGGTCGCGGGCTCGTTCGTCTACGGCCTGTCGGCGGCCCTCTATGGCGAGATCACCGTCAAGGATGGTGCTGTCGAGCAGACCAACTTCGACAGCTACAACATGCTGCGCATGGACGAGATGCCGAAGGTCGAGACCGTTCTGGTGCCGACCGGCGACTTCTGGGGCGGCGTCGGCGAGCCCACGATCGCGGTGGCGGCGCCGGCGGTTCTGAACGCGATTGCCAGGGCGACGGGCAAGCGCGTGCGCAACCTGCCGCTGATGCATCACGAGCTGAAGAAAGGCGCGTAGATGGGGCGAGCTTTGCTGCCGGTGCTGGCCTCGGCGCTCCTGCTGGCCGGCCCGGCGCAGGCGGCCGACGCCCTGCCCGGTGGACCACCGGGGGCGAGTTCGTGCACCGGCTGCCATGCAACGACGAAGATCGCCGATTCGGTGATCCCGCGCATTGCCGGTCGCAAGGCCACCGACATCGTGACCTTCATGCGTGAATACCGAAGCGGCGCCTGGCCCTCCAGCGTGATGGGCCGCATCGCCAAGGGTTTCGACGACCGGCAGACCGACGCCATCGCGGCCTGGTTCGCCGCCCAACGCGAGTGAAGGGACGGAGCAGGGGCATGGCGACCCGGCGCACCTTCCTGAAGTTCACAGCAGCCGCAGGCTTCGCCCCCGCGATCGCCTCGGCGCAGGGGGCTGGCGCCGGTCGAGTCGTCGTGATCGGCGGCGGCTATGGTGGCGCCACGGCGGCGCGCACGCTGAAGGCGCTCGAACCGAAACTCGACGTCACCCTGGTCGAGCCCAACCCGGTCTACACCTCCTGTCCCTTCAGCAACTCCGTGCTCGCCAACCTGCGCGAGATCTCGCAGCAGGAGTTCCGCTACGACGGCGTCAAGCGCGCCGGCGTGACGGTGGCCCAAACGAGCGCCACCGCGGTCGATGCGGCGGCGAAGACGGTCGCCCTGGCCGACGGCAACCGCCTCTCGTACGACCGGCTGGTGATGTCGCCCGGCATCGACTTCAACTGGGGCGCCTTGCCCGGCTATGACGAGGCCGCCGCGCAGAAGATGCCGCATGCCTGGAAGGCGGGCGCCCAGACCGTGTTGCTGCGCCGGCAGCTCCAGGCGATGGAGGATGGCGGCCTGGTCGTCATGTCGGCGCCGGCCAATCCGTTCCGCTGCCCGCCCGGACCCTACGAGCGCGCGAGCCTGATCGTCTACTGGCTGAAGATCTGGAAGCCGAAGTCGAAGCTGCTGCTGCTCGACGCCAAGGATGCCTTCTCCAAGCAGCGCCTGTTCCAGAATGCCTGGGCCCAGCTCTATCCCGGACTGATCGAATGGGTGCCCTTGTCCAGGGGCGGCAAGGTGATCTCGGTCGATCCCGCGACGCTCACCTTCACGACGGAGTTCGGCAGCCACAAGGCCGCCGTCGGCAACGTCATCCCGCCGCAAAGGGCCGGCGCCATCGCCCACCAGGCCGGCGTCGCCGACCGCACCGGCTGGTGCCCGGTCGAACCGGTCGCCTTCGAATCGACGCTGCGGCCCGGCATCCATGTGCTGGGCGATGCGGCGATCATGGGCGGCATGCCCAAGTCGGCCTTCGCCGCCAACGCCCAGGCCAAGGTCTGCGCCACCGCCATCGTCGAGCTGCTGGCCGGCCGCGCCCCGGCCGCCCCGATCCTGATCAACACCTGCTACAGCCTGGTGGCGGCCGACTACGGCATCTCGATCGCCGGCGTCTATCGGCCTGACAAGGGCCAGCTCGCCGACGTGCCGGGCGCAGGCGGGGTCAGCCCGCTCGAGGCCGTGGGCGGCTTCCGTGGCCAGGAAGCGCTCTATGCCGCGAGCTGGTTCCGCACCATCACCGCCGAGACCTTCGGCTGACGCCGTGCGGGCCCTGCTTGTCCTTGTCATGGCATGCCTCGCGCCGGCCGCCGCCGCGCAACAGGTCGTGGGCGATGCCATTCCCGCCTCGCTCACCGGCCAGCCGGGCGACGCCGCCCGTGGCCGCGCGATCGTGGCCAGCCGCAGCATCGGCCTCTGCCTGCTCTGCCACTCCGGCCCGATCGCCGAAGAGCGCTTCCAGGGAGACCTCGCTCCCAGCCTGGCCGGGGCGGGCGCGCGCTGGTCGGAAGGGCAGTTGCGCTTGCGGATCGTCGACGGCGCGCGTCTCAATGCCGACACGATCATGCCGCCCTACTATCGGACGACCGGCCTGCGGCGGGTCGCCCGGAATTTCGAAGGCAAGACCATCCTGTCGGCCGCGCAGGTCGAGGATGTCGTGGCTTACCTCGCAACCCTGAAGGACTGAATGGATCGACGTCGCTTCCTCGCCGGCACCGCCGCCATCGTCGTCCTGCCGTTCGGCACCGCTTCGGCGACGCCCGAAGCCATGGCCGCGGCGATCCGAAAGGTGGTGGGCGACGCCGCCGTCACGGAGGGTCGCGTCGCGCTCGACCTGCCGCCGCTGATCGAGAACGGCAGCACCGTGCCGCTCGTGGTGTCGGTCGAAAGCCCGATGACCGCGTCCGACCACGTGAAGTCGATCCACGTCTTCAACGAGAAAAATCCGCAGCCCAACGTCTTCTCCGCCAGGCTCTCACCCGTGAACGGCAAGGCCACCATCGGCACGCGCATCAAGCTCGGCGACAGCCAGAAGATCGTGGCCATCGCCGAGACCAGCGACGGCCGGTTCTGGAGTGCCAGCGCCGACGTGATCGTGACCCTGGCCGCCTGCCTCGAGGAGGCGACCTGATGGCCAACGTCCTCGTCAATGCCCCGAAGATCGCCAAACGTGGCACGATCGTCGAGATCAAGGCGCTGATCCTGCACCCCATGGAGACCGGCTTCCGCCCCGGCCCGAACGGCCGCATCATCCCGCGCAACATCATCGAGCGCTTCACCGCGACGTGGAACGGCGCCACGATCTTCGACATGGAAATGTCACCCGCGATCGCCGCCAACCCGTTCGTGTCCTTCTTCGCGGTGGCGAGCGAGAGCGGCACGGTCGGCCTGCGCTGGACCGGCGACGAAGGCTTCGTCGTCGAGGAGCGGGTCGCGATCGCGGTTGAATGACGGCGCTGCGCTTCGGCATCGGCATCGCCGTCGTCTTCGCGGCGTCCCTGGCCCTGGCCCAAGTCGTGGGTGACAAGGGCGGGGCGGACAAGCGGCGCTCGGGCGCCCGGGACATGGGCGAGGCGCTGCAGAAGATGCAGGACGACGACACCGCCAATCCCGGCATGCTGTTCGTCCAGTTGGGCGGTCAGCTCTGGGCGAAGGCGGCCGGCACGGCCGGCAAGTCCTGCGCCGACTGCCATGACGGCGCCGCCGCCAGCATGAAGGGCGTCGCCGCGCGCTATCCGGCGATGCCGCGCGACGGCGATCGCCCGCTCGATTTGGAAGACCGGATCAATCTTTGCCGCGCGGTCCATCAGCAGGCCGGGAATCTGCCGCCCGAAAGTCGCGAGTTGCTGGCGCTCACCGCCTATGTCGCGCACCAGTCGCGCGGGCTGCCGATCGCGCCGCCGGCCGACGCGCGCCTGGCGCCCTTCCGCGCGCAGGGCGCGGAGATCTTCCGCCGCCGTCAGGGCCAGCTCGACCTGTCCTGCGCCATCTGCCACGACGACAACGCCGGCAAGAAGCTCGCTGGGGTGACGATCCCGGAGGCGCATCCCACGGGCTATCCGATCTACCGGCTGGAATGGCAGACGCTGGGCTCGCTCAAGCGTCGCCTGCGCAACTGCCTCGTCGGCATGCGCGCCGAGCCGTACCCCTATGAAGCGTCGGAGTATGTCGTGCTCGAGCTGTTCCTGATGGAACGGGCCAGGGGCATGACGCTCGAATCGCCCGGTGTCAGACCATAGGATGAGACCATGCCCCGTTTCGGACGTCGCCCGCCGGTCGCAGCACTTCCCGGACTTGTGCTCATGAGCGCCGCGGCGACGGCGCGGGAAGTGCCGCTCGAGCTCGGCACGGCCACCGCCGGTGGTGGTTTCCCGGTCTATGGCGCGGCCTTCATCAACGCGATCAAGGCGGTCGATCCGACGCTCGAGATCGACGAGGTCAACAAAAGGGGCAGCACCGAAAATGTGCCGCTGCTCGAGGAAGGCAAGCTCGACCTCGCGTTGGTCCAGGGCGAAGTGGTGCAGGACGTGTTCTTCGGTGCCGGCCGGCATGTATCGCGGCCAGGACGAGCCGCTGCTCACGGTCGGATCCTGGAGCTTCGTACTGGCGCGCGCCGCGCTTCCCGACAGCGTCGGGTATTGGTTGGCGGCTGCGCTACACAAGATCGAACGCGCCAGCTTGCGGTCCAAGCAGCTCTCGGAAACGACGGCGAAGGACACACTCGCGGCGTTGCCGCGGCCCGGCACGCTGCAGCCTGGGGTCGAGGCGTACTACAGGGAAATCGGCCTGCTGGCCCTAGCAGCCGCCGCCTAGGCCTTCGACTTCGGTCGCGCCTTTGGCCGGTCCGTCTGCGGCCTGCGGCGGCTCGCGTCGGCCGGTGCCTTGGCTTCTCGGCGCTTGTCGGCTTCGGCCGCCGCTCGGAGTTCGGCCCGGCGGGCTTCGATGAGACGGTTGGTCGGGGCCATCGCGACATGCCTCCGCTGGTGGGTGGTCGGGCTCTCGCGCGCGGGCCCGTGTTTGTCCAAGCGTAGTTCAGTCGCCTCGCGCCGTCACCGTCGGGAGACGAAAATTCTCCCACATGCCGCCGGTGGAGCTTTTCCTCCTGTCGGACCGGGCCAATTCGACTGCCGGTTTCATTGCCGGTGCGGTGCGGCGGCCCCTAGACTTGGGACATGTTCGGCTTCGCCACCGATATCGTCGCCCGCGCGACCCGCCTGCTTTTTCCCGACATGGACGAGCCGGCCCTCTGGACGATCTCGGTCGCCGGCCGGGTGGTCGGCTCGCTGGTGTGCGAGGCGGGAACCTGGCGCCTCTCCTGGTTCAGCGGCGCCGATCGGCGGCTGGTTGCCTATGCCGGCCCTCTGGATGGCGACGTCGAGGCGTTGGCGACCGCGCTCGGTGTCCGGCTCGGCCTCCCGGTGCGCCTGGAATTGCTTTCGACCTGAACGACCTGTTGAGATTCTGGACCACAGGTCCGACAGTGGGCCGGCTGCTCATCACGGGTGCATGACAATGGATGCGATCGACCGGAAGATCGTGGCGCTCCTCCAGGAGGATGCCAGCCTGTCCCTGGCGCAGATCGCCCACCGCGTGGGGCTGTCCCAAAGCCCGTGTTGGAAGCGCATCCAGCGCCTCGAGAAGACCGGGGTCATCCTGAAGCGCGTGGCGCTGATCTCACCCGAGTCGATCGGCGTCGGCCTCACCGTGTTCGTCTCGATCGAGACCGGCGATCATTCGTCGGCCTGGCTGGCGAAGTTCGCGCAGACCGTGACGGCCATGCCCGAGGTGATGGAATTTCACCGCATGGCGGGGGATATCGACTACATGCTGCGCGTGGCGGTGCCCGACATGCAGGCCTACGATGCTTTCTACAAGCGCCTGATCGACACCATGCCGCTCAAGAACGTGACGTCGCGCTTCTCCATGGAGCGGGTCAAGTCGACCACGGCCTATCCGCTGCCCGCCGATCCGCGACACCTGGCGACGGGCAAGAAGAAGCTCTGAACGAGAATAGCCTCACCCCGCGAAGGTCTATCGGATGCGGAAATCCGATAGCCGACACGCGGGCGGGAGGGCTTCCGATGCGGTCGGTCCAGGGTTACCGTCGACGACCGTCGACCCTCCCGGAGCGTTACCATGACCGTGCACGCCCTCAAGTCCCCGAAAGTCGCCAATCTCCGGTCGAAAGTGTCGCCGGAGGAATGGCAGGCCCGGGTCGATCTCGCCGCCTGCTATCGCCTGATCGACCTCTACGGCATGTCCGACCTGATCGCGAACCACATCTCGATGCGCGTGCCGGGCGAACATGATGCCTTCCTGATCAACGCCTACGGGCTGCTCTACGAGGAGATCACCGCCTCGAGCCTGCTCAAGATCGATCACGACGGCAACATCCTCGCCAAGCCCGAGTTCCCCGATGGCCTCGATTACGGCGTCAACCGCGCCGGCTTCGTGATCCACAGCGCGATCCACATGGCCAAGCCCGATGTCGCCTGCGTGATCCACACCCACACCTGGCCGGGCATGGCGGTTTCGACCATGGAATGCGGGCTGCTGCCCAACACCCAGACCTCGATGCGATTCGCCCACATCAGCTATCACGACTTCGACGGCGTCGTGCTCGATCTCGCCGCACGCGAGGCGCTGGTAAAGAGCCTGGGCGACAACAACGCCATGATCCTGCGCAACCACGGCCTGCTGACGACCGGCGCCACCATTCCCGAGGCGTTCAACGCCATGCATCGGCTCGAACTGTCGTGCAAGACCCAGGTCGCGGCGATGTCGTGCAACACCAAGCTGATCGACGTGCCGAGCCAGGTCGTCGAAGGCACCTACAACATGTATCAGCCCAAGACGCGCCGGCCGTTCGGCCTGCTCGACTGGCCGGCGCTGCTGCGCAAGCTCGACCGCATCGACCCGAGCTTCCGCGACTGATTTGGACACGCCGCACAGCTCCGTCCGCGCCTTTGCCGCCGTTGCCAGTGGTTACTGGACCGCGCCGGGATATCGCCTCGGCGCATGGGGGTTGACCGGCGGCATGGTGCTGCTGGGTGTCGTCAACGTCGGTATCGCGCTCTGGCTCAACATCTGGAATCGCGATTTCTTCAACGCCCTCGACAAGAAGAACACCGGGCAGCTCATGGAGCTGCTCTGGATTCTGGCTGCCATCGTCGGTTCCGCGGGCGTGGCAGTCGCCATTCAACTCCACGTCAAGCGCCGGCTGCAGATCAATTGGCGGTCCTGGCTGTCGCACGTCACGGTTCGGCGCTGGCTGGACTCGGGCCGCCAGTATCAGCTCGGCATGCTGGCCGAGGACGTCGACAATCCGGATGGACGCATCGCCGAGGACATCCGCGTCTCGACCGAGCTCGCCATCGAGTTCGCCCAGAGCATCCTCCAGTGCGTCCTGCAGCTCGTTACCTTCCTCAGCGTGCTCTGGATCCTGTCGGGGGCGATGCCGATCAGGATCGGAGGCCTCGAGTTCAATCTGCCCGGCTACATGGTATGGACCGCCGTGGCCTACGCCCTGATCGGCTCCCTGCTGACCTATGCGCTGGGCCGCGGCCTGATCCATGCTGGCAATGTGCGCCAGAACCGCGAGGCCGATTTCCGTTCCGGCCTGACGCGGGCGCGCGAGCATGCCGAAGGCATCGCCCTGATGCGCGGCGAGGTCGATGAGCGTGAGCGGCTGCGCGGTTTGCTGTTCGACGTGCGCGCGGCCTGGAATGTCCAGACGCACGGCCAGGGCAATCTCTCGCTGCTCACCAGCTCGCTCGCCTATCTTGCCCCGATCGTGCCGTTGATCGTGGCGTTGCCGCGCTATCTCGGCGGCGAGATCGCGCTGGGCGGCCTGATGCAGACGGCGCAGGCTTTCTCCAGCGTGCAATGGGCGCTGTCGTGGCTGATCGACAATTTCCCCAAGTTCGCCGAGTGGCGCGCCTCGACCGATCGCGTGGTGCATCTGCACCTGGCGCTGACAGACCTCGAGGACGATGCTGCGGCACCCGACGATGCGCGCATCGTCGTCCATCCGGCTACCGAATCCGACCGCTTGATCATGCGCGAGCTGGGCGTCGCCCGGCCCGACGGCGAGATGCTGGTGGCTGAGGCCGAAGTCGAAATCCGGCGACCCGAAAGGGTGCTGATTCGCGGCCAGTCCGGTAGTGGCAAGAGCACGATCATGCGGGCCGTGGCCGGCGTCTGGCCGTGGGGCCGTGGGGCCATCCATCTGCCGACCGGCGCCATCACCTTCATGCCGCAGAAGCCCTATTTCCCGCTCGGCACACTGCGCGACATCATGCTTTATCCCAAGGTCCCCGAGGGCATCACCGACGAGGCGCTGAAGGACATGCTGCACAGGGTCGGGCTCGACCATCTTCGTGACCGGCTCGACGAGACCGAGCGCTGGGATCACATCCTGTCGGGCGGGGAGCAGCAGCGGGTGGCCTTTGCGCGCGTCCTGATCCACAAACCGGACTGGATCTTCATGGACGAGGCGACCTCGGCGCTGGACGAAACAGGCCAGGAGAACGTCATGAAGCTCCTGATCGAGGAGCTGCCTGAGACCTCGGTGGTGAGTATCGGCCACCGGCCGGGCCTTGAAGCCTTCCATACCCGCGAGCTGACCCTGATGCCCGGTGCCGACGGCACTAGGCTCCGGGCCCACACCGCCACGCGCTCGCTGAGTGACATCTACCGCAAGATGGCCGCCGCCAGCCGCGCCACACCCACGACGCCAGGTTTTTGGGCCGATCTTCGCAGGACATTGATTGGGCGGTAGATACCGGCTGCGACCGACTCAGGCCTTCATGAATCCGGCGAGGCGGTGGCCGATGATGTCGTCGGCCTCGCGCATGATGCGGTCGATCAGCTCCTTCACCGTCGGCACGTCGTGGATCAGACCCGCGACCATGCCGCACGACCAGGCGCCGGCGTCCATCGTGCCGTCCTTCATGATGCGCGGATAGACGCCCGCGACCTCGGGCAGGATGTCCTCGAACTTGATGTTCGCTCCCAGCGCCCGCTCCTTTTCCAGCAGGCGGTCGACGGCGGCGTTGCGCAGCACGCGCTCGGTGTTGCGCAAGGGGCGCATGACCAGCCGCGTGTCGAGTTCGGAGGCGGCGACGAGCGCCCGCTTCACGTTCTCGTGGATCGGCGCTTCCTTGGTGGCCATGAAGCGCGTGCCCATGTTCATGCCCTCGGCGCCCAGCGACAGGGCGGCCACGAGCGAACGGCCGTCGGCCATGCCGCCGGAGGCGACGAACGGGATCTTGAGTTCTTCCGCGGCGCGCGGCAGCAGGATGAAGTTGGGCACGTCGTCCTCGCCGGGATGGCCGCCGCACTCGAAGCCGTCGACGCTTACGGCATCGCAGCCGATCTGCTCCGCCTTCAGCGAATGACGGACCGAGGTGCATTTATGGATGACCTTGATGCCGGCGTCCTTGAGGGCGGGCAGCCACTTCTGCGGGTTGTTGCCGGCCGTCTCGACGGCCTTGACGCCGCCCTCGACGATGGCGCGGACATAGCCCGGATAGTCGGGCGGCGTGACCGAGGGCAGGAAGGTGAGGTTCACGCCGAACGGCTTGCTGGTCATCTCGCGGCAGCGGCGGATCTCCTTGGCCAGGCCCTCGGGCGTGCGCTGCGTGAGACCGGTGATGATGCCGAGTCCGCCCGCCTCGGAGACCGCGGCGGCCAGTTCGGCGAAGCCGACGAAATGCATGCCGCCTTGGATGATCGGATGCTCGATGCCGAACAGCTCGGTGATTCTGGTCTTCATGGATTGGCCCCTCGATCGAAGGTGAGCGTGGGATATAGGCGCGAAGATCGCCTGCCGCAAAGCGCGGGACCCGCCGCCGGAATTCCGCCGGCCCGCCGTCTCACCGCACGGAGTAGACGAACGAGGTGCCCGACGTCGAACGTCCACTTCCTGTCGAAGAAGGCAGAGTCATCGCTTCGTACACGAAGAGGATGAAGTTGCTGAAGGCCTTGCGTCCGTCGAATGGTTGCTGGTGGGCGACAAACGGGCAGTTTCCCGTCGCGGACCCGCAGACGAAGAATTCCGTCGTGTCGTGCGAGCCGACCTTGAGCAGGTCGCCGGTCTTGTCGGCCGTCGTGCGGATGAAATGATACTTCAGGTTCGGATTGACGTACGGACGAAGCGTCGGCGCGTTGAGGTCGTCGATGCACACGACGCAGTACGGGCCTTGGGTAAAGGTCGGATCGGCGTGAACCACGCGGGGCCGCGGTGGACTGGCATTGCTGTCCATGCATCCGTCCAGCCTGAAAATCAGGTTCCCCGAATGGGGCCCGACCGCCAAGGCTTGGAGGGGATATTCGCATAGGAATTGATTCTCGGCCTCCTCCTGCGTGAGGTCCGTGGTGCCGTCCCGGCGCGGCATCGTGCCCGTGGCGTACTGGTAGAGGGCCCGCAGGCGCGCCAGCTGGCTCGCCCCGTTGGCGGGAACCATCGTCCAGCTCTGGTTCCAGGCATCGGTCACCTGGACGCCCAGCGTGGGGCTTGTCGGCAGGAGCTGGGTTCCGAACTGGGCGCTCGGACGGGCGGCGGTGGTAAATCTCGACGTCGTCGCCACGGGCGGGGCGAGAGGCACGCTGATCGATGGCGTGATCGAGTTGGCCGTCTGGGCCACGCCAATCGAAATCGTCACCTGCGATGGCACGAATTCCGGATCCACGAGAGCCTGGGCAAGATTGAAGAAAATCTGCTTCTTGGTCAGCGAATTCAGGGAGGAGGCGAGGTCCGCCGTGTTGTAGTTCAGCTGGGTACTGGCACAGGCTGATCCCAGAAGGCAGATCGCGAAACACGTCAAAAGCCGAAGCGCAGTTCTGTCCCAAGGCACGTGGCAACCTCCATGCGCGACCGCTCGGGAACGCGCTGTATCATAATACACTTCCTGTCGCCGCATCCAGAAGGCCTGCAGGTGTCGCAGGACCTGCCGGCCGCCGCCGGCACGGCTACGCCGCCTTCGGCTTGCCCAGCAGATGGTCGGAGATGATGCGCTGCTGGATTTCCGATGTGCCCTCGAAGATCTTGGTGAGGCGGGCGTCACGCCAGTAGCGCTCGACGGCGTGCAAGGTCGTGTAGCCCGCGCCGCCGAACACCTGCAGCGCCTCCGACGTCACGCGCTCGGCCATCTCGGAGGCGAAGAACTTCACCATCGCCGCCTCCTTGTCGCAGCGGCGCCTCTGGTCGATCTCGTCGCAGACGAAATACATGAGCTGGCGTGCCGCCTCGATCTCGGTCGCCATGCGGGCGAGGCGGAAGCGGGTGTTCTGGAATTCTCCGATCGCCTGTCCGAATTGGCGGCGTTCCTGCGCGTAGGCCGTCGCATCCTCCAGCGCACCGCGCGCCAGGCCGATGGCGCGGGCCGCGGTGTGGGCGCGGGCGCGCTCCAGGCCGGCCGAGATGTAGTAGAAGGCGCGGCCTTCCTCGCCGATCAGGGCGGAAGCGGGCAGGCGGCAGTCATCGAAAGCGAGTTCCCAGGTCTTCCAGCCGAAGTAGCCGATCTTGGGAATCGGCGCCCCTTTCACCCCCTTTGGCAGTTGGCCGCGCGGCTTCTCGATCAGGAAGGAGGAGAGGCCGACGTGCTTGCGTTTGGGGTCGGGTGAATCCGAGGTCCGTGCCACCAGCATGATGTAATCGGCGCCATCGGCGAAGGTGCACCAGTATTTGTTGCCGTTGATCACCCAGTCGTCGCCGTCCTTGCGGGCGCGGCAGGAGATGCTGCCGAGGTCCGAGCCGACGTTGGGTTCGGACATGGCGGCCGCGCCCAGAAACTCGCCCCGGGCCGCGCGCGGCAGGAACACCTTGCGCTGGGCTTCGGTCATGCCGCGGCCGGCCGAGAGGCCGTTGCCGCGGGCGATGATGGAGGCCACGCTCATCCAGGCCCGCGCCAGTTCCTCGGTGATCAGGCAGTATTCGAAGACGCCCAGCCCCATCCCGCCGTGTTCCTCGGGGATGACGATGCCGAAATAGCCCATGTCCGCGAGCTTCTGGATCAGCTCCGGCGGGATGTCGCCCTTCTCCGGGTCGAGCCTGTTGGCCAGCGGCAGGACCTCCTTCAGGGCGAAGGCGCGCGCCGTTTCCTGGATCATGCGGCGCTCGTCGGTCATGTAGCCCATGGCGTTTCCCTCTATGTTGTCGCAGCATAGTATCCAAATCACCGACCTTTAGGAGACGCGCATGCTGAGACTTCTGCTGGGAGCGTTCGCTCTCTTCCTCTCTGCGGCATCGGTTCAGGCGCAAGCGCAGGATTGGCCGAACAGGCCGGTCACGATCTACATGGGCTTCCCGGCAGGGTCGGGCGTCGACGTCGTGGCCCGCCTGCTGCAGCCGTCGCTGGAGAAGACGCTCGGGCAGCGGCTGGTCATCGACTACAAGAGCGGCGCCGGCGGCAACGTCGCCTCGGAAACGGTCTTCCGTGCGCCGGCCGACGGCTACACCTTCCTGCTCGGCACCGCGGCCACGCACGGCGTCAATGCCGCGCTCTACAAGAAGCTGCCGTTCGACGTCGAGGCGGACTTCACGCCGATCTCCACCATCGCCGACATTCCCAACGTGCTGGCCATCAATCCCGAGGTGATCGACGCCAAGAACGTTCAGGACTTCATCGCCAAGGTGAAGGCCGCCCCCGGCAAGTACAGTTATGCCTCGACCGGCAACGGCACCGGCACGCATCTGGCCTTCGCCGCCTTCAACAAGCAGGCCGGGCTCGACATGCTGCACGTGCCCTACAAGGGCGGGCCGGACGCCACCAACTCGGTGCTGAAGGGCGAGACCTGCTGCGTCTTCGCGCTGCTGCAGGCCATGATGCAGCACGCCAAGGCCGGCAAGGTACGGCTGCTCGGCGTCACCACCGCCAAGCGCGTCGGCGCCATGCCCGATCTGCCGACCATCGCCGAGCAGGGGATGCCGGGCTACGAAAGCTACATCTGGTTCGGCATCTTCGCGCCCAAGGGCCTCGCCCCGGCGATCGCCGCCAGGATGAACGCCGCACTCAAGGTCGCGATCGAGGACCCCGAGGTTGCCAAGAAGCTGGTCGCGCTCGGCAATACCCCGCGCTACGAGACGCTCGATCAGTTCAAGGCGACGGTGAAGCGCGACCGCGCCAAGTGGGCCGAAACCGTGAAGGCGGCCGGCGCCACGATCGACTGAAGACGCGGGCTACCGCTTCGTCCTGACCGGCTGCCGCAGGATGGTCCTTAGTTTGGCGGGCTCGGTCTTGCGGGCGTCGCTCAGATAGATCTCGTGGTGGGGGCCGGCAAAGGTGAAGCCCCGCGACGGCATCTCTTCCTTGTGAAGCTTCGCCAGGGTGGGCCCTTCGTCGTCGTAGCTGCCGACATGCAGGATCTGCAGCGCGGTTCCTTCCTCCACTTTTTCGAGCCGCAGACTCTCGGGGGGCGTGCCGAGCTTCTTCTTCGATTTCTCGACGGCCGCCTCGAACAGCGGCCGGTCGACGAAGTCGGGCACCATGATCATCATGGTCCAGCACCAGCGATCCTTGCGACGCGCGGCGAAATCGGCGGGATCGTCGGCCCACCACAGGCCTTCCAGCGGCGGCACCGTATAGTCCTTGCCCCTGGCGGCTTTGGCCGCGAACTTCATCGCGTAGCTCGCCGCATAGAGCCACTCGATGGCCTGCTTGTAGGCCGGCGTCTTGTTGGGGTCACCTCGGCCGTCGACCTTGACGAACTGCATCACCGGAACGTCCACGGACACGAACCGGTCGACCGGAGGCTTGTAGAGGCCCGGCAGGCTTTTCTTGAAGTCGATTTTTTCCATGGCTGCCTTCGATCGTTCGGCCAAATCCCGCGGAATACGAAAGATTACTATCTGATTTGCAGGTTCAGCAGGTTCTATGGTAGATTTCAGCTACGATTGGAGCTTTTGTGCAGGCACTGCTGGCAACGCCCGAACGATTCCCGTTCCGGGCGTTTTTCCTGGCGTCCAAGTGCCGGAATGCGCCGCCGGCCGCGAACACCGACAAGGCAAAGAGGCCGGGCTCCGCGGCACAGCCGATCAGGGGGAGATTGCGCTGTCCGATCAAGGACCTGGCCTTGGTTTGCGGCACAGGCAGCGGCACAGCGCGTGGCACGACGAGGTGTGTCGCGGGATGGTCCATTTTCAGGGGCGGGCTGCCTGGTCCTCGCGGATCATGGCGGCGCCCTTCTCGGCGATCATGATGGTGGGGGCATTGGTGTTGCCGGTGGTGAGGGTCGGCATCACCGAGGCGTCCATGACCCTCAGGCCCTCGATGCCGTGCACCCTCAGGCGGGAGTCGACGACGGCGCGCGGGTCCTCGCCCATCCTGCAGGTGCCGACCGGGTGATAGAGCGTGTTGCCGGCACGGCGGGCATAGGCCAGCAGGTCGGCATCGCTGGTGAGGTCGGGGCCGGGCTGGATCTCGCCCGAGCTGTGCTGCGCCAGTGCCGCCGCCGCGAAGATGCGGCGGGCATGGCGCACGCCGCCCAGCAGCGCCAGCTCGTCGGTGTGGGTGGTGAGGTAGTTGGGCTTGATCGCCGGCCGCGCGAAGGGATCGGCCGAAACGGCCATGATGGTGCCGCGGCTGTCGGGCTTCACCACGCAGACCACGCAGCTCATGGCGGGCTTGTCGTCGAGCTGGCCGAACTTCAGCGTGTTGGTGCTGCCGGGCGTGAACAGGAGCTGCAGGTCGGGCGAAGCCAGGCCCTCGCGGCTGTCGCAGAACAGTTGCGCCGTGGTGACGCCGAAGGTCAGCGCGCCCTTGCCGGTCAGGAAGAACTTCGCGATCTCAGGCAGCACGCCCGGGAAGCGCGCCAGCTCGTTCACGGTGGGCGTGCCCTGCACGCGATGGACGAGGCGGATCACATAGTGGTCGATCAGGTTGGCGCCGACGCCGGGCAGGTCGTGCACCACCGGGATGCCGAGCGACTGCAGGTGCTCAGCCGGCCCGACGCCGGAAATCTGCAGGATATGCGGCGAGTTGATGGTGCCGCCCGAGACGATCACCTCGCGGTTGGCGCGCACCTCGTGGAGCTTGCCGCCGCGCTGGAAGGTGGCGCCGACGCAGCGCTTGCCCTCGAACAGCAGCTTGCCAGCCTGGGCATTGGTTTCCACGCGCAGGTTGGGCCGGCCACCAGGTTCGCGCCGGGCCTCGCGCAGGAAAGTCTGCGCGGTGGAGCCGCGGAAGCGGCCGCGCCGCGTCATCTGGGAATAACCGACGCCGTAGCGTGTCTTGCCGTTGAGGTCGGGGTTCAAGGGGAAGCCCGCCTGCTGGGCCGCTTCGACGAAGCGGTGGGTGAGCGGCAGGATGGTGCGGTAGTCCTCGACCTTGAGCGGCCCGCCCTGGCCGCGCACGGTGGCATCGCCCTTCTGGATGTAGTCCTCGGACTTCATGAAATAGGGCAGCACGTCGTCGTAGCTCCAGCCGCGCGCGCCCATCTGCGCCCAGCCGTCGAAGTCGGCCGGCGCGCCGCGCACATAGAGCATGCCGTTGATCGAGCTCGAACCGCCCAGCGTCCGGCCGCGCGGCCATTCCATGCGCCGTTCGCCGGAACCCTTCTCGGGCTCGGTCGTATAATTCCAGTTGACCAGCGGGTTGCGCAGCAGCGAGCGCATGCCGGCCGGGATATGGATCATCGGATACCAGTCGGTGGGGCCGGCCTCGAGCAGCACCACCGAGGCGCCCGTTTCGGAAAGACGCGAGGCCACGACGCAACCGGCGGAACCGGCACCCACGACAACGTAGTCGGCCTGCATCGCGTTCTCCCTAGAGAGTGCCGGCGCGCTTTTCGCGCGGCACGAAGTAGTCGGTGGGCGAAAGTTCGGGGTCTTCCAACTCGACCATGTTCCGCACGTG
>ORJL010379963.1_pt1 | contig 22861 bp, 17 predicted proteins | sample 1779941 | NCBI WGS metagenome assembly ORJL01 (sample SAMEA104232317, study PRJEB22302) | groundwater metagenome | biome: forest; feature: aquifer; material: groundwater | place: USA | collected 2011-08-07 | depth 5.8 m
AAAGAGAAAAGAAAAAAATACTGGCGAATCAATCTAGAGTTTTGGCTTCAAAAAGAAAGTTTTTAGATTCGATAGTTCAACGCAAGATGAAGCAGATTCAAGCTGAAACTAGGAAGTTGAAGTCTGAAGGAATTTCTCATGCTAAAGATGAGGCTGTTCGAGAGGCAGCGCTTAGAAAAGAGGAGGGTGCTTTTTCCAAGGAGAAAAAAGCCAAGTTTGGACTGCTTGAGCAGGAGCATCTTTCTTTGGCTGGTGAAAGAAAGGCTTTGCAGGACAAGTTTGCCTCTCTGCAGAGGCTGGAGAAAGAAGAGATTGAAGGGCATAAAAAGAGACTTGATGCGCAGCTCCTTGCTCATGTGAGGAATAATGATGGATTGTTTAAGAGGAGAGTTAATGTACTAAGAGCAGATATGCAGGAGAAACTGAAGGGAAAAACCTTGATAATTATGAGAAATAGCCAGAATGCTATTGAGAATGAAGTTAAGAAGAGGGAGACGATTATACGGGGGCAGATGGAAAGGGAGTATGACCAGAAGTTAAAGAACGAGGTTGCGCGCCGCGAGATTCAGCTGCAAAAAAAGAAGGAACTACTTGAGAAGCATGTTATGGATAACCTTAAGAAAGCGCTTTCTTGAGACGAAAATGATTATTTATTTTAAGAATAGAAAGATTTCAGTTCCTGTTAAGGAAACAGGTTTTTTCTCGAAAGCACTTGGTTTGACTTTTCGTACTTCTCAGACCAAGCCTCTTTTATTTGATTTTCAGAGAGAAGTGTATCAAAGGGGGGCGCTTACCTCTTGGTTTGTTTTTTTCCCTTTTCTTGCAGTATGGCTTGATAAGAATAACAGAGTTTTAGAGTTCAAGATAATATCCCCTTTTACCCTCAAAATTTTACCTAAGAAGCCATTTAGAAGAATAGTTGAAGTTCCTTTAAACGCGAAAAATAAGAAAATAATTGGCTTTTTCGTCGGGAAAATAAGAAACATTTAAATAGATGTACGATTACTTTATATTATAGTTTACTAAAAGGAGGTACACATGGGAAAAGTAATTTTGAAAAACGCGATTCATCGCAAGCCAGGACACTTATATTACGTTGATGGAAAAGGCAATGTTTGTGAAGCAGTTATGGCTCGTGGCGGCCGCAAGAAAAAGAAGAGATAAAATCTAAAGCTTGATTATTTTATTTTTATTAATTATATTTTTTAATTGGGTAGTTTGTGGGTTAGCAGCTTGCGTTCTTTGAAGTATTGATATGAAAAAACATTTCAACCATATGTTTATATATAAAAGAGTTTAGTGGAGGGAGATGAGGTTAAGAGGCGTTTACGCGTTTTTTACTTTTCTTATCTTTTGTGTTGCAATTTTAAATTTTGTTTCGGCTGAAACTGATTTATCAAATCTTACTTTGATACAGAGATCAATGTATTCTAACATTTACTATAATCAAAGTTATAATGGAACAAATAATTACTCTTATGTTGCACAAATCTTTTCCGATCCTGTTAACTATGAAGACAACGGTTTTTATCCTATCAACACAACTATTGTTAGCGAGGAGTGCGAATTAGATTATTGTGTTAATAAAGGAGTTTACAAAGTGAACTTCGCTAACTATTCTAATTACTCTCAGGCAATAAAGGTTTCCTATGGAATTAGTTACGTTTCGTTTACACCAGTAAGCCTGCACCAATCAAGCGGAGATTCTTCCGGAAATGGGAATGTCCAAGGCTATGCTAACGGAAGTAAATTCATTTATCCTAATATTTTTGGCGGAGGATTAGATTTAGAATACGAATATTTCTCGTCTTTTCTTAAAGAATCTCTTATTATTCAAAGCAAAGAGAATATCACTTTAGATTTAAATGCCAGTTCTTATCTCATATCCAAATTTAAACTTGAATCTAAAACTCAATTGGATGAAAATACTTCTGTCAATAATACAATATATGATGTAGAAGGAGAGGCAATATGGGATGGAAGTTCACAAATTAATGTGTCTGGACCAATTGCATTTCTAGACGAATTTAATAATGCTACTTTTTACTTACCGCCTCCTTACGCCCTAGATAGTAACGGTAGCAGAATTAAATTAAATTATTCTTTAGAGCAAATAAATGAGGAAATTTATGTTTCTATTCTAATTTCTGTCGATTGGCTTCAAAATGCGACTTATCCTGTAGCGATTGATCCTGGTGTCGAGATTAATCGTGGAGGTCTCGGATTTATTACAGGGATATATAGGGCTGGAAATTCATATTACGGAATGTATAGTTTGATCACTATAGGGGCATTTCAGGGCACTTATGATCGCGGGTGGGCTTGGTTTGACGTTAGCTCTATTGATGATAGTGCGACTATAACTCGAACTGATGTTGAGTTTAACGTGTGGGAAGCTTATATGGCTAGCTGTGGTGCAAGCCAAACAATTTCTTTGAATTATGCTGATGCAGGCAGTACTTATAATTTCAATCCTTTCGGTAGTTCACAATATGAAACGGTGTGGTATTATTTAGGTAGCACGGGCAGTTATGGTTCTGTAAATATTCAGACTGCTTTTGATTTAGGATGGAAAGGTATTACTTTAGGAACAACTGGCAATGCTTTAGTTCAAAGTCTTATTTATAACCCTTCTCCTTCAAAGTTCGGAGTTGGTTTTGTTGGTGAAGAGCCTGCAGGTACTTGTTGGAGTGATTTAGAAACTGGGGGCTCTCCAAAAGCTACTATTTATTATACTCTTCCAAATTCTCAAACAGGTGGATGGCCTCAATGTGACCCTTCACAACCCTGTTGCGACCAGAACGGTTATTTTAGAAATAACCAATTTATTTGCAAGGGTCCTTATAATTCTGTATGTGATAGTGCTACATCTAGTGGGTGTGGAGGTCACGCTTATGTAGACACTTGTACAGGTTCTAATGCAGAATGTCCTTCTAATGGTTATCAGATTAATTATCCTAAAGCCTGTGATGATGTCTCTTGTGTTAGTCAAAGTTGCTCTGTGTCTACATTACAACCTGAACGTACATGTAGTGCTGGAATTTGTCAAACTAATGAACCTTACTTCTGTCCAAATAATCTTAAATGTGCCAACTCAATTTTATGTAAGAACCAAGCAGCTTCAAGCAGCGATTGTAGGAATGGTTACGCATTTGACAGTAATAATAAGTTATGTTGGTTAGATAATGGAGCTACATCATACAATCTTATATATGATTCTAACGGAAATCTTCTTGGAGGATTGGGTTTAAATTATAGTTATAATAAATTTAATCAATTAGTTAATATTACTAATAATAGTGGTTCTTTGATTGCTAAATATTACTATAATGATCAAGGCATCAGAATTAAGAAAATAGAATTTATCGGAAGTGCTAATACAACAACGTATTATTTTGATAACTTTGTTCAAACAGTCAACGCTTCTGGAGCATATAATGAATCCTATTACTATTATTATAATAAATTGGTAGGCAGGAAGGACAATAGCGGGGTTATTACTTATTATCATCCTGACGCTTTGGGAAGTACTAGTTTGGTAACTAATAGTTCTGGAGGAAAAGTTGAATCCTTAGATTATGAACCGTTTGGGGAGGCAACAACCGATACTAATCAGAGATATACGTTTACAGGCCAAGAACAGGATAAAGAGTCAGATTTGCTCTATATGAAACAGCGTTATCAAGATCCAGATATGGCTCAGTTCATACAGCCTGATCCTGTTATTCAGGATATTTATAACCCGCAGGACTTGAATAAGTATCAATATGCAAGGAATAATCCTTACAAATATGTGGATGAAAGTGGAGAATATGTTGAAAGTATTTTTGATGTAATTTTTATCTCATATGATATTAAAGAGTTTAAACAGAATCCTAGTTTTATTAATACCTTGGCTTTAGGAGGGGATGTTCTTGGTCTTATTTTGCCTGGAGTTACGGGTGTTGGAGCAGGAGTTAGAGGTGGGGCTAAGTTACTTAGTAAGGTTGATGATTTGAGCGATATTTCTAAGATAAGTAAAGAGGGGGGGAAAATATCTAAGATTAGGGAAATAGAGTTACCAAAAGAAGCCCAAAATGTTCTTTCGCGGATTAAGAGCATGAGCAATGAACAAAAAAGCAAATTAGAATTATTTAAAAACCGAGAAGGCGCCCTTCCCCAAAGATCATATTCTGATTATTATAGAAAGGAAGTTGTACCTACGCCCAATGTAGCTGGAAGAGGAAAACAAAGAATTGTTATAGGTCAAGGCGGAGAAACATACTATACCTCAAATCATTATAAATCATTCTGGAGGATTATATGGAACAAAATCAAATTCTAAATGTTTATTTTAAGGAAGAATATCCTGAAGTAAAAAGGGCTTATATTAAAAATAATTATAAAATAACTGAGATAAACATGAATAGTATTCACTCCAAAGGAGACCTACTTAACTACTTGGCTGAAAAATTAGATTTTCCTTCTTATTTTGGGCATAATTGGGATGCTTTAGAAGAGTGTCTAGAAGACTTAAGTTGGTTAAAAGAATCTAAATTGCTTTTTGTAATTTCCAATATTCCTAGAAATGAAACCAAAATAGACTTTTTGCTTATTTTTTTGAAAATCATTTTAGATGTATCTGATTATCATAAAAAAAAGACTAAAAAGAAAATAAAGGTTATCATTTTGACAGAACAAACTAATAAAGATAACTATTTTATTGCTAAAATAAGAGGTTTATCATGAATCCTAAACGTGCAATCAGTGTAAAAAGAAAAATGCCTATTTCATTTATTTTGATAATGATTTGGATGGGCTTTATGATAGTTAAAATATTGTTTAAATTATTTAATGTGAGCAAATTAGAAAGAAATGCTTTTATATTGGGAGAAACCGTTGCATACATTAACTATTTTGTTGATGCATTAATATTATTGTTTTTTATTATTCTCCTTTGTTTATTCATCTTAAGGAAGAGATATGCTTGGAAATATTTTATAGGTTTAATGATATTTGTTATTATCGGAAATATTATAGGATTATTTTATCTTCCCAAGGTACTCAGCCTTGTTCCAGCCGAATCTCAGCTTTTTGTTTTAGGAACTGCGATTATAACGACAATTCTTATTATTTTATTCTACTTAGTCTTAATTTATATTGTTTATAGAAGAAGGAGGTATTTTGATAGATGAATAAAAATTTAGTTTTTATTAGTTTTATTTTCATTATATCCTTAATTGGAATTCCCTCTGTTTTAGCTATAGATTCATATAAACCTTATATGCACAATCCATCTGTTCCAGAACATCCTAAAATATTAATTCAGGGAAGTTATGAAACTGCATTATGGCCAGGAGCAGCTACGTATTCTTATCCTATTGAATTGCCTCCTGGAAGAAATGGTGTTGCGCCACAATTATCTTTAGAATATACCAGCCAATCTACGCTTCAAAGACCTGGAATTGTTGGAAATTCTTGGAGTTTAACACAGAATTATATTTATCGAGACACTAGTCATACAGATACTAATGCTTCTGATGACGAATTTAAGATGTTTTTGGATGGTCGTTTTTATAGTTTAGTTTATAGCTCTGCCGACGGACGATATCATACCGAAATTGAATCAAATCTTTATATCAATAAATTTACAGGAGGTAACAACACTTATGATGACTATTGGATAGTGCGAATGAAAGACGGCACAAGATATCGGTTTGGAGATACTCCAGATTCAGAACTTGTATCAAATATGCATTCTTATGCTGTTCGCTGGAGTTTAAACTTAATAACTGATATTCATGGCAATTCAATCTATTACACTTATAATGAGAATCCTAACTCAGGAGATTTTGGTGCAGTTTATCCTGATAAAATTGAATATAATAACCAAAAAGAAAGAGTTGTTGAATTTATTCTTGAAAATTCAACTAGATTAGATAATTGGTTAGTATATGAAAACGGCTATAAGGCGAGAGAATCGCGACGCATTGGTCAAATAATTATTAGCGCAAATGGAAGTTTTGTTAGAAGATATGTTCTCAATTATATTACTTTGGACGTGGCAAGTAGGTCATTTCTTTCATCGGTAACTCTTTATGGAAGCGATAATGTCAGCACCTTATTTCCAGCAAAGTTTGAATATTATTCGCCTGTTGCTGGATGGGATTTAAGTCAAGACTTCATTACTAGTGTACCTTTTGAAGACACTTCTGCGAATGGCACTACTTCTGATAACGGAGCAAGGTTGGTGGACTTAAATCGCGATGGTTTAGTGGATATTGTAAGGGGAAGAGAATCTGAAACGTCTGAAGCTCGGATAAATAACGGCTCTGGTTGGGTTTCTAATCCTTCATGGATAGTTCCTATTAATTCAGTTAATAGCCTTGGACTGGACATCGGGACACGGTTTGTTGATTTTGATGGGGATGGTTTGACTGATGTAGTAAGAGCAGACGGTTCTACTCGAGATAGTAGAAGAAATACTGGAAATACAGCAAATCTTTGGGTGGTCAACACCACATGGAATCTCCCTGCAGAAGCCTTCTTTGTTAATAGAACTGCAAACATTAATGAAACAGGAACTGTGTTTGCGGATGTAAATGGTGATGGATTACAAGATATTATCTCTTCTACAGATGATTGGAATAGAATTTGGATTAACAAAAAAAATGGATGGATTCTTGATAATTCATGGAAAATACCTATAGGTGCCGAATTTATTACTTATCCTCAAGGAATTGATTTAGGCGTAAGAGTCGATGATTTAAACGGTGATGGCTTTCCAGACTTAGTTAAAGCAAAAGGTTCGAGTATGGTAAATCATACAACATGGATTAATAATGGGACCGGATGGGTAAGCGACCCTTCTTGGAGAATTCCTTTGGGTCTTGAGTTCGTACCTAATTCTGGTAGCAACGATAATGGAATGAGATTAGCAGACTTAAATGGAGATGGACTAACAGATGTTATAAAATCTACTGCTACAAATAAACAAGCCTGGATAAATAACGGAACTGGATGGAAGCAAAATAACTCTTGGAATCTTCCAGAGAATGCTAATTTCATCATATCAGGATCAAATAAAGTAGTTCGGTTAGTAGATGCAAATGGTGATGGCGTTATAGATGTTATGAATGGAGGTCTTGAATTTTCAAAGACATACCTCAATAAAGCTTCAAAACCTTATCTTCTTAAGAAAGTGACTAATAATATCGGGGGCTTTAACATAATCGACTTTATTCCATCGACCAAATTTAATAATGCTGGACAAGATAGCCTTTCTGACTTGGGATTTAATGTTTGGGTGGTTAATAATGTATTAGATCAAAATGGAATGACCAATTCCCACAATGTATCCGCTACAACTTACTATTTTTATAAAGGAGGATTATTTGATTATGCTTCTAAAGAATTTGGAGGGTTTGGTGAAGTATATGAAAATTTATTCAATGTATCTGTTACCAAGCATTCGTTTCATCAGACGCAAGGGTTGAGAGGCAAAGAATATGCTACTGATATTTACGATAGGTATAGTACTTCTATTTATAACGGGGTCCCTGCTTATAATTTCTATCAGACAACTTATTTTGGCTGGGCTCAAACATTTCAAAATGGTTATTTCATTGCTAATCTAGCTAATGAGACTACTCATTTATATGATAAGAGTTATATTCCAAAAACAACTCAAAATTTCTATTCATATGATGGTTATGGAAATATTGTAAGTTCTATCCAAAAAGGAGATACAAACATTACTGGAGACGAACGTTATGAATATTGGGATTTTGTTTATAACATCACTCTATGGATTGTTAATACTCCGAAGAGGTATACCTCTTACGATACAGATAATAGTACTTTAGTTCGCGCTACATTTTATCGATATGATAATCAATCTTACGGCGCTAATCCAAGCAAAGGAGACTTAACTTGGGAAGAAAATTGGCTTAATACAGGGAGTAATGCAACTACAAAATATGATTATGATATCTTTGGCAATGTGATAAAAGAGAGCAATCCTAATGGTCAGAATACTACATACACTTATGGTCTTCGCGATACTACTTTTACATTTGCAGATCAAATTACCAATACAAAGGGGCATATTTTAAATTATAATCATAACTTGGGGACAGGCAACCTTCTATCAGAAACCGATGGCAACAACTATATCACTAATTATACTTATGATACTTTTGGGAGAATAACTAAAGAGATTAAACCATATGACTCAACTACTTATCCTACCAAGGTTTATAATTATATTTTTGACGGCTCTGCTCCGGAATCAATTAAAGTTTCACAAAGAGAAACTAACGGAACTTCAAATACTTTTGATTCCATTTTTATTTATGATGGATTAGGCGATCTTATTCAGATGAGGGCGGAAGGAGAAGGTAACACCGTTGTAACTGATTTATTTTATGATGGAGCAAAACGTATTACCAAACAAAGCAATCCTTATTTTGCTCAATCTGGCGATAGTTATACAAATCCAAATCCGTCTGTTAGTTCAACATCATATCAATACGACTCTCTTTCACGAATAACTAAAGTCATTAATCCTGATGGCACTGCAAAAACAACTGACTTTGACCGTTGGCGCATCACTTCAACTGATGAAAATGGGAATAAGAAAGTTTACTATCAAGATGGATATAATCAAATAATAAAAGTTATTGAATATATCGGCAATAATTACTTTACAACTTCTTATGGATATACCTCCACAGGAGAAATTACTCAAATAAATGATTCTCACGGCGCGACTATTGAGTATCAATATGATACTTTGGGGAGAAAGATTAGCGAGAACAACTCAGACATTGGTTTTTGGCAGTATACTTATGATAATGCTGGAAATCTTATAAAACAGATAGACAGTAAGGGAACAAATGTAATACTTACTTATGACTCGCTTAGTCGCTTAACGAATAAAACTAGTTCAAGTGAGTTTGTTATTTATTCTTACGATTTTATAAATGGGACGTTATCTAACACCACTACATCTGATTTTGTAATGTTATATGGTTATGATCAAAGACTAAGAAAAGTTAATAACACTATGCAAATTGATGGAAAATCATTGACTAAGAAATGGACTTATGATTCCTTAGACCGAGTTGCTAGTGAAACCATGCCCGATAATTCTGTAATCTCTTATACTTATACCTTGCAGAATCAGATTAAGACTGTGGATAATGTTTTATCAGATGTTAAATACAATTCATTAAGCAAACCTTTGGAACTTTCCTATGTCAATAACCTAAAAACCAACTTGACTTATAATCTGAACACTTTCAGAGTTGATAAGATTAAAACAGGTTCTTATCAAGATATGGTCTATTCGTATGATTCAGTTGGAAATGTGATTAATATTAATGATACCGTCACTAGCACAAATAAGAAAATAACGTACGATAAACTTGATAGAATTAGCTCCGCTGAAGTTACAAACGGAAGTCAAACCTCTCTATTCAATTATAGTCAGAATGCACAAGGCAATATGCTTATCTCAAAAGAGGATACTAATGTGACCTATTATTATGGTGCCGCCCCAGTTCATGCTCCACGAAAGATTGTATTGGGATTTCCTGTTAATAGTCCTCCATCTATTGCTTTTGTTTCGCCAACCCCATTAAATGGAACATCTCAGAATATTACAAGCATCTATGTAAATATTTCCAGTAATGATATTGACGATCACTATGTCTTTGTGGATTTTGATAAAACCAATAAACTATGGATGCGTATGGATGATGTAAACGCTTCGGGAGACCCTATAGATTTAAGCTCTTATAGTCGTAATGGAAGTCATTACGGAAACGCAACTCAGACTGAGGACGGAAAATACGGCATTTCATTTAGTTTTGATGGCAACGGTGATTCTATCCAGGCTGGCGGCCCAGTAACCAATCGCATTGATAATGTTTCTATCTCTTTGTGGGTAAAATGGGCGGGTTCCACAGGTAGCAATCAAATTATGGTTTATAACGGAAATACTGCAAATAACGGGTTTGGACTGAGACTAGATAGCTCTAGAGGTAATCAATATGAATTACTCATTGGAGGAGTTGGTTATGTGGAGACATCCGATACGCTTGCTCCAAATGTGTGGACTCATCTTGCTGCTGTAAGAAGTAAGGGGGATTGGCTTATATACAAAGATGGTTTCTCCGTAAATATTACTTCTGGTTCAACTCTTACCCCTAATATTCCTACAGGCAAATTCTATATGGGGGTTAGCTCATCAGAGAGTGCTTTCTTTAATGGATCAATTGACGAGGTTACTGTTTTTGATAGAGCCTTGTCTCAAAGAGAAGTTCGCTCACTTTATAACGCTAAAGGGCTTTATCAATACTTCAAGAATTTCACAGATTCAACAGGAGATGATGTACATAAGTTTAGAGGTTATGCTGTAGATCTTTGGGGAGAAATAAGTAAAACTGAAGAACGTGAGATTACTATTAAATCCCTCTTAGATATAACTAAATTTGATGTTGTCTACATAAATAATACAGGCAGAGTATTTAACTTTGTTATTAATAATACACTTTCCTTCTTAATCTCAAATATTTCGTGGAGTCTAGATACCGGCAACGGAGTAGAATCTTCCCAATATAATGCGACTCTACAGGGGGGAGAAAACGTTATTGTGTTTGTCTATCACAATTATACTGCTTCAGGGAATTATACAGTTAGAGCTACCGCACAAAATGTTCAATACAGCGATACTGAGGTAATGACTATAACAATATGATAGACCCAAAGAAAACATTTACGATCTTTGTTTCATTAGCAATTGTTTCAATTGTTTTAGCCTCTTTAGTTATAGGAGCCTCCGCAATTACGAAAGATAATTTAGGCTTATCTGAATTGCCTTCTGAAAAAACTCTTTTCTTAATTGCAGATTACTTCTCTGTTAGAATAGGCGAAAAAATTGACTTTATAGCGCAATTTATCGGTGAGGGAAAAAGACCATTAGTTAATGAACCTATTGAGTTTTATGTAGATAACTCCTATATTGAATCAAAAAACACCAGCGAAAGTGGATTGGCAGTCTTTACATGGGACACCACAGGATATCCAGAAGGTAAGCATAGTATAATATCCAGATATTTCAATCTTAGCGATAAAACTTATCTGAATTCTAGCGTTATAGAAATTGAGTTAGGAGATAGAAAAGAAAACAAAATTGAGGAAATAAAATTAGAAGATTCCTTTAAAGAAATTGAGATAGAAAATCTTTCTGAAGAGATAGTTCCTATAGAAAATAATACAGGTTCACCTGACTTTGTCCCAGAAAATGTTGGCTCAAACTGGGAAACTTCTTGTATTGAAAGCGAATGCCAAACTATCGTTTACTCATACGAGAAATATTGGAAGAACGAGCAAGGACAGTGGGAGGTAGTAGATGAGAACTGGTTTGAATGTTCAAACGGAGGGAATGTTGGGAATGCAAGATTTTGCACAAAGAACTATTATTTCAATGTACAAGCAGATAGCCAAGGAAACATTGCTTCAATAGTAGGAAATTCCAATTTGACCACAAAATTAACTGGTTTCAACAATGCCCAATTAGCATTTTCGCCTTTGGTAAATGGAAGTGTAATAACTTACAGGGACGTTATTCCAAATTACGTCGACATTAGGTATCAATACCTTCCTCATAAATTAAAAGAAGAAATTATTATTAAGAAAAAAATACCTAGTGTGCAGAGTAACTTCAATGTGATATTTTCCTTAACTGGTCTGGCGAACTTTGCCATCGAAAAACCTTATATTTGTGATGCTGATGGTGATTGTGAATATCTTGATTATTTCATAGAACAAGGCAATATGAATTTAGCATTGGTTGCTTCGTACCTGAATGATCCTGCGACGACATACCCTGTAGTTATTGACCCTACAATATTCCTGAATGACACGCATATAGCGTGGAATGGGCATGTGAATAACAATTCTAACAACTATACGCGATATGACAATCCTTCTCTGATGATTATTGCAGGCACGTCAACCAATCACTATCGGGCGGCGATTGACTGGAACGTCTCGTCTATTCTTGACGGCTCTGAAATCAAGAACGCGACACTAAGCCTTTATTCAACTGCGCCAATCTTCCCTTACAACGTGAGCCTATATCATATGGAAGGAGCTAATACAGCATATCCAAATGTTAGCGGAGATTGTCCGAATGGAAATTGCTTGTATTATGACGATATGGGCAATGGAACAGAGTATAATAAGACAACAGTCAACCAAAAGAACGTATACAGGAATTACACTTTGCCTAATGCCGCATTAAGCAATCTGCAGACAAAACTTGCGTCAGACATATTCAGCATTGGAATTGTAGGAGAAGGTTATGCAGGATTAGGTACTATTAGTATTGGAGCACGCGACTATGCTGTTGTCGCATTCAGGCCACAACTAATTGTTATTTATGGGGTAAACGGAACTGACGCCGATGCCGCTATTGAGCAGGGAATCGATAGCTCGTTGCCTAACAACCCTATATCTTCTGGACAGCAGATTTACCTTGTTAATGAGAATGGGCAGCATTATTTAGGGACATTTGATAAATCGACTATTTTGTCAAATCAAACTTGGGGCTTTAATTATGTTGAGTCTGGAGCTTCGTTCATAAATATGCCGTCGCTATTCCGAGTGCTTAACGTGTGGGAGAATGAAACATTCTCGTTTAGTGAGATTGTTAGTCAAGTCAGCGTATTTATTAATGCGACGAAATATTAAAGAAAATAGCTTTATTATTGCTCAACTTGAGCAGACTTATAAACGCCGGAGATATTATTTATTAATGAGATTTCATCCTGCTGTTTTGATGTTTGCTTGTTTTGTTCTCCTTGTTCCTTTATCTATTGCAGGACCAGAGGATTTTAATGGAAGAATGGGATTTATTGCTGAAGATTTGAAAGGGAATTTTTCTTTGTCTAATGTTGAATTAAAATTTGCAGATGTCCGCGATGGTTCTGCTGAAGCTAAGAGATATCCCTTTAGAGGATATTTTATTGTTCTCGACTATTCTGAATTGGGGAACGCGAGTGATTTCGAGCTGCGCGGGATGATTGCGCATGAACTAGGGCATCTTGAAACTTACTCTAGGATGAGCTGGTTAGGTTTGGGAATTTATGGAATGAGATATGAATTTTCCCGCGAGTTCAGAAAAGAGGTTGAGAGGGAAACGGATGTGATTGCTATTCGACATGGATTTGGCGAGGAACTTTTGGCTTTTCGGGAGTATAGATTGAGAACGGGAAGCGAGAAGGATAGAAAGATTCTTGAGGATTTTTATTTGAGCTTGGAAGAGATTAAAAACTTAACAATTCAGATAGGATAATGATAATAGGCATTGAATGCACGGCGCACACTTTTGGAGTTGGGGTTTGCCATAAGGGGAAAATACTGGCTAATGTTAAGGATATGTACAAGCCTCTCAAGGGAGGAATTATCCCGAATGAGGCGGCTAAGCATCATAGGGAAGTTGCTCAAGTTATTTGGAGAGAGGCACTTGAGAAAGCGGGCGTTGGTGATAAAGACATTGAGGCGATTGCTGTTTCTAATGCGCCAGGGCTAGCTCCATGCTTGCTTGCTGGTCTTGAATTTGCGAAGATTAAATCTAGAGAACTAGGGGTGGGGCTTGTGCCTGTAAATCATTGCATCGCGCATCTTGAAATAGGACAAAGAGAGGGTGCTAGAGATCCAGTTTTACTTTATGCTTCTGGTGCGAACACGCAGATAATTGCCTACGCTGCTGGACGTTACAGAGTGTTTGGAGAGACGCTAGATATGGGTGTTGGGAATTTTATTGATAGTTTTGCGCGTCTTGCCGGTATTGGATTTCCTGGCGGGCCTGAGATAGAAAAGAAAGCTAAACAAGGGACTTATATTGAATTACCTTATTCTATTAAAGGAATGGATGTGAGTTTTTCAGGAATTTTTACGAAGCTGAAACAGCTGTATGAACAAGGAACTAGGATTGAGGATTTAAGTTATAGTTTGCAGGAAACTGTTTTTGCGATGCTTGTTGAGGCTAGCGAGAGAGCGTTGGCACACACGGGAAAGAACGAGTTAGTTTTGGGAGGCGGGGTTGCTTGCAACTTGAGATTGCAGGAAATGGCGAGGATTATGTGCCAAGAACGAGAATCGAGATGCTTTATTCCTAATAAAGATTTTCTCACCGACAACGCAGGAATGATAGCCTTTTTAGGTGAAAAATTATTTAATATTGGGGAATATCCAAAAAGTATTTATGAGGTAGATATTAAACCACGTCAACGAACAGACGAATTAGAAATAAAATACAAGTAGGGTCTTTTTCCATGTTTATGATAAATTAATTTATCTTTTTCTAATTTATGTAGAAAGTGGTTGATAACCCTTTTACTTTTATTAAGTTGCTTTGCTAACTGTTCAGCAGTTATACCCTTCCTTCCTTCTTTTATCTTATTTATGTAGAATTCTTTATAGCTATTTCGTGATATTTGATTTCTTTTAAATCCCTTCATCATTTCTTGCCACTCTTTTAATTTTTTGGAATTATAGAATTTGATTCCATATCTATCAAGTTTGTTAAAATCTTCCCATCCGCTTATTGTTATTTCCCAATCAATCTTATTTTTACTAAACCTACAACCGATGCCCAATTTATTAAGCAAAGAATTCCATTCTTTTAGATATGATTTGTTACGCATTCTTACTCTTATTTTTCTTGTTAATCCATACCAATTAATAGATCCTTCCGCGTCTATTAATGCACTAAATGCAGACATTATTATTTTAGTATCTTCTCTTAAGATATATTCGGAAAAGTCATTTTTATTTTTATCGTATTTTCTTATGAAACTAAAAATTCTTTTGTTAGGAAATCTAATATCTTTATATGCCCAACATTCTAAATCTCCCTTATAGAGTATTTCATCCCCTAGTATTTTTATTTCTATTTCTTTAACAATTCCTCCTGTTATAACTTTCAGATTGTATACATTTTGATATGCTCGGCTTGTTACCGCTTTAACCTTGTTTTCATCAAATGGGCTTTTTTCCATATGAAAATTAATTTCTTTATCCTTTTCATATATTTTTACATCTTCTTTTTTTGTTTTATCTGGCAATCTTATTTTTATTAGTAATCTTTTTGATATGTTCATTCCCAACTCTGTTACTATTTCTTCTATTCTTCTTAAAAAAGGTAAATTTTTATTTTGTAATGAAAGACTATTATTATTGAAATTATAGTACCCTTCTACTTTTAATACTTCTAATAAGTACGATGTTTTTTCGGTAAGTTCTATTTCTTTACCTAGAGAAATCATAGGTTTTCTAGTCTACTAAACTATTTAAATGTTTCCCTAGTAGAGCGATGATAGCATTCACTGGCGAATTATTATTCAGAAATGGAATTAAGAGCAGGATAGAGGACGTTGACATTAAGCCAAGAGAAAGAACAGATGATGTTCAAGTTACGTGGAGATAGATTTAAATAGTTGTGTATATACGGTATAAACATGACAGAACTTACAACAAAAATAAGAAAGTGGGGAAATTCATATGGTATTATGATTTCCAAAGAAGCAATTAGGAGCAGGGGCATGAAAGAAGGCGAAGAGATAGATGCCATATTACTCAAGAAGAAAAAGGGCAACGTGCTGCGCGAGACGTTTGGTACGATAAAATTCAAGAAGCCTATTGCGCAAATGATGCGAGAAATGGACAAGGAACTATACGATGTCTAAGTATGTATTTGACACGTATGCTCTTTTTGAAATATTAAGCGGAAATGTTGAATATAATCAATTTACTAAAGAAGAAGAAACAGAAGTTATAATTAACAATTTTATCTTCGCAGAATTCTGTTACGGCCTTTATCGAGCGAAGGAGCCAAATGCGAAAGAATACATAGGCAAGTATTCAAAATATATCTCGTCTGTAAAACCTGAATGGATAGATGAGGCTATGCAGTTCAGACTTAAATGGAAAGATAGAGGCGTTTCCATCACAGATTGTGTTTCTTATATTATGGCAAAAAGTCTTGGAATTAAGTTTCTTACAGGAGACAAGGAATTTGAAGGGTCGGATAATGTTGAATTTGTTAAATAGCTGATGTCAGGAATGCGGTCCAAACCATGCCCTTTAGGGCGTTGCATTCCTGAGCATACAACCTCAAGAATGTTGAAAATTACATTCTTGACGGCATTCAAGAACAAGGTTCTTGATGAGTCCACGAAAAAAACAGAAGGACTTTTTTATTTGGTCAATGCAGGCATTTCAAATAAAGCAAACGATGTTCAAGTAACGTGGAGAAAATAAAAAATAAAAAAAGAAAAGAAAGGTCTATTGCTGATCTGATTTAATATCCACAGAGTGCTTGTCTTTCCTGAAGGCATCCTGTAAAACACAACATTTGTTCCTTCCAATTCCAACCACATAAGCTTTGATAAGGTCCTAAGCATGCATCTCTGCATTCGTTTGTACATTTTTCGCAATCTGCAGTGCTAGGCGGATCATTAGGGCCTAGAGCTATGCAAATATCAAAGTAGTTTTGCCCTATTATGTCAGGAGTACTACAAAGAGGTTCTCCTGCAGAAACCGGCTCGGCTTCCAAGGATATTGCAAACGCAAACAAGGCAGCGATAGATGCTAACAGTATAAACGTCGAAGCCATCCAAATTTTATTTTTCATATTATACCTCCTTATACTTTTCATCTTGTTTTTTAGACTGCTGGAGCTTTTAACTATTGTCGTAATAGATTATCTAATCTTCGTTTAATGCTAGTCATCTAGGGGAGAATCTAGAATATTCTCTATATCCGCGTCTAGAGTTTCATCGTTATCTTCGTGTGCTTCGTCTTCAAGAGGACGGTATTTTATATTGTGCTTTGCCTTTACCATTTTTTGCAGGGATTTTGAGGGTTTATTAATGTTTGTTTTTCGTTTTTGCTGACCGAATCTTTTTACCTAGGCGATAGATATTTAAACAAACTTCTTTTAAGTAAGGAATTATATTTGTTTATGGTTAGACAAAAGAGTGTGGTGCGGCGAGTCTTTTCTTTATTTGTAACGGGATTGCTGTTCGTTAGCTTATTTTCTTTTGGGGCTTACGCTGCTGAAGGCGATAGTGCCGATACGTCTGCTTTTTCGATTACTTTTGATTCTGAAATTGCAGGCACTTTAGGTCCTATCTCTCCATTTTATTTTCTGGATTTCACTCACACTCCTGAAGAATATATCCATGAGGCAGGTCTTGCTGCCCAAGAAGGAAATGTGGCTGCTGCTCAAAAAGCATTGGATAGATTTGCTGCAGAGGTTGCAGATTCTAAGAACCAAGTTGAAGCACGAATTTATGACGAAGTAACACTTGAGGGTCTTTCTTCTCACGAAGGGGTGCAGTATTTGTACGATACGCAAGTCACTTTGCTTGATTATGACAGGTATGTTAACCAGATATCATTAATTCTTGAAGAGCAGGTTGCTAGTGGAACTGTGGATGAAACAGCTGCTGAAGAAGCCACACAGAATGCAGAGGCAGGCATTGCCGAAGTCGGGGCTGTTGTTGAGGAACAAAGACAGGAGGTTCTTGTTGAAGTGCGAGGGAACAGCGGCGTGAGCAGGTTTGAAGTTGAGCGGGTGCTTGAAACAGGATTTGTGGACACTGCAGAGAGAAGATTCCCGGGAAATGGATTTGAGGAAATTGGGAGGATTCAGGAAGTTGAAGAATTAAAAAGTAAAATAACTGAAATTCGACAGAGAATTGTTTCTCTTGAGGAGTCAGGAGATTCTGAAGAGCTGACTGCTGCGCGCCAATTGCTTGAGCTTGCATTTAGTCATGGAACTGAATGTTTGAAAGTTGAAAAAGAGGGCTTAGAAATAACTGGTTTTTTGCATTTGACTGAAGCTGAAAAACTCGCGGGAGATGCAGAGCAATTGCTTGATGGGGAAGTTGAGGTTGATGAGCTTGCTGCAGAAGGAGTTCCTGTGGAGATATTTACTGCAGAGGAGATTCAGGAGCAATTAAATGAGGAAGAAGAAATTGCGATAGAGTTTGTTGATAGGTATGATGAGCTGAAAGAGCAGTATGCTGATGATGCTGAAGGGCTTGCTTTACTTGATGCAGAAAATCTGCGCGCGCAGAAAATACAGGAGCTAGACAAGCAGCTATATGAGAATGGAGTTATGGAACGATGGACTGAACAGTTAAGGTTGGAGGGAAAGAGCGAGGAGGAAATACAGGCAAAGCTCAACGATAAATTCAGTGATGAGTGGAATGCTATTTATTATAATGGCTATTTTCCTCTTGGGCTATATGATGCAAAAGAAGACATTCAAGCTGATGTTAGTATTTACCAAGACCCTCAAACAGGCAAGGTTGGAGGATGGTATGACGGCAAGTCTGTTCCTGTAGAAGTTGGAGGGGGATTTGTGCAGGACTATATATATGCAGATCCTCAAACAGGATATACGTATACTTATGGGTCTCTTGGATATAGTTATACTACTCCTGCAGGTATTGTGCATTCAGTAGCGTATGCTGTCCCTGAAGGTGTGGACGCTTTTACTCCAGTTAATCAGTTTAATGCAGGCGATGAAGTTTATAGTTACCCAACAGAGGATGGAGGCAAGGCAACTTACACTTCTACAGGATATTATCATACGGATGCTGAAGGGAATGTAGTTGTTGAAGAAGCTTATGATTTAGCAGATAAATATGTTTATCTTGGTTCTGCTAAAACAAGAGGGTTTGGAGGAACACTCGATGTTGAAGTGATAGGAGTCATTGTTACAAATACAGAAGGAGAAGCTACTGTGTGGGAAGCTACGCCTGAATTTACGCCAGTGGGAGACGAGGGGGTTGAAAATAAAGCTGTTACTTATTACGACCCTGTTGATGGAAAAGTTTTTACTGATGATGTTTCTCCACACGAGGCTGTCGAATACAAGGAAGGCTCAACTTATGAATATGAACAAGGTGGAGTAAAATGGACTTATGATTCCATTGAAAAAACATGGACCAATCCTTCTGGAACTGTTTTAAAGACTACGGGGGCTCCGGCTCCAGTGGGATTTCAAGGTCAAGGGGAAGTGAGAACTTCTGAAGGGACATGGACTTATGATTCTGTGAGCAATTCGTGGACTTCTCCAGGCGGGGCTCAAGTTCATCCTTCTCCTAGTATGGGTTATAGCTATGATACAAATAGAGGAGGATTTTGGGATGCTCAAGGAGGATTTCACGCCTCTGAAGACCGTTCTGTAACTGATCCTTATACTGGGAGCAGGTGGTCTTACCAAGAAGGCACATGGAGAACTTCCCAAGGAGATGCATACGATCCTAAAACTGGAACTGTTACGAGAGCTGATGGAAGTGTTGCAAGCCCTGGAAGTGAAGGCGCATATTATGGATATTCTCAGGACTCGTCTGGACAAAGGAACGCTTACCAATACGCTGGATATGGAGGATATCAGACTTTTAATCCTGCTACACAGTCTTATGCTTATGTGAACCCTGGAAATTATTATTACGGAGGATTTAATCCAGGTCAATCACAAATAGATGCATCTGGTAACTCTTGGACTATGCGGAGCGATGGGACTTGGGCGAATGAAGGAGGAGGATATGCAACTGCTGTTGGAGGTATTTATTCTGGAACAGGTATAGGCAGCACGCCAAGTGTTCCTGCAGGAACAACTTATTCTGGCCCTGATGGGAAGACTTACACTAAAAGTGCAGCAGGTGATTGGGTTAGTTCTACAGGTAATAATGTTGGAATGCCTCCTGGATTTCCTATTCCTGATAGTTATGGAGGATATGGGAGTCCGGCTGGTCCTGGAGGAGGATATGGAAGTGGGGGATATAGTTATGGATGTGCCAATGGTGCTTGCGGAGGAGGATATTATGGAGGCTATGCTGGAGGTTACAGCCCCGAAGCTGATGCTGCTGCTCAAGCCGCGGGATACGCGAGTGCTGCTGCAGCCGCTGCTGCTACAGGAAGTTATGGTTACGGTGGCTATGGAGGTTATGGAACTCCTGGAACACCAGGATATGGATATTCAGGAGCTTATTATGGCGGAGGTTATGATCCTGCTGCCGCAGCAGCCGGATGGCCTGGCGGTGCTTATCCTGGTGGAGTGCCTCAGCCTTATACTGGTGGAAGTGGGTATAATGAAGCTGGAGTTTATGTAGGAGGTGATTATGGAGTAGGAGGAGTTTATTATGGAACGGGGGATGGCTCTGTTGGAGGAAGCACGACTGGAGGAGATGGGAGCACCACTACTAGCGGGACAACAACTGGAGGAAGCACAACAGGTGGAGAGAGTACCTCTGGTTCAACAACTGGAGGAACCGTTGGCGGAGCGGTAATTGCTGATACAGATAAAGCTCCGAGGGGATGGTTTTCTAACTTTTTATGCAAGTTGTTTAAGATGAGCTCTTGCTGATTCAGCAGGTATTCTTGGGTAACTAACTAAATTTCATACTAAATATTTGCCTCTACCTGAACGGAAGCGCACTTGAACGATAGCTTAATAAATAAGAATATTTTATTTTAAATAGAATGGATTTAAAAGAAATACAAAACAAAGTTGTGAAAAATGCTATTGAATATGGTCAAAAATATAATGTTGAAATTGATGAAGACTTTGCCTTGTTAAAATTATATGAAGAAGTAGGGGAATTTGCACAAGCAATTTTAATTCACCGTAAAAAATGCCGTCCAGAAAAATATGTTTCAGAGGAAGTTTCAAAAAAAGAGTTAGCAAAGGAGTTAGCTGATGTTATGGGCATGGTAATGGTTAATGCTCATTTACTTGGAATTGATTTAATGGATGCTATAGATAAAAAGTGGATTAATAAAGAAGAATAAAAGATAAAGACAAGTAGTGCGCGCCATCCCCTGCTCTAAAATTGGTGCGGGATGACAACTTTTAAATAAACTTTTTCTTTGGCTTATTGTTGTATGATGGTGAACTATGGGTAATATTTTTTATTATTTACTCTCTTTGATTAAGCGTGTTTTTTCCATCGACACGAGGTCGCTCGCGCTTTTTAGGATTGCTCTGGCTTTGCTGATTCTTTTTGATTTGAGTGTGCGCGCTAGGGAACTGGTGGCACATTATACTGATTTAGGGGTTTTGCCACGAACGGCTTTTACTGAACATTACGGGCATTTTTCTTGGTGGTCTCTGCATTTGCTTTCTGGAAGTTTATGGTTTCAGGTTTTGCTTTTCCTAATTGCAGGGATTTTTGCCTTGTTTTTGCTTGTGGGATGGAATACTCGAATTGCGATGGTTGCTTCCTGGCTTTTGCTTATTTCTTTGCAAACGAGGAATCCTCTCGTTTTACAGGGAGGAGATATCTTTTTACGCGTACTGGCTTTTTGGGCAATGTTTTTGCCTTTAGGAGCTAAGTGGTCTTTGGACTCTTTGAAACGCCCCGATTATTTTTCCAATAAGAACATTTTATCTTTTGGAAGTGCTGGTTTGCTTTTACAAGTTGGATTTGTTTACTTTTTTTCTGCTCTTTTTAAATCTGGAAAGGAATGGATTCCCGACGGGAGTGCTGTTTATCTGGCTTTGAGCATTGACCAGTTTGCCACGCATTTTGGAAAATGGCTATTGATGCAATCGAGTTTGTTACCCTTGCTGACTTATGGGGTTTACTTTTTTGAGCTCCTAGGGCCTTTCTTTCTTTTTGTTCCTTTTTGGTTTGGACCTTTGCGTACGCTTTTCATGATGGGCTTTGTTGTGCTTCAGGCAGGAATGGGCTTGTCCTTAAGACTAGGACCTTTTCCTTGGATATCTGGCATGGCAATGCTTGTTTTTCTGCCTTCATGGTTTTGGAGCACAAAAGTCGGAGGGAAAATTGAAAATACTTTTGACTGGATTGAAAATAAATTCAGGAGACCACCACATCTGATGAAAAACAACACAGAAATATTGAGAAAAACTAGCAAATTATTTATTATCTTGGGCAATATAATTGCGGCATTTTTTCTTTTTTATATATTCTTATGGAATGTGCAGACGCTTGGGAATGATGCTGTGCCTGATAAAATCGAGATTATTGCTCAAGTTACACGAACAGACCAGATGTGGAATATGTTTTCGCCTTATCCATTGAAGGATGATGGATGGTATGTTATCGCGGGGACTCTCGATAATAATGAAACGATAGATTTATTTCGCGAAGGTAGGGATGTTGATTGGGATAAACCAGAGCATGTGGCTGCACTTTATCCAAACGAGAGATGGCGGAAATATCTTATGAATTTGTGGAATCGCGATAACGCTGTTTATAGAAAGTATTATGTGGATTATTTGTGCCGTGATTGGAATGCCCGACATGAGGAAAAAGTCAAGGATGTTGGAATGTATTACATGCTTGAGTTTACCCTTGAAAATTACCAGCAATCCACACTAGAGAAGGTTCTGATATATCATTCTGAATGCTGATTTTTTCTATTGGTTTGAAACTAACGAAAAAATTGCCTTAATTATTTGTGAGGCGCGAAGCGCCGAACGCGTTCGGCATTGCATGATTCTGGATGTTTTATCGACGGCAAAAGGGCTGTTAATGGAGATTAGACGAAGTAGTTAAAAATAAGACTAATAGGAATTTATGCTGGATTATTCTCCAATCCTCTGCCATAATACTACTAACATAAATTCAAATAAAATATTTCGATTACGCTCGAAACGGCTCTTCAGGTAAATAAGGCAACTCGTGCCCTGTATTCGCATCTCGAGTTTCTTATGGAAGTCTCTTTATCTCTACTAAGCGGCAAATCCCTTCTTTCTTCCATAAAGTTTATCTGAGTTAGAAAGCAGAATCCAGGCTAGCTTCCAGCTTAAATTAATTAGAAGGAA
>ORJL011881105.1_pt1 | contig 22853 bp, 18 predicted proteins | sample 1779941 | NCBI WGS metagenome assembly ORJL01 (sample SAMEA104232317, study PRJEB22302) | groundwater metagenome | biome: forest; feature: aquifer; material: groundwater | place: USA | collected 2011-08-07 | depth 5.8 m
ACAGCGGGCTGGCCTATGGACAAATGGACAGCCCTCCGTTCCTCTCCGGCCTGCCCACTTACCCACAGGCTCTACTACGGCTACGACAGCCCTTTGGGTAAGATCTTTCCAATGAGGCAACGAATACCTTCGGTAAGATTCTTCATTGACGCAATGGGGGGGAACCTCAGACCTCTATCCTTATGGTGAAACTTTAACCAGCCCGTTGCGGTTTCCAAGATTGCAGCGGGCTTAGCAGGAGAACCATTGAGGAACAGGGCTCAAGTTACAGGCCGGGCAGAGCCCTCTGTGCGCCGGCCCCCTCCCACCGGTCGCGCCAGCAGCGCACATATGGCTGCCAGGACATAGCCCGCTCCAAGCAGAGCGAACGCCTGCGTGTAACTCCCTGAAGCATCGTAAGCCCACCCCGTTAGCAAGGGACCGAAGGCGTTGCCGGCCATCGTTATCGGCATGACGAGGCCCTGGATAGCGCCCACCGACTGCCGTCCGAAGTACTCGGCCCAAACCATCCCGCTCAATGAGACCGAGCCTCCTACACCGATACCTCCCACCACTGCGTAAGCGTAAGCCGTGTCCAGGGAATGCACTGACATAAGGATCACCATACCCGACGCAGCGACAATGCACGCCGCCCCCAGAACGTACCTGACGTGAATCCTTTCGGCCAGGGTGCCGCACAGAAGACCACCCGCGGCGGCGGACAGGGAGTTGACCGTCAGCGTGCCTACGGCCTGGTCCGCCGGAATTCCGACATCCGTCATAAAGGGCACCTGGTGAAGGTTCAGCCCACCCATGCCGAGAAAGGCCATGGCGGATGCGATGGCCAGTAACCAGAGTGCCGGAGTCCTGGCTGCGGAGGCTCGAGTCCAGGGGGCCGTGACTTCCGGCACTACCAATGCGCCGCCCGGTCTGGCCCGTACATCCTCCGCCGCCACATCGGCGCCGTCCGGCAGGAGCCCCAGGTCCTCGGGCCGGTGCCGAAAGTACACCCAGACCGGCACAGCCAGGGCCAGGACCATGATCCCTAGAGCCAGCCACGCCACCCGCCAGCCCTGATTGGCCACCAGATAGAGGGCCAGGAGAGGCAGTAGAGCACCTCCCAGCCGGCCTGCCAGGTAGGTCGCCCCCATCGCCCTTCCCCTGAGCCTGACGAACCAGTTGGACATCACCACTGTCAGCGCCATCCCGATCACGCCAATAGACGCTATGCGGGCAAGGACATTGACGCCGTAGAAGCTCCAAACGTCCGTGACCAGCCCGAGCCCTGCCAGGCTTACTCCCAGGACCACAACCCCCAGTGCCGCCAGCAGTCTTACGCCTTTGCGGTCCATGACCGCTCCCAGTGCCAGCCCCAATAGTCCGCTGCTGAAGGCGCCCACGGTCGCCACCCCGGAAATCGTGCTCCGGCTCCAGCCAAATTCCTCGGTCATGGGCTTGATGAATACCGAGAGGACAGAGTTGAGCGCGGAGCCATGAAGAAGATTAAGAGAAAAAGCCAGGGCAAGGATAATCCAGAAATACTTGGGGCGTACACGGGCCTTGACGAAGGAAGGCACAACCGTCAACAATAGATTCGCGTCCTCGCAGACTTGAGACCAATCTCACCGGGCCGCAGTGAGGAACCGTGACAGGTACTGAGAGTACACCCCTCCCTGACAGAAAGTCAAATCAGGCCAGGGTAGTTGCCTCCCTTCGGCACAAACTTGACGGACACCAGCCGCTGACGATTCCTTGACAGGGATACCGGCTTTGAACAATAATTACGTTTGTCCGGGAGCCGATGCCTGCTGGCCGGATCGATGGCCGGAGCGACTGACACAGACAGTGAAGCCGCCCTGTCGATGCCAACGGGAAGCCGCAGGCGAGCTGCCGCCCCAGGCCACGCTGTCTGGCGGCAGATTTTCTGGGAGGAGTCAGGTCACCATTATGTCAACTGCTATTCCCCAGTACCCTTCAGAGCCCCTGAAGATCTGGCCGGAGGCCAAGTACCTTCGGGCCAAGTATTACCAGGACTTTCTGGATGCCCCGAAGAACGGGGGCCTGCGAGTAAGCGGGTCCGGCACCATGTTCTTCGCCCTCCTGGGCGGGCTGGGTGAGGATGTCCACACCCTGACGGGTGAGCCTTACTCCGCCACCTGCGCCTATTACCAGGACTTTTCTACGGAATGCATGGAAGCAGTGGAGAAGGCGGGCATAGCCCGTGACCTGTGCGGCTACCTGCGCAATTATTGGGGCGGCGTCCTGCTGGACAAGTACATCATGACCGACGGCACAGTCGTCTCCCCCTGGCCCAAGCCGGACTTCTTCTTCACCTCCCATTACTGCTGCACCCACGCCAAATGGTACGAATGGTGCCGGGAGGAAGAGGGCAATCTTCCATTGTACGGGATTGACGTGCCATTTCACCCGTTTGCTTTCGAGCCTACCGCGGAGCGGGTGGAGTACGTCGTACAGCAGGCGCTCGAGGGAATCGAATGGCTTGAGAAGGTCAGCGGCCGCAGGTACGATGACGAGCTGCTCTTGAAGGCCATCGAGAACGAGTCACGCTCTTCCTACTATTGGGCTGAAATCAGCCTCCTGAATCAAAGCGTGCCGGCGCCGCTCGATGAGAAGACCATGTATTCACTTTATGTTTTTAACACGCTATGCCCGCAGCTCAAGGACATTGCCGATTTCTATGAGCGCCTTCGTGACGAGGTGGCAGAGCGCGTTCACCGGGGCATCGCAGCCTGGCCGTATGAGAGGTTCCGCTATCTTTCAGACAGCCAGCCGCCCTGGTCGTTCCTCCACGTGTTCCGGCACCTGGAGAGGGTGTACGGTGCGGTTTCGCTGGGATCCCTCTATTCCTACGCCCTCCAGGTGAATTGGGACTTCGATGACCAGGGTAACCTGGTACCAGCGAAAACACCCCACATGAGCGGGGCTAGGCTGAATACCCGCGAGAGTGCCGTCAGGGCTTACGTTGACTTCAAGCTGAAGAACGGCCTTCTTTGCCGCTTCTTCGATTCAGAAGTAACCAGCGACATCATGCTCAGGATCTTTAAGAACTGGAAAGCGCAGGCGATCCTCGTCCACCTGAACCGAGGCTGTGAGGGCATGGCCATTAGCCAGATGGAGAACCGGCTGGACTTGATGAAGGCGAACGTCCCCATCCTGACATTCGAAGGCAACATGGGCGACTACCGGGAATTCGACCTGCCGCGTACCATGAACCGCATCGAAAGCTTCTTCGAATCAATGGGAGTCTCCAGGCTGGACACCAGGTAAGCTCCAGCCTGAGCGTGCTCGTCAAAGTTCCGGGCGAGCACAATTACGCGTAACGAAAGCGTATAGGGGAGGCTCTAGAGCCTCCCCTATACGCTTTCGTTATACCCCCTGCGACCCAGCCCGGCTTCAGGGGGCGTCCCGGTACGCGCCCCGGCGGCAGAAACGAGGAGAGGGTCCCCGATCGGGGACCCTCTCCGAGAATAACGCTATTGTGAGAGCTGAGCCAGGAGCCAATCTCCTTAGCTGCTTAGTCTGCTTCCCGCATATACGGAGGCCTATACGGATTGGAGATATTGTGCACCTTCTCCACCGAGAAGTCTCCGTCGGGTCCGTGACAGACCACACAGGTCTCAATGTTCTTATTGTTGAAAGGATCCGTTGGCTCCGCCATGAAGGTCTGCAGCTTCGCATGGGCCTCCACTGCGTCAGAATCATGGCATCCTGTGCACGCCAACCGGGACGGGAATTCCTTCCAGGCTGAGGTTGTAGTCTTGGGATCATGGCACTTGGAACAGTTCCGGACGTCCTGCGGGAAGATAATCTCCGAGAACGCGTCCGGATTTCCGGCATAGCCTCCCTCAGGGTGACTCAAATAATGTCCGAAGTGAATAGCATGCACCCTGCGGGCAGCCGGCACTGCGCCGAAGCCGCTCCAACCGCTCGTTGAGCTTCCGCCAGTCCGGTCGAAGTACTCACCCGTTCCAGGCCGACCGTAATCATGGCACGCAAGGCAGTAGTCGGTATCGAATGGTTGGGGATGAATAGGTCCCGCATCCAGGTGCCAGATGGTGTTGCCATGGCACTGGGTGCAGTTGGTCGCTTTCTTCTTCTCTTCCGTTGCCGTACCGACCTGGAAGGTCAAGAGACCGATACCCGTATTCTTAAAGCTCGCCATCTTGCCGGAGACCGGCGTCACCCAGGAATAGATCATGTAAGTGCCGGGAGCCAGGCCAGCTACGTCATCCAGCTGGTAGGTGATGGCGTCAACGTGGCGGGTTACGCTCGGATCAACGTACTCCAGCGGGTCTGAAAGCTTGCGCAGATCATTGATCGCGTATGAGCCCAGCCCGAGTTTTACGTAAGGCTCCTGGGTCACACCGGCGGTCTTCCCTTTCGAGAAGGACATGCCAAGATTCTTCCAGCCCATTCTTCTGGAGACCGGGCTGTCATAGATGTCAATCCTGGAACCGGCATCCGCACCCTGGAGATTGCTTCGGATAGTGACCGCCGTGGCGGTCGCGGTGACCGTCACACCCGATAGCCTGGATGCGAGCAATGCACGTATCTGCTCCGGGGTCTGCAAGCCTGCAGGCACCGCAATCACCACCGGGGCGTTGCCGTTTACGGCGACCTTGAAGGTGTCACCGGATGCGAAGGTCCAACCCCTTGGGTCGCCACTGGCCGCGATGGTATTGCTGGCGGATGCCCGCGTCTTGAAGCCCTTGGCAGTGTTAGTCAACACCGGCTTTGCTTCAGCCCGTGGCCCGTAGACAAACAGGCCGGCCGTTCCGAAGTTAGCTACGTCAACAGTAGTGTGATCAATTGGATTTCCTGCGTCATCCCTGATGACCAGTGTAACCACCGGGGCATCTCCTGCGGCATAGAACGCGCCGTTGGCAGGAGGTGTGAGGCCGAGGTCTACGGTATTCAGCAGTTGGCTGACTTTATGCGCCGCGGCTACCGAGATGACTCCTCCGGTGTCGGCGGGGTGACAGGCGGCACAAGTGGCATCGTTTGCCTGCGGTCCGCCCGGGTGGGCCTTGAACGTTGCCGGAATGGCGGCGGCGTCACCGAACCAGGTGGCATCGTGGCATGCGCCGCAAGCCAGCCTTGTCGGCTGGGTCTTCCAGCGATCGTCCACGTGGCAGGAAGTGCAGTTCTCAACATTGGCCGGGAAGAGAAGGCCAGTGTAGTCCCTGTAGTTGCCGGTTTCGGGGTTGATGTTAAATGGATTCTTGAGATGCTCTCCCATGTGTACGCCATGCACTCGCAGCACGATGTGGTCGGGAGTACGAACCGTCGAAGGGCCTGTCGGGTCGGCTATGTTACCCCTGTAGGCAGCATAGCCCTCGTTGTTGTGACAGGACTTGCAGGTTCGCACCGGCCAGGAGTCAAGCGATGGGCTGCCAAAGGCGTTGGTGGCAGAAGGATCTGTGTGAGCAAAGTAGTACTGGCCGCTGGAAGCGCCCTGATGGCAAGCTCCACAGTTCTCCTTCTCGACTATCTGCTTCTCAACCGTGGCCGTTCCAAGCTGGAAATCAGCCAGTACGAAAGCCTGATTCGGGGTATCTCCCAGCCTCACGGCCCGCACACCCACCGTATACGTGCCCGGTTCCTCGTCACTTACCGGCTGGAGGGTGTACCTCAGGACGTTGCCTTCCACACGCACGTCGGGATTCCTGAGGAGGTCGATGAAGTGGTGGGGGGTCTTGCTACGGTCTGCAGTCGCGTTGAGCAACTTGACTGCGCTGACTGTCTTGCTCGTCTCCTGCGGGCCATAGGCATACAGGCCCAGGGTCGCAAAGTCTTGCAGACGCAGTGGAGCGCCAGACTTTTCCTTGAGCGTCACAGCGACCTCTGCACGCTCACCGGGTACCAGGAAACTCCCGTTACCCGGACCTGAGACACTGACAGCTAAATCAATTGCCTGGCCGGCTCCTGCTGCCAAGGTGGCCGATTGGCCCTGCGAAGTGGCAGACTCGTACAGAAAACTTAAGCTCATAAGTACAAGTGCCACCACAGCCAGGGAAACGGGGTACAGAACTCTGCTCCTCACATAACCCTCCTAGCTATAGTTCTTTTCCAATTATCGTCTTGAAGGTGCTTCTCCGTCCATGTATCTTTAGATATACCTCCGAATGGTGACGATACATATCGTTAGGGCTATACGCCATCTTGGAGGCTCACTAACAACCCCTGCTGCAAGAGGGACACGGGCGGATGCAATGCACGTATCTTGAACGGGGCGGGGGTGGAATTGACATAGACCTGCGGGGCCGCGCGCCGGTGGTAACTGAAACCTGGATTCAAAAGCATATACCGCGCTGCTGCCCTTGGGTGATTGATGCAAGGGGACCCTACGGAGCCCCCTCAACGGACCGGTGAGGACGATGCCTACCCGGACTCCACGCGCTGCGCTTCAAGATCTCGCCGGCGGAGGATTGGCACCAGGACGATGGTGACGACGACGATTGCAGCTATCGACCCGACGAACCAGTAGTTTGGCAGACTCGGCTCGGAGCCGTGACCGTGGGAACCACCACTTCCCGATCCAACGTTAGCCTGCGCAGCCGCCACCAGATTCCCTGCTTCATCAAGCCGGGCACCAGGCAGCCAATCGCCGTAGTAAGCATGGGTGATATCATGAGAGGCATCCCCCAAGGCCTTGGCTGCAATATCAGCGGCGGCGGAATCCCTTATCCTGAGAGCATTCGCAACCTGTTCGATTGCGAGGCTGGTCTTACTGACGGCAGTTGCCATCTCGCCGGGCCATTCCGGGTGGAACAGCACGGTCCGTGTGCGCTCCAGCGTCTCCTGGGCGGTCTTCACGCTATCCAGGTTGCCTCTCTGCCAGTCGCCAATCTGCGTGCGCAGGCCGGCGATATTAGCCGAAAGGTCAAGATAAGAAGCCTGGATGCAGGCGTCATCACTCGCCCCCGCCGTAACGGCCAGCCAGGAGTACAGGTCCCTGGTCATGTACGCTGAGGAACTTGCTACTGGCATCAGGGCCAGTTTGGCCGACGCCGGGTCTTTCGCCTCGAGAGCCTCCGTTACAGCCGGCAGGTCGGTTCCAATGGCCTGAGCGACTCTTGGGGACATCCCGGTAGAGGACAGGTGAGGCAAGAGCAGATCAATCCTTTCAACCTTCTCCTTGGCGATGTTGAGGCTTCCCTCATCGCCTTTCTGCCAGGCGGCCAGGCGGGAGCCGAGGTCGGAGATGTTAGCATTCAGGTCCAGGTAGATGGCGTGCGGAGCCATTACGCTGAAAGCGGTTCCCTTAAGCGCCGGCAGCCAGTCGGGATAGAAAGCATGAGTTATGTCATGGGAAGCATCGCCCAGAGCCTTGGCTGCGGTATCGGCTGCTGCCAGGTCCTTTGCCTTGAGCGCCGTGGCCATGGGCCCGACTGCAGCTCGTGCCTTGCCGATAGCAGCAGACATCTCGACCGGCCAGGTGACCGCGCCCAGAACAACCTCGGTGCGCTCCAGCTTTTCCTCAGCGATCTTCAAGCTGTCCTCGTTGCCCTGTTGCCACTCGCCAACCCGCGTACGAAGATCGGCGATGTTTGCCGAGAGATCCAGATAGGAGGAGTGAATTGACTCCATTGGGGCCGAGACCGCCGCAGAAGTGCCTTGCAGTGCTGAACCGGCGGCTAGGCCGGTGGTATTGCTCGCGGGGGCCACCGCCCTGGCCACATTGACTTCGAGGTGAGCGATGTTGTCTCCCGCCGTAACCATGACGTTCCACTGTCCATCTTCCGGGAACCTCAACGTAGCAAGATACTCACCCCTGTTGTCTGACGCCTTAACCGTTCCCCTGAACGCTCGGCCGCCCGGCTGGGCTCCACCATGGTCCATACCGGCGTGGCCTCCAGCGCCCGGTTCGGAAGCTTTTTCGGCCAGGACCGCAACGGCGATGCTTGCAACAGGCTGTTGCCTTACGTCCGTAATGCCTATCGTCAGGCGCGAGTCCTCACCTACTGCCGGCCGATCAGGTGTTATGGACAGCTTGACGCTTATGTGGTTGCTTGGAGGCTGGCCCCAGGCAGTGACCGGGAAGACCAGCAACAAGAAGAGGGAACCGCAGGCGGCTAAGCCGAGGTATCTGGTGCGCGTGTTCACTGACGATGGATCTCCTCACTTACAGGCGTACTCTCAAAGCATGTTACCACGCAATCTTACTCAGGGCTAGGAGGCGCATTCACTGAGACCGCTGCGGTTTTGGAAACCTCAGCGGTCTGGCCCGGCATCGAGAACAGATTCGAGTCCGGCGTATCAGGCGTCGGCGCTTACCGGACGAGCGGCGCTGGAGGGCGCCTGTGGGAAGCGGACAATGAACGTGCTTCCCTGGCCGGGCTGGCTCTCCACGCTTATCTCTCCCTCATGTTGGTCCACAACCCACCTGGCAATTGCCAGGCCCAACCCTGTGCCCTCCTGGTCAGAGGATCGGGCCTTCTCAGCCCGGTAGAACCGATCGAAGATATGCGGGAGGTCCTCGGGCGAAATGCCTATTCCGGTATCAGCCACCGTCACGACGGCGGAGGGGCCATCCTTCTGGAGTGAGAGAATGACCCGACCCCCGGATGGCGTATATTTTATGGCGTTGTCCACGAGTATTAGTATCAGCTGCTTCAGGCGGTCCGGGTCTCCCGTAACGTATACCTCGTCTATACCACCGACGGCAAGCCTGACATCCCTGGCCAGAAGCTTGGCCTCTCCGTATACCTGCAACAGCAGCCGGTCCAGTTCCACCAGTCGCATCTGCAGCGTCTGACCGGCGTCCGCTCTGGCCAGAGAAAGAAGGTCAGCGACCAGTCGGGACATTCTTTCGGTCTCATCTACTGCCGCCCGTACGAGGGCTTTCCGCTCCGGCGGGGGCAAACCGTCCCCCTGCCGGTCAAGAAGCTCCAGGTTCGCCTGAACGGTTGTGAGGGGCGTACGCAACTCGTGTGATGCATCCGTGATGAATCGTTGCTGCGATGCGTAAGCATCTTCCAAGCTGGTCAGCATCTCGTTGAACGTAACACCGAGCTCGCCCATTTCATCGCGAGAGCCTACATCCTCCAAACGTCGAGAGAAGCTTTTCGACTGGGCAATAGCCCGCGCCGTCCTCGTCAAGCTTGCTATCGGTCTGAGTGCTTCTCCCGCGATGGCCCACGCTATTCCACCGGCAATGAATATAGATACGGCCCCAAGTCCAAGCAGTTCCAGGCGCAGGCGATGCAGAGTGGAATTCGTTTCCCCCGTCGAACGGCCCACCTGGACGAAGCCGATGAGATTTCCGCCGATTATAAGCGGCTGGACATACACACGCACCTGATCGTCTCCAACTCTGGTAGTGTAAAAGACGTTGCGACCACTGCGTGCGAACCCAAACTCTGGGTCACTCACCGGAATTTCACTCCCGCCGAGGTTATCGGAGCGTGCAGCTACCGAGTAGTCCGTGTGCAGGACCTGAACATAGACTCCGGGAGATTCAAAGGCATCAATGGGCGGTAGCTCGACATGGGCGAGTGTTGGTCGGGAGGTAAAGTCAAACCTCACCGTGCTGGCAATGTGGTGAGCGCGACTGGCGATTTCGTTGTCACCGGCCTCGGTCAGGTCTCGTTCCCTGACGATGTATAGCGTAAGCCCGAAGAGGACGAGCGTAATAGCCAGTACCGCGGAGTACCACAGGGCGAGCCTGAGGTGGATGGACACTTCAGATCACTCCTTGTCCTGCAGCACGTAGCCGGACCCGCGCATAGTATGGATAAGCCGCTTCTCCCCGTTCTCCTCGAGCTTGTTACGAAGATAGCTCACGTAGACCTCCAGGACGTTGTAACTCCCGTCGAAATCATAGCCCCACACCTTCTGCATGATCACATCCCGCGCGAGCACTCTCTCAGAGTTGAGCATGAAAAGCCTCAGGAGTTCGTATTCAGTGGTTGTGAGAGATATCTTGCGGTCTCCACGGTTAGCGACTTTTAGAGCGGTATCCAGGCTCAGGTCCCGATAGTTCAAGATCTCCCTGGGCTGCGACTCCTTACGACGCAGCAATGCACGAATCCTGGCAACCAGAACGTCGAAGACGAAAGGCTTGACCATATAATCGTCCGCCCCGGTCTCCAGTCCCATCACCTCGTCAGACACGGCGTCCTTGGCTGTCAGCATGAGGATAGGCAGCGTATTGTCCACGGAACGCAGCCTACGGCAGACCTCCAGGCCATCCATGCCCGGCATCAAGATATCGAGGATTACCAGGTCTGGAGCGCGCACTCGTGCTATCTCCAGTCCTTGCTGGCCATCTCCGGCGGTATCCACGATATAGCCCTCGTATCCCAACCCGCGCTTGAGAACGGTCGTGATTCTGCTATCATCATCAATGACGAGTATACGTTCCCCCACTGTCACAACTCCGAAAGCGCCATGTTCATGCTCTCACCTGCACAATGAAATTATATCAAGGATGCCCATTCCGGCGCCACGAAGCAACAATCCTTTGCTCAAGAGCCTGACGGAAGCTCGTCTGATTTCGCACAGTTGCAAGTCATTGTAGGAACATGATACGCTGAAAGTCGGAACTTCGCAGTTATGACTCAACTATTCCTCATTCGACACGGCGCTAATGACTGGCTTGACCATAGGCTTGCCGGGTGGACACCGGACGTGCATCTTAACGAGGCAGGCCGGAAGCAGGCTGATGGTCTGGTAGAACGGTTGGCGCCTATCCCACTCGACGCGATCTTCAGTAGCCCACTCGAGCGCGCGATAGAGACCGCCGCGCCTCTTGCTCAGGCGCGGGGACTGGAAGTCCAATCATCCAGAGAACTGGGAGAGGTGGACTATGGCGGCTGGCAAGGGGCTTCACTGAAGGACCTCACCAAGAAGAAGGAGTGGGCCGTAGTACGTTTTGCGCCCAGCTCTATGCGCTTCCCCGATGGCGAGTCCCTGCGTGAGATGCAGAGCAGGGCCGTGACGGCTGTAGAGAAAATTACTGCCGCCTACCCCAAGGGAACGGTCGCCGTCTTCTCCCACGGCGATGTAATCAAGGCGGTCGTCGCCCATTTCATAGGTATGCCACTGGACATGTTTCAGCGCCTGATCATCGCTCCAGCCTCGGTGTCCGTGCTGGTAATAGGAGAGTTCGGCGCACGCCTGGTGCGCTTGAATGATACGGGACCATTCCAGCCACCGTCCAAGAACGGTCGCAAGACAAAGAGGACTAGATGAGCCAGAAAGTATTTGAGATGAACCCGGTCGATGCAATCACCGCTGGCGCCGTTGGCGAGCCGGGACATCGCGAGTTTTACATCCAGGCCCGTAACCTGGAGGCAACGATCACTCTGCTTGCTGAGAAGGTGCAGGTACAGATGCTGGCACAGGGTGTATACCAGCTCCTGGCGGAGGTCGAAGACAAGTTTGCTGCATTGTCCGAACCGTCGCCGGTTGACCCGCTCGACCTGGAGCTTCGCTTCCCCTTGGAGCCCGAATTCCGGGTTGAGCGCATGGAGCTGGTCTACGATCCGGCTACCGACATGGTCGTACTGATGGCGCACGAGCTGGAGGAAGAGGACCCCGAGGATGAGGAACAGACACCGTCCGATACCGCATCCATGGCCCGGATCTATGCAACACGCGGACAGATGCGGGCACTTGCTGACCATGCCCTGGAGGTCGTTGCAAGTGGGCGCCCAATTTGCGCGCTGTGCGGCCAGTCTATCGATGCTCAAGGCCACGTTTGCCCGAGGCGCAACGGTCACGCCCCGACCCAGGCCACGTCCTAGTCGGAGCATTCCTTAATGGCTGGCGCCGCCCCTGAGCAAAGTCAATCATTCCCCGTAGAAGCAGTGTTGGAGCTCCTTGCCTCCGGCGAGATAGAGATACAGGGGCAGCTTCCCAGAAGCAGCAACTACACCTTTCTGGTTATTGTCCGAACGCATGAATTGCAGATACCAGCGGTATACAAGCCGCGTCGTGGTGAGCGCCCGCTATGGGACTTCCCCTCGGGTACCCTCGGGCAGCGCGAGGTTGCGTCGCATGTCGTCAGCGAGGCACTGGGGTGGATGCTGGTCCCGCCAACCGTTCTTCGTGACGGACCTCATGGTCAGGGCATGGTGCAGCTCTACATCAATTGCGACCCAAGAGAGAACTACTTCACCCTGGGCAAGCGATTCCCGGACCAGTTCAAGCGCATGGCCGTCTTTGACGCTCTGATAAACAACGCCGACCGAAAGGCCGGCCATTGCCTACGCGACGAAGAAGGCCACATCTGGGGCATAGACCATGGTGTCTGCTTTCATCAAGAGCCCAAGCTGCGAACAGTCATCTGGGAGTTTGCCGGGAGCAAAATACCTGCCGTCCTGATACGTGACTTGCAATCCTTGCGCGACCGGCTCGCCTCCGATTCCGAGCCGGTAGCGAAGGTACTTCGCTCGCTGCTGGCGGCTCGCGAGGTAGAGGCTTTGCGCCGCCGCGCTGACGACCTGATCAAGAAAGCAAAGCTGCCGGTCCCCGATCCCTACCAGCGTCAAACACCCTGGCCGGCAATCTGATTTCAGGGCATGGGCGCCTTGCCAGTAATCCGGACGTTTGACACTCTTATAATACCGGGCGAATCCGACCTAACTGACAACGGCACGAGCAAGTCCCCTTTTGCCAGGTCTCGATTTGCAGCTAAGTACTTCCTCAGGCTTGCGGAGAAGTCCTCGGTGCTCTGGGTATTCCCAAATTCAGCCGTATGGCTCCATTCCATGTCACCATCATCGCCAACATTGAGCGATGGGTGGGTCGGGAGGTAGTTCACGAGACTGTTAACCCGGAACATCAGGTCCCAGGTCTTGCGGGTGGCGTATTTCTCCCAGCGAGACCCGGTGGGGAAAGTAAGGAAGTCCACTGAGTCACCTTCCGCATACTCGTCCCGTAGGCTCATCCCTATGTAATAGCCGTAATCGCCTATAGAAGGAGTAGCCGGATAGGCGACCTCGTCCAAAGGCTTGACATAGGACACGATCCAGTAGGCCTGGCCGGGCTTTACTGCAACGTCTGGGAAGTCAAAGGCTTCCCACCGATAACCGCCCAGTGGGACCTGCTTACTCACCGATGCCAGCACTTTCGCCGAGGGGAAGCCTTTGCCGCTGTCCTCCCTGATATCAAGAGTTAGATCGCCCGGGTTTGACGAAGCACGCGTCAGAAATAGCTCCGCCGAACTCAAAACACTGCCAGACGGCCGGAACTGTTGCGCCCGAACTCCCCAGGTGCTCTCATGCTGGGACGCTTCGTTCTTCTGATCAACCTTTATGGCAACATAGACCTCTCCACTGATATCTAGCTTCGCTGATACGACGTCCAGGACCGGAGGCACCTTTATGTAGACGGATTTCCTTCCAGCTTCGGTAAAGACCAGGACGCTATCTGCAGATCCATCTGCCAGCGTCGTTATGTCAAGGTACAGGCCCTTGCCATCCGTTGGGCCAGGCTCCGGAATGCGCGTCTGGGGGGTTGATGTAATGGCTCCGGGCCTCGCAGGCGTCTGTTTGGGGGTCGGACGTGGAGACGTGGGGTTTGCTCCGGTCCCTGCGGGAACGGCTGGAGACGCCTCGAACTCCCTGCCAGCGTCCGCTGCTGTGGAGGCAACCTCGATGTTGGCAGGCCCGCGGCCGGACACAATCCAGAACAGGACTGCCATCATGAGGATCAGCGCCATGCTAGCGGCGACGCCGGCCAGCACGGTTGGATGGCGCCTCAGGGCACTCGCCCGATTCCAGGCAGACCCTGCTGACGGCCAGGGACAGTCTCTCCACCGGCCGGTCAAACAATAGTCACGCTGGTGACTCAAGTCCACCTGGCCCTCTTGGTCCCACAGATAGCAGCGATGGTCAGGGCTGGGGTTCGGAAAAGATTGCCTGGCGTCCCGGGTCAGGCCAAGATGCCTGCAATTCGGCCCGTGCTGGCTCACATTTTGAAGGGTTCCGTAGTTGACGGAGCGAACAAGCTCTCCACGTCGAGCCTCTGCTCTGCCAGTCCCTGCTCAAACGAGTACTGGAGCAGGGCATCGAGCGTGGTGCGGTTAGCTTCAAGCCCGTAGGGCCAGAGATCGTGCCCGAGAATCTGTCTCTCGCTCTCCAGCTCTGGAATAAACCAGGGAAGAGCGTAGGCCAGCGCTCCGTTGTCCGCCATCCGCCTGTAACATTCCGCCTTAGCCTCGCAAAACGCGTAATAGAGGCTGCTAGCTACCCACGGATACTTCTGGAGCAACTCGTTGCGTATTGCGATTGTATGCATGATCGGGAAGATCCCCGTTCGCCTGTAATAGTCGGCTTCCAGGGTCCGATAATCAGGAAACAGGCGTCGCACGGCCGGCGAGCCATTGACAAAGCAAGATGGGACTCGGGCCGTGACCAACGCATCCAGTTCGCCTGCGGCGAGCATCCCACTCAACGACTTGCCTTCGGGAGCAGCCTCTATTCGGATCCCTGAGGGTAAGTGCAGCTCAACCTTTTCCTCACGTCCGGGGTCTTCGAGGCCTCCGTTAATCCAGAACACCTTGTCCGCCGATACGCCATAATCGTGCTCCAAGAAGCCACGAATCCAAACGGAGGCGGTCACCTGGTACTCCGGTACACCGACTCGCCTTCCGATAAGGTCTTCCGGAGATTGGATGCCGGAGCCGGTATTTACGAAGATAAAACCATGACGGAACATCCGGGAAGGAAACACCGGTATGGCAACGAACCGGTCGATCCCTCGAGACCGCTCCAGGACGTAGGACGATAGCGACATCTCGCAGACGTCGAACTCCTCGTACTTCATCATTCTCCAGAAGATCTCCGAGGGTCTATAGGTGAGATAAGTTAGTTCTATACCCTGAGGCTGTACCAGGCCATCCTTGAGAGCCCGGGTCCGGTCATAATCTCCGCAGGCCAGTGCGAGGTGTAGCTTTTTCATTGGGCCATTTTACATCCTTCAAGTCGCCCGTGGCAACGACCTGCTATGCAAGGGATACCCTTCAAAGTTAGCTGTAGGGCCTAGAAGCCCGTGTGTTGGAGCAGGACTACAGTGACGTGCCTCTAGGGGCCGAAGAACAGGACTGCATAATAGCTCATGCCGTCGGAACCGGTGGCGGCGCCAACGCCGACCGTCACAAACCGGTCGTTTACAATCGCATCCCGGTGGTCCGGACTCTTCATGAAGGCATCTACCACAAAATGCACGGACTCGACAGAGTCTGCCGAGTTATTGCGACCCAGTATCTCACCCATAAGTCCGGGGCCAATCCTGGCGTCGACCATCAGGTCACGGGCGCTAGAACCGTCCGGGGCCACATGGCTAAAGTAATTCTGGCTCGCCATGTCCTGACTTCTAAACCTTGCGAGTTCGATCATAGTATCGTCCAACTCCAGGTGGCCGAGACCGACCTGGTTGCGCTGCTGATCGATCAAGTCGAGCATCAGGTGCTCGCGCGCAGTGAGCACCATGCTGAGGGTTGTGTGCAGCTCCTCCGCCGTCTCTTTCTCGCTCGATTCCTTGTTGCTCGCTTCGACCGAGGATTCATCCGTGGAAGCAGGTTGGCCCGCCGCTGATGGAAAATCAGCTTTCCTCTCACTTTGACCGGCTAGCGAGGAATCGGCCGGCGAGAAAGCCGGCAGGCTCAGCAGAACGACCAGCAGAAGCGCGGCCAGTCTAATTCTTAGTCGCATGTGTGCCTTAAGGCGCGGCGCCGTAATCCTGATCGCTTCTTCCCGCTAAACATGGCTTTGGCTTCCGCCCTGTTACAGGCAGAATGAACTAAAGATGACAGATGGAATGCAACTTGAACGTGGTACATTAAAATGTTGTGCGGAATATAGCATATACATGACACTATGTCAACCTTGGCCACCTCCGGCCACCTCCGGTGGCCCCGCCCCACTTGTACGAGGCGCTAAGCGACGGCGATTGAGTGTATAGTTATGAAACGGACGCTGCAGTTGACAAGTCCTCACGTAAGCTCCACAATCAAAAGAGTTAAGTCGCAAGACGCTCTGGATCTTCTTTGCGCCCTGGGTCTGTAATCTGCGTTCGGAGGACACGTGCAGTGCCTTCGAGATTGAGCTTTACAGCATGCGGCCGAACAAACCGTTCCCACCGGTTCGCCGGCAGCCAGAGCCGGAACCCAAGCCTCCGCCATCCCGGATGGAGCTTACTTGGCGGCGTCTTGGTCGCGCCTACACTCGCTTTCAGTACATTTTCCTGACTGGCGCCGGCATAGCTATCGCCCTGTTGGCGCTCCTGGTGTACGATACGGCCAGGCCCCATACACAACCGCTGACACAACGCGACATCAACGCAGCGGTCGCACGCGCTCTAGCCTCGGCAACGCCCAGGCCATCTTTCGCCTCTCATGCTTACCAGGTCATCCACCCGTCCCTCGTTCGGATCGAGGCGCGTCTTTCGAACCCGGACCCGAAGGGCGGACTGGCAGTTGGCGCTGGCGTGGTGATCGATGACACCGGGACCGTTCTGTCCAGTCTGCATATCGTGAAAGATGCAGCGCAGATTCAGGTGACATTCGCAGACGGCACGGAGTCGGCCGCCACGATAATGTTGAGGCGGCCGGAGAACGATCTCGTCGTCCTGCATCCAGACGTGATCCCGGACGACCTGATGCCGGCAACATTGGGCAACAGCGGCGCCCTGCGAGTCGGCGACGAGGTCCTCGCCGTTGGTAATCCCTTTGGGATCACCAACTCACTAACTGGCGGGGTCGTTTCCGGCCTGGGACGGAATTACAATTCCCCAAAGACCGAAGAATCGTTAACGAACCTGATCCAATTTGACGCGGCGGTCAACCCCGGCAACTCCGGGGGCCCCCTGCTCAATCGCGAGGGCGAAGTTGTGGGCATCGTCACGGCGCTGTTTAACCCAACCGAGCAGGACTTCTTCGTTGGTATCGGCTTCGCCGTGCCGATCGAGACAGCAGCAGGCGCGCTGGGTTCACCGCCGTATTAGTCGATTCTCGCATGATTATTCCCCCACAAAACTTTGACGGGCACCCAATAGCTGGAGAGGGCCAATGACTGAAGAGAGCCTGAAGAAAGCCGAACAAGCCCCGCTGATGGAGCAAGTCCTGTACGAGGTCAAGAAGGTGATCGTCGGGCAGGACTATCTCCTGGAACGTGTTCTCGTGGCTATCCTGTCGCAAGGCCATCTGTTGGTGGAGGGTGTACCCGGACTGGCAAAGACCCTGACGATCAAGACACTGGCGGACGCTATTCGCGGCAGCTTCAAACGCATTCAATTCACACCGGACCTGGTGCCTGCTGACCTGGTCGGTACCCGGATCTATAATCAGAAGATTGGGGAATTCAGCACTTCCCTCGGACCCGTGTTCACGAATCTCCTGCTCGCAGACGAGATCAACCGGGCCCCGGCGAAGGTACAGAGCGCGCTCCTGGAGGTAATGCAGGAACGCCAGGTTACGATCGGGAACGAGACCCACAGGGTGCCGGAGCCATTTCTGGTTATGGCTACGCAGAACCCGATCGAGACTGAGGGCACCTATCCGCTGCCGGAAGCGCAGGTGGACCGCTTCATGATGAAAGTACTTGTGGACTATCCGTCCGAGGCCGATGAGTTCGTTATCGTCGAGCGAATGACGGGCACGTTGACACCGGTGAAGGCGGTTGTCACCACGGAGCAACTAATCGACCTCCGGAAGGAGGCCGACAGAGTGTACGTTGACCCTTCGCTAATTCAGCACGCGGTGCGCCTGGCGACGGCGACACGCGACCCGGAGAGGCTCGGTATCTCGGATGTTGCCAGGTACATCACATACGGGGCCAGCCCCCGAGCCTCCATTAACCTGATCCTGGGCGCGCGGGCCCTTGCCTTTGTACGGGGACGCAGTTATGCCATACCTCAGGACATTGCTGAAATAGCGCTGGATGTAATGCGCCACCGCCTGGTCCTCTCCTACGAGGCACTGTCCGATGGAGTCACCAGCGACATGATACTCAGGCACATTCTGGAGCAGGTTCCAGCCCCGTCGCCGTCCGCGCAGGTATTCGAAAGCGCCAATGCAGAACCCTGAGAAGGTCTTACAGCGTCTGGACTGGACGGTAATACGTAGGTTGGACGGTCTGCTCCAAGGCGACTACCGGACGCTCTTCCGTGGTTTCGGCCTTGACCTGGCTGACCTGCGTGAGTACCAGTTCAGCGATGACATTCGTTACATCGATTGGAACGTCACCGCACGTCTCCAGACACCCTATATCCGGCAGTATGTGGAAGACCGGGAGGTAACGGCCTGGTTCTTGCTCGATTTGAGCCCATCCCTGGATTTCGGCACGGTCCAGACCCTCAAGCGCAATCTGCTCATTGATATGGTGGCGGTGCTGGCGAGGCTGCTCACCCGTCACGGCAATCGCGTCGGCGCCATTCTGTACGCTGACAAAGTGCAGGGTGTGGTTCCGGCCCGAGGTGGCAAGCCCCAGGTCCTGCGCCTCATCAACGACCTCTTGAATCAGCCCCAGATCAAGAAGGCGCCGCTGACTGACCTGGCAGCACTACTGGAGGCTGCCCTTCGCACCTTTCGGAGGCGGTCCCTTGTCTTCATCCTATCCGACTTTATCAGCGCGCCGGGTTGGGACAGGCCCCTGGGTATGCTAACGCAGAGGCACGAGGTCATGGCGGTCCGCCTGTACGACCCAAGAGAAATGGAGATGCCCAACATCGGGCCGCTGGTCCTGGAGGACTCAGAGACTGGAGAGCAGCTTTACGTCGACACGCGTGATAAGGGCTTCAGGAAGAGATTCGTCGAAGCGGCGCGCCGCCGTGAATACCAGTTGGGAGCGGTCTTTGCGCGCCTTGGCGTAGATTCAATGGCCATCTCTACAGAGGAGAACCTGGCGAACGAACTCATACGCTTTGCCATGCTGCGCAAGCAGAAGAAGACCGCACCAGCGTCTTTCGCCGGGTCCCGCGCCCATGGTGAAACACACCAATGGAGGATAACTGCCCGTCCGGGCACATAATGGGAGTGATGCATGTCCTTCCTCTGGGCTGATATGCTGTGGGCGCAAATTCTGGTGCCCGCCCTGGTTGCGGCATATATACTGGCGCAGCGGCGAAGGCGAAAATATGCTCTCCGGTATGCCAGCCTCTCGCTCGTCAGGGAAGCACTGGGACGAGGACCGGGCATTCGGCGGCACATCCCCCCGGTCCTCTTTATCCTGGGTGTTACCACCATGATCTTTGCCCTGGCGCGCCCGGTGGCCAGCGTAATGCTTCCGTCCCAGGAAGGAACCGTAATACTTACAGTGGATGTCTCGGGCAGTATGCGGGCGGAAGACCTGAAGCCCAACCGTCTTGAAGCGGCCAGGGTCGCGGCCCGAGCCTTCGTTGAAAAGCAACCGAAAAACGTTCGTATTGGCGTCGTTTCATTCAGCAACAATGCGGCGGTTGTACAGGCGCCAACCACGGACCGCCAGGCAGTGGTTGCAGCGATCAACCGTCTAGGCACGCAGCGCGCTACGGCCATAGGGAGCGGCATTCTCACTTCCCTGGATGCCATCTTCGAAGAGCCGGGCAAGAGCCCCACTCCTCTCTCACGTGATCCACTCTCGTCCTCTCAGCCTCCCCCATCACCCACTCCCGTACCGCGCGGCACTTACGCACCAGCGGTTGTGGTCCTGCTGAGCGACGGGCAGAGCAATTCTGGTCCTCCTGCCCTACAGGCAGCCCAACAGGCGTCTGACCGGGGGGTACGCATCTTCACAGTGGGCGTGGGTAGCGCGGATGGAACGATCCTGAGCATTGGAGGTATGTCCGTACGGGTAAGGCTGGACGAGGAGACCCTTAGGGGCATCGCCGACAAGACCGACGCCAGATATTTTCGGGCGGACAGCGAAACCGACCTGCAGCAGATTTACGAAGGCCTGAGTACCCAGGTGGTCTTCAAGACCGAGCAGACCGAACTCACGGCCGGGTTTACGGGGCTTGCGACTCTACTAATGTTCGTGGCCGGAGCGCTTTCGATGCTCTGGTTCAGCCGGCTTCCCTAGAGCGCAGGTCCAGAAAAACGTAGCCTATCCCGCGGCGCGTCTTGATATACTTGGGATTCTGGGAATCATCGCCTATCTTATCCCTGAGTCGGCCCATCGTTGTCTTAAGCGTACCGCTCATGCCATCGTCCGGCATGCCCCACACATATTCGGATATCATGGAGGGTACCAATACGCGTCCGGCATTGGTCGCCAGGAACCATAGCAGCCTGTACTCTATCGGCGAGAGATTCACCAGCTGTGTTCCAATCATCACGGTGTGCGTCCGGCTATCTATAGACATATCACCGAACTGCAGTTGCAGACCATCCTCATCAAGCCGTTCCCGCCGCGGGCGCCGCAGCGCAGCCCGCACCCGTGCAAGCAGCTCGAGCACCGAGAACGGCTTGGCCAGATAATCATCCGCTCCAAGGTCCAGTCCCCGAACCTTATCACGGTCTCCGGACCGGCCGGTTACCATGATTACCGGGGAGTGGGTAATCTCGCGAAGTCGCCGAAACAATTCGAAGCCGTCCATGTCCGGCAGCATCAGGTCCAGAATTACCAATGCAAAGTCCTCTCCGCAGGCGAGGTCAAGCGCCGCCTGCCCGCTATCGGCTTCACCAATCAGGTATCCTTCGAAACGAAGGGCATCGCCCACCAGCATTCGGTAGCGACGCTCGTCTTCAACGAGGAGAATCGGGCCGGTCTTGTGCTTTGTGATAGTCAACCCCCTGGCTCCTGCATGCTGTGTTACGATGCTATTCCGTCCAATTCAGCTCGTCCCTGACCGCCCGTGCCAGCTTTGGAAGGGTGACCGGACACCGGCAAATAGACCCTGAACTTCGTGTCTGCGTCCGGAGCACTTTCCACGTCCACGTAGCCCCCGTGGTCATTCACGATGCACTGGACGATGCTGAGGCCGAGTCCCGAACCACACCTCCTGTCCGGGCGCTTGGTGGTGAAAAACGGATCAAAGATCTTATCCATGATCTCGGTAGGGATTCCTGGTCCGGTGTCGCATACCTCGATTACGGCATATTCGCCAGCCTCGATCTCGCAATACCTGCCAAGAGGCTGGCTAACATACGCGTTCCTGGTCCTGAGACTGATAACCCCGTTGTCAGAGACCGCTTCTCTAGCATTGGAGAGGAGATTGGAGACCACTCTTAGCAACTGAGACCGGGAACCGTTGACCGGGAGCAAATGCTTATCCAGGTCCAGGTTGACCGTCATCGTAGCGGGCAATTCCATAACCTGGACCAATGCCTGGCGCACCAGCCCATTCAGTCCGATCAGCTCCAGGTGCAGCTGGCCCCTCCTTCCCAAAGCCAGCATGTTCTCGCTGACCTCGGCCATCTGCGGGACCACCTCCAACATCGCATCGCAGTACCTGATGGCAGGGTGGCCGGCCGGAAGCCTTTGCTTGATCAGCTCCGGAAACCCCAGCATCGGCCCCACCAGGTTGTTCAGGTCATGAGCGACCTGCCCAGCCACCAGCCCCGCCGTCTCAAGCCTCTGAGCGCGCAACAGACGCTCTTCCAGGTACTTCCGTTCGGTTACGTCCCTGGCGATCCCCTCAATAGCAACCGCACCCTCACGCTCATAGATGATCACTTCACGCACATCAACCCAGACAGTGGTTCCGTTCTTATGCACTAGCGGAATCGTCTGCGTCCTCTCGCAACTGCCGGAGCCCCCGTTACCAGCAGCGAGACCGAGATCCTTTGAACCGAAGATCTTGTGAAACAGGCCGGCATCGGCGTAATAGTCGTCAGGCCGGTAGCCGGACACCCTCGAGACGGCTGGGCTGATGTAGCTCAGTCCTTTCGCCGGCGGGAGGTCATAGCGATAGATCACATCCTGGGCGTTTTCGGCCAGCACAAAGAGGGTCCGGTACCGTTCCTCGGAGTCGCGCAAGGCCTGCTCGGCGCTCTGAAGCTCGTCCATCTTCGTCTCGAGCGCCCGGTTAGCTGCCACCAGCTCGGCGGTCCGTTTCAGGACCTGGGCCTCCAGCAATTCCCCGGCCTCCGTCAGCTCAGATTCAAGTTCCTGGCGTTGGATTATGTACCGTGCCGAGGGACGGAAGACGAGGAAGTATAGCCCAGGGACCACGCCGGAGAGCAGCATAATGGCATGCAGGGCTCCTGCCATCACGGGCGGTATATGGATCAGGTGGTTGGATACAATATCCGTAATGGCTTCGACAGCCAGGACCCACAAGGCCAGGACCGAGACCACTGCAACCGGCGAGAGGTGCATACGGGACCGCAATCCTTCTTCCAGGACGGCCGGACTCCATCCCCCAGGCGGCTGCATACCCTTCAACCGATTTCCGGCGTCCCACCCTCGTGCCTTGTGACCGTTTGCCCGCGCGCCTATCATAGGCCATGATTATCAGCCTGACATGGGACGTAGTTCAACCCCCGAATGGGGGGTTTTCAGGCACCCACCTGGGTACCACGACCGTCTCTTCTTCAGGACCAAAGGCCCTAACTGGACGGGCCAACGCGGAGCTGCCCCACCGCTCTAACACGAGATTCTCAGCGGGGGGCAGCTCCAGGCGTCAATCTATCGTAACGCCCCTATGGCTTGAGCGAGCGACCTCCATTGGCGCCTATTGACACAGGCTCTTTGCCAATAAAGTTCGCTTGCTTCCCTCCATTTCCGGGGCGAGCGGTCTTATGAGTCTCCATCTTGGGTAGGCTAAGCGGAGAGCCAGGCGTCTGCCTGGAGCTGGCTGGCTGCTTCTGGTGCTGGTCGTCTGTCTTGAATCTGGCTACCAGCTCCTCCAGGTTACGGGCCATATCCGCCAGAGACTGGGCCGAGGCGGTCATCTCCTCCACCTGGGCGCTCATCTCTTCGGTA